>JFBN01307228.1_pt1 | contig 51186 bp, 50 predicted proteins | sample 768741 | NCBI WGS metagenome assembly JFBN01 (sample SAMN01983846, study PRJNA193217) | chicken gut metagenome | biome: terrestrial biome; isolation source: ceca of Broiler chicken | host: Gallus gallus | place: United Kingdom: England | collected 2010-09-07
CATAAATCTACTTTGGATGAGATAGAGAGATTTAATCAACATAATATGGCTAGTGAAACCAGTGGAAACTATTATGATAGTTTTGATATGGCTTCTATTGTTAAATCCCATTATAATAGTTTTAATCAAGTAATAAGTGCATTTCCAAATGATAAAACAAGTTTTAGCGAAGCTGATTTAGAGCAATTACCAAAAGGACTAAATGATGGTTGCAATCAAAACAAAGAATATATTGTAACACATATATTTAACGCAGAACAATTTCACGAAGCACAAGCGATTAAGTATTCTACTATGAATTTGGGTATGAACCTTATGAAACTTGACTTTTCTCCGCAAAGCATGGAGCAAGGACCTTCAAATGAAGGTGAATTTAATCCTGATATGTCAGTTTATCCACAAAATGAAGATGGAAGTTATTCTAAAGAAGCTTTATTTATGAGTTTTTTAAAGTCTTATTCGCCTATTCCATCTTCAAATCAAGTTGTTTTGAGCCCTGAAGCAAAAGTTCGTGAAGCAAAACTTGAGCTAGAAATGAAAGCAAATCCTTCTTTTAGCGTTTCCTTAGACGACATTATGACAGGAAAAGTTGATTTTGCAAGTTTGTTAAAAGGCTATGCACAAGATGGCTGGCTTGATGCAGGTATATATGCAATGGAAAAAGGAGTTAAATGGCAAAATGTATACGTAGGCAGTGGAATCTCTTTTGATAGAGAATTTCATCAAGCAAAAGCTAATGGTTGGAAAGCAAGTAATGAAAGTATAAATTCTTTTGTAAATAATATAATGGATAGACTTAATAATCTTATAGGACAAACTAGGGTTTAGGAAGTATTAATTTTTTAAGTTTGAAATAAATTGCTAATAACAAAATAAGATAAAACTAGTATAATTTTTTTACAAAAAAAATTGAAAGGAAATTATGAAAAAAATTATTTTGATTTTTATCTCTTTTTTTGCTTTAAATTTGAGTGCAAAAGATTTGGTTGTAGGAATGGAGCTTGGATATCCGCCTTTTGAAATGAGCGATAAAACAGGCAAAGCAAGTGGAATTAGCGTGGATTTTTTAGAAGCTTTTGCAAAGAAAAACGGCTATAAACTTGTAGTAAAAAATATCGCTTGGGATGGTTTAATACCTGCTTTAAAAACAGCCAAGATAGATCTTATTATGTCCTCTATGACAATTACCGATGAGAGAAAGAAAGTGGTGGATTTTAGCATTCCTTATGCTAAGGCAAATTTGGCTATTTTAACTCCTTTGAACTCTGATATTACAAATATCAAAGATTTAGATAAAAAGGGCAAAGTTTTGGCTTTAAAGCGTGGTTCTACAGGGCATTTATATGCGGTTAAAAATTTAAAAAATGCAACTATTAATTTATTTGATAAAGAAAATGCTGCTATTTTGGAAGTGATTCAAGGCAAGGCTGATGGATTTTTTTATGATCAACTTACGATTTATCGGACTTGGCAAAAGCATCAAGATACAACCAGAGCCATTTTAGCGCCTTTTCAAGAAAATCCTGAGTTTTGGGGTATAGCTGTAAGAAAAGGTGATGAAGCTTTAAAGGACAAGCTTGATAATTTCATTGATGAGAGTAGGAAAAATGGCTTTTTAGATTTTTTGGGCAATAAGTATTTAAAAGACATTAAAGAAGTTTTTAAGCAAAATAATATCACTTTTTTCTTGTAGGCTTTTAATAAAATATTGATAATTAATATTAATTTTATAAATTTTGATATACAATATCATTATCTAAATTTTAAATAAAAGGATTTAAGATAATGAAAAAAGTTGCATTTTTTTGTTATTTTTGTTTTTATCTTGCACTGTACTAAACGCAGCTAGGGAGTATTGCAAATATGCTTATCAAGAAGATAGAGCTATACCTTTAATTTTAAATTATGGAATAAGATTGGGGGGGGGTAGTAGGTGCTGGGGTTGCGAATGCACCTGCACCGGGCGGAAGTACTTACAATTCAAAAATTGACATGATGGCTGCAAGATGCCACTAAGCTTAGTTTTTGGGTGTATTTTACAATGCTAGAATTTATTTTTACTCTTATTTTAGATTTTACTTTTTATTCTATCAAGACCCTAGAAAAAGTCTTTCTAGGGCGAACAGCCTTAGTAATTCTTTTTGTTGTTTTTATAGCTCTTTTTTGCGTTAAAGGCTTGTTTTTGTATATACTTTTAGCTTTAGAATTATTTTTGCTTTTGTATCTTTTTCTTGGAATTTTGTTTTTAAGATTTTATAAATCTTAGGTTACAAAGCTTTCCACAAGCCTTTGTACTAGCAAATTCCATCCATCCACTAATACAAAAATTAAGAGTTTAAAAGGTAAAGAGATCATAGTAGGAGGTAGCATCATCATACCCATAGCCATTAAAACTGAGCTTACAACCATATCTATGACTAAAAAGGGTAGGTAGATTAAAAACCCTATTTCAAAAGCGGTTTTAAGCTCTGAAATCATAAAAGCAGGAACTAAAACCGTAAGGGGAACATCATCTATGGTTTTGGGATTGGGTAGATTGCGTATGCGATAAAAAAGGGCTAAATCTTTTTCGCGAGTATTTTTAAGCATAAAATCTTTAAAAGGCTTTGCTCCTTTTATAAAAGCCTCTTCATAGCCTATTTTTTCTGCTAAATAAGGTTTTATACCTTCATTATAGGATTTTGTAGCTACAGGTTCCATGATAAAAAAAGTTAAAATTAAAGCCAAGGTTACTAAAATAGTGTTAGGTGGCATACTTTGCGTCCCCATAGCTTGTCGCAAAAATGAAAATACCACAATAAGACGCAAGAAAGAAGTCATAACAAAAACTATACTTGGAGCGAGCGCAAGTATGGTTAAAACAATCACTATATTTAAAGTAGTAACAAGCTGATTAGGTGTATTGGGTGCACTTAAGCTTAAATTTACTGTAGGGATAGTTGCTTCAGCAGCAAATAAGCTCATGCTTAAAAGTAAAAATAATAATATTTTTTTCAAAATTTAAAAACCTTTTTTTGTTTTTTATTAAAGAAATTTAAATTTTATCTTTTGATGACTAAAAACTAGTTTAAGGGTATTAGGATTTTAACTTTAAACTGCTAAAATAGTCTTTTAGACTTCTTAATAACAAAGGTAAAAAATGAAAACTTCTATTTTGATTTTAGCGGCAGGATTAGGCACTAGAATGAAATCACAAAAGCCAAAGGTTTTGCAAGAGCTTTGTCAAAAAAGTATGATTTTACACATTTTAAAAAAGGCTTTTGCTTTGAGTGATGATGTAAGTGTAGTTTTATCTCATCAAAAAGAACGCGTTGAAAAAGAAATTTTAGAATATTTTCCAAAAACACAAATTTTAGAGCAAGACTTGCAAAATTATCCAGGAACTGCGGGAGCTTTAAGGGGGTTTGAGCCTAAAAATGAAAGAGTGTTGATTCTTTGTGGCGATATGCCTTTGGTTGAGCAAACAAGTTTGGAAGCTTTGTTGGGTAATAATGCAAAATTAAATCTAGCAGTTTTTAAAGCAAGAGATCCTAAAAGTTATGGCAGAGTGGTGATAAAAAACGATAGCGTTGAAAAAATTGTCGAATTTAAAGATGCAAATACACAAGAAAAAGAGATAAATACTTGCAATGCTGGGGTTTATGTGATTGACTCTAGGCTTTTAAAAGAGCTTTTACCTTTGATTGATAACAATAATGCGGCAAAAGAGTATTATTTAACCGATATTGTAAAACTAGCAAAAGAAAAAGATGTGATGATTAAAGCGGTTTTTGTAGATGAAGATGAATTTATGGGGATCAATGATAAATTTGAACTCAGTATAGCTGAAAATTTCATGCAAGAAAAAATTAAAAAATACTGGATGCAACAGGGTGTGATTTTTCATTTACCGCAAAGCACTTTTATAGGTATAGATGTTGAATTTATGGGTGAATGCGAAGTATATGAAAATGTAAGGATAGAGGGTAAAAGTAAGATTATAAACTCTATCATTAAAAGTTCAAGCGTGATAGAAAATTCCATCGTAGAAAATAGCGATGTAGGGCCTTTGGCACATTTGCGTCCAAATTGTGAGTTAAAAAACACTCATATAGGAAATTTTGTAGAATGCAAAAATGCAAAGTTAAATACCGTAAAAGCAGGGCATTTGAGCTATTTAGGAGATTGTGAGATAGATAGTGGAACCAATATAGGCTGTGGGACTATCACTTGTAATTATGATGGGGTAAAAAAGCATAAAACCATCATAGGAAAAAATGTTTTTGTAGGTTCTGATACGCAATTTATCGCACCTGTAAAAATCGAAGATGAAGTAATCATAGCAGCAGGAAGCACAGTAAGTGTCAATGTAGAAAAGGGTGCTTTGTTTATCAATAGAGCAGGGCATAAAATGATAAAAGATTATTATTATAAGAAATTTCAAAAATGAAAACCATACTTTTAGCCATTAGCGGTAGTATAGCTTTTTATAAATCTTATGAGCTTATTTCTTTGTTTAAAAAAGAAGGCTTTAGGGTAAAAGTTTTGCTTTCTAATGGTTTGTTAAAATTTGCTAGCAAAATGAGTTTTGAAGCCTTGGTTGATGAAGTTTTATGTGAGGAAAATGAAAGTTGGCAAAATTCAAACAATCACATAGCTTTTAGTAAGGATGTAGACCTTGTTTTGTTTGCCCCTGCAAGTGTTAATTCTATCAATAAACTTGCTTTTGGTATAACGGATAATCTTTTTATCCAAACCTTAATCGCAGCAAATAAATCTCTTATCATAGCTCCTGCGGCAAATACAAATATGTTTCATCATTTTAGCACGCAAAATTCTTTAAAGATGCTTAAAGAAAATAAAGCTTTGATTATAGAGCCTATTTGTAAAGTTTTAGCTTGTAAAGATGAAGGCGTAGGAGCCTTAGCTGAAGTTAAGAATATTTTTAATATCGTCAAAAGAGAACTTTTAAAAGAAAAGTTTTGGTGCGATAAAAGTGTAGTTATCACAGGTGGCGGCACAAAAGAAAAGATCGATGATGTGCGTTGTGTGAGTAATTTTTCAAGTGGAAAAATGGCAAAGGCCATAGCTGATGCTTTTTATTTTTTAGGAGCTAGGGTAAAACTTTTAAGCTCTGTGGAATTTGATACGCCTTATGAGCTTTGCAAATTTGAAAGTTCTAAGGATCTAAAGGAGCTTTTGGATAAAAATTTAAATCATGACTTTTTGATTATGACGGCTGCGGTAAGTGATTTTATCCCTCAAAGTGTAAAAGGGAAAATTAAAAAAAATGAGCATTTACAGGGTTTAAATTTGCATCTATCTTTAAATGAAGATTTGCTTAAAACTTGCAAATTTCAAGGCAAAAAGATAGGTTTTAAGATGGAATTTGATTCTCAAAATGCCTTAGAAAATGCGAAAAAATCTTTAAAAGATAAGCAACTTGATATGGTTTGTCTTAATATCATTGATCAAAAAAATTATTTTGGAAGCGATCAAAATGAGCTTTATTTTATCACTTTAAACAATGAAAATAAAAGCACTTTGCAAAGCAAAGAAAAATTGGCATTTGAATTAGTAAAATGGTGTGAAAAATTATGAGTATGATTAATTCTACCTTACCTATACAAATGAAAGTTTTAGCTAAATCAGGTTATGGACATTATACGCTTTTATTAAATCATAAAAAGATTCAAACCAAAAGCATGATAGAGCTTGAAATTGGTGCTGAATATTTAGCTGAACTTTATATGCAAAATGGTGGAGTTATACAATTTAAACATCTTTCAAAGCGTCCTAATTTCAAACCCTTTGAAGAGGGATTGGCTTTGATAATCGCTATTTTAGAGGATAAAATTTCTTATAAAAAATTCATTATACAAAATCTTTTAGATTGTAAAGATATAGAGCGTTATCAGATATTAAAAGAAATGCTTTTTGCAAGTTTTGAAAATATTTATCATATTCCTTTTAACTTTGAAAATAAATCTTGCTTGTTTCAAATGCGTAAAAGAGCAAAATATTTAGAAATTTACTTATATTTTAGTGTTTTTGGAGCTTTAAAAATTTTAATAGACTCGCAAGGCATTAGTGTTTTTACACCTTTTGCTAAGGTGCAAAAATTTTTAAACGAACATTTAGATTTTAATGTATTACAAGAAAATAAGATTGAACCTTTGTTTGTTTTTAAAAGGCTTTTTGATTTTAAAGGATGAAAAATGAATGAATTAAAACACCTTGCTATTGTTATGGATGGCAATAGGCGCTGGGCTAGGGCTAAGGGTTTTTTGGCAAAACTTGGATATTCCCAAGGAGTCAAAACTATGCAAAAATTGATGGAAGTTTGCATGGAGGAAAATATTTCAAATTTAAGCCTTTTTGCTTTTAGTACGGAAAATTGGAAGCGCCCTAAAGATGAAATTGATTTTATTTTTGAACTTTTAGATCGTTGTTTAGATGAAGCTTTAGAAAAATTTGAAAAAAATAATGTGCGTTTAAGAGCTATAGGTGATTTATCGCGTTTGGAAGATAAAGTAAGAGAAAAAATTACCTTAGTTGAAGAAAAAACAAAGCATTGTGACGCACTTTGTGTTAATTTGGCTATAAGTTATGGTGCAAGAGATGAAATTATAAGAGCTGCTAAGCGTGTGATTGAAAAAAAACTTGAGCTAAATGAAGAAAATTTAACGCGAAATTTAGATTTACCTTTAGATGTGGATTTGATGCTTCGTGTCGGAAATGCTAAAAGACTTTCAAATTTCTTACTTTGGCAGTGTTCATATGCTGAAATTTATTTTAGTGAAACTTTATTTCCATCTCTTACTAAGAGAGAATTTAAAAGGATTATTAAAGAATTTAGAAATAGAGAAAGAACTTTTGGAAAATGATATTTTTCATAATAATTCTAGGGGCTTGTTTGGGTTCTTTTTGCACAAGTTTGGCAAGTAGGATAATTGAAAAAAAGCCCTTTTTTATCTCGCGCTCTTTTTGTTTTTCTTGCGATACAAAATTAAAATACTATGAAATTATTCCTATTTTTTCTTATGTTTTTTTAAAGGCAAAATGTCAAACTTGCAAATGTCATTTGCCTATTTCTTTGTTAATCAATGAAATTTTAGGCATAATTTTGCTTATTTTGGCTTATTCTTTAAGTCAAAATTTTTATGATTTTTTATTTTTATCTCTATTTTTATTTAATCTTTTCTTACTTTCTTTAATTGATATTAAACTCAAAGCCGTACCACAAATTTTACTTTGGAGTGCTTTTTTATTTGCTTTTTTTTACGCCTTTAGGGAAAGTGAAATTTTACATTTTTTGATTTTTAAAGAGTTTAGCGGAGGTTTTTTACTAAATGCTTTTAGTTTTGGAGGATTTGTTTTTTTATTAAAAAGTTTGGTTTTTTTTCTAATGAATTTCCAAAAAAAAGATGAAATTTTAGAAAATTTGGGCGATGCTGATATTATCATTATGTCTTGTATAGGTGGAATTTTAGGTTTTGAGTATGGATTTTTAGTATTATTTATAGCTTCTATTTTGACTTTGCCTTTTTTTATTTTTTTTAAAATTAAAGCAATAAAAGAGCAAGAACTTGCTATGATACCCTTTTTAAATATCGCTTTTGTGGTAGTTTTATTTTATAAAAACTTAGGATTATTCTAATGAAGCTTAGTTTAAGATATGTTTTAAATCAATTTTTAAGTACGAATTTGTCTATATTTTTCGTACTTTTTGCTATTGTATCTATGGTATTTTTTATTCAACTTGCAAAACTTACTTCAAGCATAGAGATTAGTTTTTTGGATCTTTTAAAGCTTTATGGATTTATGTTGCCCAGAATTTTAATTTTTACCTTGCCTATATCTTTTTTTATTTCTTTAACTTTGGCTTTGTTTAGGCTTTCTAAGGAAAATGAAAGCATAGTACTTTTTACTTTGGGATTTTCACCAATGATTTTGGCAAAATTTTTCCTTAAAATTGCAAGCTTGATTAGTGCTTTTATGCTTGTTGTGGCTTTGGTAATGATACCTATAGTATTTGAACTTCAGGATAACTTTGTAAACTATAAAAGCACTCAAGTGAAATTTAACTACAAAACAGGAGAATTTGGACAAAAATTTTTAGACTGGATGATTTTTATAGAAAAACAAGATAGCGATAAGTATGAAAACATAATTATGTATCGCCCTAAACATAAAGCAGATGATAAAGAACAACTTATCATAGCCAAAGAAGCGCATGTGCAAAGAAAAGATGATAGCTTTGCTTTTAGCTTGAATCAAGGCAAAATGTATAATTTTGAGCAAGGTCAAAGTATTTTTAGTGGAGAATTTGACACTTTAGTAGTAAATACTCAGTTTAATACAGACAATCTTCAAACAAAGAAATTTTATGAATACTGGAATGATTTAAACGAAAATCCACAAAGAGCAAGAGAATTTGTGATTTATACAACTATAGCCTTGTTTCCACTTGCTAGTACGCTTTTTGCGCTTTGTTTTGGTTTGGTTACTTATCGTTATGAAAAAGGCTATGTGTATTTAGGTATGTTTGGAGTGATTGCTATATATTTTGGACTTTTAAGTTCTTTTTCTCAACCTCCAATTTTGGCTTGTCTTGGAATTTTTTCTTTAAGTTTATTTGTTTCGGCTTATTGTTTTAAGAAAATGATTTTGAGTCGTTATTGATGAAAATAAAAATTATATTTTCTTATGATGGCTCTGCTTTTTTAGGTTCTGCTACTCAGCCTCATAAAAAAGGTGTTCAAGATGCTTTAAGTGGGGTCTTATCGCATTTGGGTATTTTTTCACCTCTTTTAATGGCTTCACGCACGGATAAAGGAGTGCATGCAAGCTATGCTGTAGCTAGTGTGGAGTGTGGAGATCATTTTACAAATTTAGAATATCTTCAAAAACAACTTAATAAATTTTCCCATCCTTTTATCCATGTCAAAAAAATTGAAAAAGTAAAAGATGATTTTGAAGTAAGATTTGATGTAAAAAGTAGAGAATACCGCTATATATTTTCTCACGCTTCTTATAGTCCTTTTATGGCTTCTTATGTACATTTTTATCCTAAATTTGACCTAGGTAAAGCTAATGAGCTTTTGGGTTTTTTTGTAGGAAAAAAGGATTTAAAGTTTTTTTGCAAAAGTGGAGGGGATAATAAAACGACTTTAAGAGAAATTTTTATTGCTAGAGCTTATGCTTATAAAGATTTTAGCATTTTTCATTTTAAAGCTAATGGTTTTTTAAGAGGGCAAATTAGATTAAGCGTAGCAAGCGTTTTAAAAGTTTTAGAAGGAAAAATGAGTGAAAAAGAACTCAAAGAACAGATTGAGGCTAAAAAGCAATACAATCACTTTTTAGCACCGCCAAATGGGCTTTATTTAAGCCGTATATGTTATTAAAAACTTTCATAGAAATTAAAAGCCTTTTGGGTTAAAATTTTTCTTATTTCTTCTTGATGTTCTTTACCTTTGGTTTCTAGGGTAATTGAAATCATCGCATCGCCATAATCAAGCTTGGTAGAAAATCTATCATAGTCGATTTTTACTATATTTGCATTGGCTATTTTTAAGCTGTCTGTAAGGTGTAATAATGCCCCAGGTTTATCTACTAAAGTAACATGAATTTGCATTTTTCTGTAAGATTTAAATAAACCTTTTTCTATGATGATATTTAGCATTTGTGCATCGATATTGCCTCCGCTTAAAACTACGCCAATTTTTTTATGATTTTGTGTATTTATTTTTTGATGAAGCAGGGCGGCTACACTCGCAGCTCCTGCGCCTTCAACTATGATTTTATGTTTTTCAAGTAAAAACAATACCGCATTAGCGATTTCTTCATCATCAACTTGGATAAAATCATCTACGCATTCTAAAATAATATTAAAATTAATAGGATTTGCATCACGCACAGCAATACCATCGGCTATAGTGCGTACGCTTTTTGCATTTTTGATTTTTTTGGCATGAAAACTTTCATACATTGCAGGAGCTCCTTTGGCTCCAACTCCGATGATTTTAATGTTTGGATTGATTTGTTTAGCTGCACTTGCGATACCACTTATAAGTCCTCCACCTCCAACAGGTGCGATAATCATATCAAGATCGCTTATTTCATCAAGCATTTCAAGCATCAAAGTTCCTTGTCCTGCCATTACAAATTCATCTTCAAAAGGATGGATAAAACTAAGATTATTTTCTTTAGCATAAGAGGTTGCAAAGACATAAGCTTCATCAAAATTGTCCCCTTTGAGTATCACCTCTGCTCCTAAGGCTTTTGTAGCAGAAACTTTTAAGAGCGGAGTGGATTCTGGCATTACAATAACTGCTTTAATGCCAAATTTTTTTGCACTAATGGCCACGCCTTGAGCATGGTTTCCTGCACTTGCCGCAATGACTCCGTGTTGTTTTTGTTCAGCGCTAAGATTGGCTATTTTATTGTAAGCTCCACGAATTTTATAAGCACCTGTAATTTGTAAATTTTCATTTTTAAGATAAATCTCACTTTGACAAATATCACTTAAAAAAGAAGAGTATATGAAAGGAGTTTTGTTTACAAACCCTGAAATTTGTTGTTTTGCTTTGTAAATTTTATTAAGCTCTAACACTATTTTTCCTTTGTTTTGAAATGCGGATATTCTAGCATAATGCAACGATTTTGTATAAAATTTATATCTAATTTTTTACATTCTTCTTTGGCTGTTTCATTACTAATACCAAGTTGAAGCCATAGGTTTTTAATATTTTTTTCAACAAGCTTAGGAAGAATTTCTAGTGCCACTTCGCCTTTTCTAAAAAGTATAAGTGTATCGATTTTTTCTTCTATTTGATCTAAATTTCTATAAACTTTTTCATTTAAAATAAACTCTTCTTTAGGATAAATAGGAAAAATTTTATAATTTTTTCTTTGTAAAAATTCTGCTACCCTATAAGAAGCTTTTGTCTTATCTGGACTTAAAGCAAATATGGCAATATTTTTACTTGTATTTATAATATAAGAGATAGTTTCTTTTTCATTCATTGTTAACCTTTGTTTTGGTATTTTATCTTAAATGATTAAAAAATTAACTAAAGTGAATTCAAAAAATGAAAAAAGTGTTATAATATAGCAAATTCCGAAGTTTAATAAGGAGGGAAAAATGGAAGAATTTTATCCATATACTTTAACAATCCATCTTCTTTGTGCTATTTTGTTTATAGGTTATTTGTTTGTTGATGTATTTGTTTTGGGTGTAGTTAAAAAGAAAAATCCTAATTTTGACAAAAGTCTTTTTAGTGCTACTGGGGTTAAAATAATGCCTTTTGTGGTTCTTTTGCTTTTTTTAAGCGGAGGTGCTTTGGCAGGTTTTCATTTCAAACCTTTAAATTTACTTTTTGCTGTAAAAATTATTTTGGCTTTTGGAATTTTATCTTTAGTTGTTTTTTCTTTATTTTGTCATTTTATATTAAAGAAGAAAAATCCACTCGGTGCTTTTATCCACCCTTTTGTATTTGTGCTTTGTATCGCGATAGTAATACTGGCTAAATTAATGAATTATTTTTTTATACCTTGCTAAGAAATACTCCGCATTCAAGATGTGGAGTATTGACAAATTGATCAAAAAGAGCAAACTCTTCCACTCTATGTGTTAGGCTTAATTCTTTTAAATTTTCTTTTAAAGTGATAGGATTACAAGAAATATAAATAATATTTTCATATTTTTTTATTAAGTCAATTACGCTTTTATCAAGTCCTGCACGGGGTGGATCAACTAAAACATGAGAGAAATTAAAATCATCTAATCGAATATCTTTTAAACGAAAAAATTCTCTTTCTTTTTTGATAGCAAGACTTAATTCTTCGCTTGAAAGTCTTGCAAAGTGGATATTTGTTGTATTGTTAAGCTTGCAATTTTTTAAAGCAAAATTAATATTGCTTTTTGAAATTTCAGTGGCCAAAACTTTAAAAAAGAATGGTGCTAAAGCTAAAGTAAAATTTCCATATCCACAGTAAAGCTCAAGTAAATCCATTCTTTTTTGAGTATTTAAAATTTCACACACCCAAGTAATCATTTTTTCATTTATAGCAGTATTAGGCTGAATAAAACAATCGTTGTTAAATTCATAAAATATTTTTCTATCTTGAATATTTAAAGTTTGTCTTAGATTTTCTGTTTTAAAAATAAGTTTTTTGCCTTTACTTCTTGCTATAAGGTTGATATGAAGATTATTGCTTAAATTTTCTAAATTTGACTTTATATCCTCTATATTTTTATGATAGAGTAAGGTTACGCTAAGTTCTTGCTTTGTGGTTAAAAACTCCACGCCAAAAAGTTTTTCTTTTAATTTATTATCTTGATGCAAGTATTCTAGAAGTTTTGGCATAAAAGCACAAATTTTTTCATCAGCAAAATCTAAATATTCTATAATGTATTTTTTTTTGCTTTTTGGATCAAACATTGCATAAAAAAGCGTATCGTTTTCATGGTAAAATGAAAGTTCAGCTCTTGTACGATAATGCTTATCTTTTGAAGTAAAAAGTTTAAAATCCTTTGTATAAAATTCTTTAAAATATTTTTTTATGAAAGAGTGTTTTTCATCTAAAGTGAGAAAATTTCCAAAATTTTCAAGACTCATGGAACTTTCTTTCCGATGAGTCTTAGTAAAAGCGCAATAAGTATGAAATTTAAAGGCAAGACAAACCAAACGCTAAGTCCTAAAGATACAGGAATATATCCAGCGATTAAAGAAATACCACAGATAAATAAAGCATAAGGAATTTGTGTTCTTACATGCTCCATATGATCGCATTTTGCACTCATGGATGAAAGGATTACATTATCTGAAATTGGTGAGCAATGGTTTCCAAAAATCGCACCTGTTAAAACGCAGCTTATATTAATGACCATATAATGATGCATAGCATTTGCATCCATACCATTGATTTTGGCGATTTCATGAGCTAAAGGCACAGCCAAAGGCATTAAAATCCCCATAGTTCCATAGCTTGTTCCTATGGCAAAAGAAATAGCTGAAGCAAAAGCAAAAATAGTAGCAGGCAAAATAAACTCAGGCAATTTATCTGCAAGCAAACTAGTGATAAATAAAGAAGTCCCTAGATCTTTTACTATACTTGAAAGCGACCAAGCAAATAAAAGTAAGACTATAGTAAAAATCATGGTTTTCCAGCCATATATCCAAGTTTCTACCGCTTCTTTAAGATTGAAAATTTTACGACGAACTCCGATAAAAATCGCTACAATAGCAGCAAACAAAGCAGCTTGGAATAATACCACAGAAGAATCAGCATTTCCAAAAGCAGCCCTAAAAGTTTCAAAAGACAAAGGATTAGCACTTGCTTTTGCAAGTTCTTCGCCTTCTAAAGTGCTAAGTCCATTAAAATAAAATCCTAATATAGCTAAAATGATTAAAGTAAAAATAGGAACAATAGCATCAAAAGCACGAATTTTAATACCTTCTTTTGGCGCTAAAAACTGATCTTCTAATTCAGCAGTATTTAGTGCGCCTGATTTAGGTAGAGGTGCAATTTGTCCTGTGGTTCTTGCACGCACTTCAGCCTTGTACATAGAACCAAACTCACGTCCCATGATTGCAGTCATGACTACAAAAAAAAGCATGAAGATATTATAAAAACGATAAGGTATGGTTTCGACAAAAATTCCAAAAGCACTAATATCGCTAATGCCTATGTGTTCATAAGCGGTTTTAATTAAAGAAACTTCTAAGCCTATCCAAGTAGAAATTACAGCTATTCCTGCTACAGGAGCTGCGGTAGAGTCGATAATAAAAGCAAATTTTTCACGAGAAATTTTAAATTTATCTGCCAAAGGACGCATAATTGGACCTACGATCAGTAAATTAGCATAATCATCAAAAAATATTAAAAGCCCTAAAAACCAAGTGTTAACTTGAGCTGATACAGCTGATTTGGCTCTTGTGGCAAATTTTAATGCTACAGCTTTTGCACCACCCATTTTTGTGATGAGTGCCACAAGACCACCTATGCAAAGAATTTGTAAAATGATTCCTGCATTTACTGGATCTGAAGTTGAACCTAAGATATAAGAAATAATCTTTGAAAAAGATTCTACTGCGGTATTGTAATAATTTACAAAAGTTAAATGTTGTGCTTTAAAAATATTTGCAGAAAGACTGAGCAGAAAAGTTCCACTTAAAACTCCAGCAAAGAGTGACAAAATAACATCTTTTGTGATAAAGGCTAAAGCAATAGCAACTAAAGGCGGTATAAGTGTAAAAGCTCCAAATAAATTAGCATTTGCAGCTGCTTCTGAGGAGTTTGCAAATGCAACTAAAGGTAAAAACAATAAAACTAAAAATTTATTCATTCATCTCTTTCTATATAAAATCCATTCCAAGTTTGTGTTACCGGCATAAGCTCGATTTCATTAACATTAATATGGCTTGGTAGGTTAATGATAGACATTACCACTTTGGCAATATCATTAGCACTGATAAATTGCGTATTTTCATACACTGCATCAGCTTTTTGGATATCTCCTTTAAAACGCACTTCACTAAATTCAGTTTTGCAAAGTCCTGGAGCAATGTTTGTTACTTTGATATTGCTTCCTCTAAGATCATTTCTTAAGGCCAATGAAAATTGTCCTACAAAGGCTTTGGTTCCACAATATACATTGCCTCCAAAATAAGGATTTCTTCCTGCAACCGAACCTAAGTTAAAAATATAAGCATTTTTTTGTTTGCGAAGTGTAGGAATAACAGCTTTTGCAACATATAAAAATCCTTTGATGTTTGTATCTACCATAGTGTTAATATCTTCAAGGTTTAATTTATCAAATTCATCTACCCCTAAAGCTAAACCTGCATTATTAAAAAGCACATCAATTTCTTGAAATTCTTTGGGTAAATTTTCAATAGCCTCAAAGATTTCTTTTTGATTTCTTACATCTATGCAAAGCGTGTAAATCTTATCTTTGTGAGCATTTTTTAACTCTTCTAGACGCTCTTTGCGTCTAGCAAGGGCGATTACTTTGTAGCCTTCTTGCATAAAAGCTTCAACGCAAGCTCTACCAAAACCTGAACTAGCTCCTGTAATAAATGCGGTTTTCATTCTAAACTACCTCCGTAAAATAGATTTTCGTTTGCTTTTAAACCTAAGCTTTTTAGATAATCAGCATTTTCTTTTTTACCTGCTGCTAGCGCAAAGTCAAGTGCATTAAAACCAAGATCATCAACAGTATTAAAATTTGCTCCTTTTGAAATAAGAAGTTTTAAAATTTCAACATTTCCATAGGCCGCAGCATGCATTAAAACATTTTTTGAAGTGTGCTCTAGAGCACAAAATGTAATAAAATAAGGCGTATTTGAACCTATGTTCGCACTTAATGCTAATTTTTCATTGTTATTAATATATTTTTGATTAACATTTGCTCCATTATCAAGAAGTAGTTTTATGATATCAAGACGATTAAACTCTATGGCATAAAAAAGCGGGGTTTTACCAAAGGCATTGGCTTGATTAACATTTGCTCCATTTTGGATTAAAAAGTTTGTATTTTCATAATTTTCCAATGCGTAAAAAATAGCACTTTCATAACCTTCGTCAATCCTAGCACCAAAACGAATCAAAAGTTCTAAAATTTCTTTTTCTCTTTGATTTAGAAGCGCTGCTTGCAAGGCTATAGTAAGATTATCTTGGCTTGGATTATTTGAAAAAATAAAATCTTGTATATAAGATACTGAATAATTTTTATTTGACATGATTTTTGCTAAAGGACTAATGTCTTTGTAAATTTTTGTTTCACCAACAGCCCAATTTAAAAATTCGTTTAAGGCATTGCTAGTATAGTAAATAGTACTACCTTTATCAAAATTAAAATTACTTTCAAAATATTTTTCTAAAGGTTCTATAGCGTTATTGTATTCTTTCCAAAAAGCTTTGTAAAGTCTAAAATTTCCTATACTTTGATATGCCCAATATCTAAAATAAGATTTTAAAATATCATATTTTTTTTCTAAATTTTCGGGTGTATCTAAAGTTTTTTGATAAGCGATGGGATCGATAGCTATTTTTAATAATAAAAAATCAAATTGTTGTAATTTTGGCAAATAAGTCACACCATTACAAGAGCTATTGCTTCCGCGAATTTCATTGGAAATTGCATAGAGTTTTTTTGTAAAATCTTGATTTTTTAAAGATTCTTTACAGCTTGAAGCTATATTTAAATAATCTAAATTTGAACTTTCATTTAGCAATGTTTTATTATTTTTAATGTTGTCGCAGTTAATGGCATCACTAGCCATTAAACTTGCAAAACAACAAAAGGAAGCGAATAATAACTTCAATATTTTTCCTTTGAAAATTTTAATTTTGTTATTTAATCCAAATAAGTATTAAATTTGAATTAATTTTCAAGTTTGAAATTTTCAATCTCATTAAAATTTAAATATCTATAGATATTTGCCTTATGCTCATCACTTAGTTTTTCGCTAACAATTTGTAAGTATTCTTCCTTGCTTGGAATTTTACCCAAAATCGCACAAACTGCCGCAAGTTCTGCACTGCCTAAATATACTTTAGCACCCATTCCCATACGGTTGTCAAAATTTCTTGTAGAAGTTGAGAAAACTACAGCTCCATCATTTACTCTAGCTTGATTACCCATACACAAAGAACAACCAGGAACTTCTATTCTAGCACCTGCTGCGCCAAAGATGCTGTAATAACCTTCATTGGTAAGTTGTGCTTTATCCATTTTTGTTGGAGGCACTACCCAAAGTCTGGTTTTAAGTATGCCTTTATCTTTTAAAATTTCTCCCAAAGCTCTATAATGTCCTATGTTTGTCATACAAGAACCTACAAAAACTTCATCTATATTTTTTGGACGCTTACCATCGGCTAAAATTTCGCTTAAGGTTGCCACATCATCAGGGTCATTTGGACAAGCTAGGATTGGCTCTTTAATGTCATTAAGATTAATATCTATAATATAAGCGTATTTTGCATCTTTATCTGCTCTTAAAAGAGTAGGGTTTTTAAGCCATTCTCTCATTTTTTCAGCCCTTCTAGCAAGGGTAGCTTTATTCTCATATCCTGCTTCTATCATAGCTTCAATTAAAGAAATATTGGATTTGATATATTCGCTTACACTTTCTATGCTTAAATCTACACTACAAGCAGCTGCAGATCTTTCAGCACTTGCATCACTGAGTTCAAAAGCTTGTTCGACTTTTAAGTTTGGCAAGCCTTCTATTTCTAAAATTTTTCCTGCAAAAATATTTTTCTTATTTTTCTTTTCAACGGTAAGTTGTCCTTGTTTGATTGCATAATAAGGTATAGCATTAACCAAATCTCTTAAGGTAACTCCGGCTTGTAATTCCCCGCTAAAACGTACTAAAACACTTTCAGGGACGTTTAAAGGCATAGAACCAGTAACTGCAGCAAAAGCTACAAGTCCGCTTCCTGCAGGGAAAGAAATTCCTATAGGAAAGCGTGTGTGAGAATCCCCACCCGTTCCTAAAGTATCTGGTAATACAAAACGATTAAGCCAAGAGTGGATAACTCCATCACCTGGTTTTAAACTTACCCCACCACGACTTGTCATGAAATTGGGCAAGGTTTTATGTAAATTTGAATCGCTTACTTTTGGATACGCAGCTGTATGGCAAAAGCTTTGCATAACAAAGTCTGCATTAAAACCTAGGCTTGCAAGTTCTTTAATTTCATCTCTAGTCATAGGACCTGTGGTATCTTGAGAGCCTACGGTTAAAGTTATAGGTTCTATATACATATCTGGACGCACACCTTCAACTCCACAGGCACGACCTAGCATTTTTTGAGCCAAGGTATAACCACCGCTTGAAGATTTAGGTTGTTCAGGTTTGGTAAAGATATTTTCGCTTTCCATTCCTAAAAATTCTCTAGCCTTAGTACAAAGCCCACGACCTATGATAAGTGGGATTCTTCCTCCTGCTCTAACTTCATCTAAGAGAGTGTTTGGACTGAGTGTAAATTCTGCGATTGCAGAGCCATTTTTTATGATTTTTCCATCATAAGGATGAATTTCAAACTCATCGCCCATTTCTAAGTTTGTTACATCACAGATGATAGGTAAAGCCCCGCTATCTTGAGCAGTGTTAAAGAAAATCGGTGCTATGGTTGAACCCATTACTATACCACCGCTGTGCTTGTTTGGCACACCTTCTATTTCTTTTCCTAAGTGCCATTGTATGGAATTTATTGCCGATTTTCTACTTGAACCTGTTCCTACAACATCACCTACATAAACCACTTCGCGACCGCTTTTTTTAAGCTCTTTGATTTTTTCTAAGGATCCTGTTTGTCTTACCTTTAGCATGGCATTTGCATGTAAAGGAATATCGCTTCTTGTAAAAGCATCTCCTGCAGGGCTTAGATCATCGGTATTTGTTTCCCCTGCTACTTTAAAAACTATACATTTAATCACTTGTGGTAGTTTTTCTTTTTTATTAAACCAGTCCGCATTTGCCCAGCTTTGTAAAACTTCCTTAGCGTGTGGATTGTTTTTGCTAAGTTTAGCTATGGTATGGAAATTATCATGTACAAAAATAATATTTTTCAACACTTCTGCAGCATCTTTGGCTATGTTTTCATCTTTTAAGGCATCGATTAAAACTTTAACATTATATCCGCCTAGCATAGTTCCAAGCATTCTTAAGGCTCTTTTTTTGTCTATATTTGGAACACTGATTTTGCCTTTAAGTATGGAATCTAAAAATTCACATTTTACTAAAGCTGCATCATCAACACCAGGATTTACTCTATTTTCTAAAAGATTTGCAAGCTCTTCATTATTTTCATTTTCAAGTAATTTACAAAGTTCTCTAGTTTGATTTGCATTTAAAGGAAGGGGTGGTATACCCAAAGCGGCTCTTTCTTCAACAAGTTTATTGTATTCTTGCATAAAAGACATTTTCTACTCCTTAAATATTTTTTATTATAATTGTAGCTCTTTGAAGGATAAAAAATGTTTAAAGTTTATTATAAAATGCCTTTATGTTACCTATCTTTACATAGTGATGGAAAATTTTTAACTAGAGTCGATTTTTGTGATAATAAAAGATCAGAAAAAAATTGTAGTTTGCTTGACTTAGCAAAATATGAACTTGATTTATATTTTACTCATAAGCTTAGAAAATTTAGCATTCCTGTTTTGATACAAGGTGCGGATTTTGAATCAAAGGTTTATAAGGCTTTAATGGAAATTCCTTATGGCAAAATAGCTACTTATAAAGATATAGCAGAAAAAATTAATCATCCAAAAGCTTTTAGAGCTGTTGGAAATGCAAATTCTAAAAATCAAATTCCTATTTTTATACCTTGTCATAGAGTTATTGCAAGCAATGGCATAGGAGGATATAATGGAGGGCTTGAAATAAAAAGATTTTTGCTTGAAAATGAAGGAGTGAATTTAAAATAAGCTTGGGGTTTGATTTTCTTTGTTTTCAAATTCTTGTTCAAAAATATCATAATTTTCAAGAATTAAACAATATTTAAAATTTTTTAATTTTCTTAAATCTGAAAGCTGATTATAGGAAAAATCGCAAAATAAAGAATTTTTAGAAGCAATTTTAAAGTCTTTTATGTTTTTAAATTTTTCTTTCCAGAATTCAAAGGTATTTTGGTTGTTGCTTACAATAAACGCTTGAGAGCTTGAACCAAAAGGAGTGATTTCAAATTTATCATCAATAAAATAAATTTTAAAATCATCAATCTTATTAAAGTCAAATATTATTTTTTGATTTTTTTCTTTTAAAAAAGAAATAATTTTTGCAAAACTATTTGCGTAAAAAAAAGGCAAATTAAGATTTTTAAAATATAAATTTTCACAAATCAAAGTTGTAAAAAAGAAGCTAGATCGCGATAATAAGGTAAAATTAGCATCTTTTAGACTATGAGAATAGGCACAAAGTTTATTTAAGTAATTTTCTTCACAGTAGCAAAAAATTTCACCCTTTTTTGCTTTGATTAGTTTTTCAAAATCAGCAAAAATATTTCCTTTTAAAATGTTAAAATAAAAAGCCTTACAAAGACTTAGTTCGTAAGATTTAAAAAGCAAAAATTCACATTCTTTATCTTCGCAAAAAAAGCGTAAAAATCTTACAAGAGTTTGTTCTAGATTTTCTACTCTAAAGTAAAAAATGTCTTTATCTTCAATAGTAATGTCATTTTCTGTAATTATAGCATAAGCGCCTTTTTTTACAGCTTGGGTAATTTCTTTTTTATCGTTATTAAAGAAGGCAAAGCCTGCTTTAAGTTCATTTAAATTTATGGCAAAACCTTCCACGCTTAAAACGCTACCTTCATGAATGAGTGTCGCGTTTAAAAGTTCGCCTAAATTGCTAATTTGCATATTTTAACCCACTAAAGAACCGTTTTGTACAAGTTGTTCAGGGGTGATTAAAACAAGTTTATCTCCGCTTTTTGCAGAAAGTATCATACCATCGCTTTCATGTCCAAAAATTTTAGCTTTTTTAAGATTGCTTATAATGCAAACTTGTTTACCGATTAAATCACTGGCTTTATAGTATTTTGCTATGCCTGAGAGTACTTGACGGATTTCTTTATCGTCAAGTTCGAGTTGAAATTTCAAAAGTTTTTCACTCCCTTCTATATTTTGACAATCAAGCACTTTAGCGACTTTGATTTCAATTTTTGCAAAATCATCGATTTTTATTTTAGGACTTTCTTCTTTTTTAGGTTTTTCTTTAATTTCTTGTTTTAAAAGAGTTTTTTCTACTTTTGGAAATAAAGCTTCGCAAGGATTTGCTTTAAAATCTAAAAGTTCATTATCAAGTATCATTTTTGTGTAATTTGCAGACGAAATTTCAAAATTTAAAGCTAAGGCCACCTTTTGAGAGGACTTTGGTAGAGTGGGATTTAGTAAAAGAGTTGTTTTGGCTAAAATATTTGCACAAAGTGCTACTAAAGCATTAGCTTGTTCGTGTTTGTTTTCTTTGATTAAATTCCAAGGTTCGTATTTACTAATGGCTAAATTTGCCACACTTAAGGCTTTAAAAAGTTCTTCTAAATAACGATTACACTGTAAGTTTTCTAAAAATTCTACCGCTAAATTTAAGTGTTCTTTTGCTTGATTTAGTTCGGCATTGTAAAATTTTAAAACACCTTCTTTTGAAATATTTCCTTGAGAATATTTTGTACTCATACCTATAATGCGATTAAGTAAATTTCCAAATTCATTGCTAAGCTCTGCATTGATACGATTTATCAGCATATTTTCGCTAAAATCCCCATCGTTACCAAAAGGCACTTCTCTAAGCAAGAAATATCTAAAAGCTTCACTTCCATAGGCATCAACTACTTCTTTAGGTTTTACAACATTGCCTTTAGATTTGCTCATTTTTTCACCTTCTTTAGTCCACCAGCCATGTGCACCTATAAATTTTGGCAAAGGCAAATCCACGCTCATTAAAAAAGCTGGCCAATAAATAGCATGAAAACGCAAGATATCTTTTCCTACTAAATGCACATGCGCAGGCCAAAATTTAGCATTTTCTCCCTTGTTTTGAAAGTCAAGTGAGCTTACATAGATAAAAAGTGCATCAAGCCATACATAAATAATATGTTTATCATCATTAATTTCTTGAGGCAGTTTAATCCCCCAATCAAAACTTGTTCTTGTAATGGAAAGATCTTTAAGGCCGTTTTGGACAAAATTTATAAGTTCGTTTTTTTTGTTTTTTGGCAAGATGGGATCTTTTTCTTCATACCATTGTAAAATTTTATCTTGATATTTTGAAAGTTTGAAAAAATAGCTTTCTTCTTTTAAAATTCTAGTTTGTTTGCCACAATCTGGGCAAGAACAATCGTTAATAAGCTGACTTTGAGTAAAAAAGCTTTCACAAGAAATACAATAGTGTCCTTCGTATTCATCTTTATAAATATCACCTTTTTGCCACATTTTTAAAAACATAGCTTTAACAAATTCAATATGCCTTGTATCAGTTGTTCTTGCGTAAATATCATAGGTGATTTCAAATTCATCCCATAATTTTTTAAATTCAAAACTGATTTTATCAGCGTATTCTTGAGGAGTGGAATTTCTTAGTTTGGCAGCTTCTTCGATTTTTTGTCCATGCTCATCTGTTCCTGTTAGAAATCTTGTTTCATGTCCTTGCAAACGATAAAATCTTGCTAAAGTATCGGCTATGATGGTAGTATAAGTATGACCTAAATGAGGTACATCATTTACATAATAAATTGGTGTTGTAATATAACGCATTTTTTTCCTTTAAAAGTCAAATCCGCCTTCGGTTTTACCCTTAGACATACTGTTATAGACTGCATCAACATAATTTTTTCTAGTTTGGCAGTTAAAAATTTCATCGCAATTATAACAAGAGTTTAGGTTTTTTGAGTTTTGACATGAAAGTAAAATTTCTTTTTTTTTATCCATATCTTGCTCAAATTCATCTCTAACTTCATTCATTGTAAGCCTTTAAAAGTTTTGAAATTTCATATTCTGAGCCAAAAAAACAAGGAGTTGTCGCATGGATTTTATCAAATTCAAGTTCAAGTAAAGAGCGGTTTTTTCCATTTGTAGTTTTTCCGCCTGCTTTTTCTATGATAAAGGCTAGAGGAAAGACTTCAAAAAAGGCACGAAGTTTGCCATTAGGCGCATCTTGTGTTGCAGGATAGCTAAAAATGCCACCCCCTTTTAATAAAATTTGATTGATATCGCTTACCATGGCTCCAGAATATCTTAAGCGATAGCCTTCATCAAAAAGACTTTTGATAAATTTAGCGTGTTTTTCTTCCCAAAATTTTTGCGTTCCGCCTGTAGCATTAATCTTGCCTTTTTCATTCATTCTAAGATCTTTTATAAAAATAAATTCATTATTTGCATTTAAGCGATAAAGTTTTGGCTGATCTTTGCAAATCACAAGTTCTAATCGCGCTCCATACATACTATAAAGCGCAGCTCTTAAATTTTTAGCACTTGCTTTTTCTTCATAGATAGCAAAAATAGAACCTATGGCAAAATTAACATCCATTAAGCTAGAACCGTCTAAAGGATCATAAGCTACGATAAAATTTGCCCTCTCGTTAAGCGTTAAAATTTCATCTTTTTCTTCACTGATGATGGCTTTAATACTTGAACATTGACTTAGGGTTTTTGTGATGATTTCATCACTTAAAACATCAAATTTGAGTTGGGTATCGCCTGTAAAATTTTGATTTTGACTGTAGCTTGTATCGGGAAATTTTAAAGCGTTAGAAATTTCTAAAACCGCTTTTTGTATATAAGAAATCACTTCTTGCATTTTATAATTCTCCTTGTAAATTTTTAGCATTTTTAAGTATGTATTGGCAAATAGCTTGTATATCGTTTAAATCAAGCCAAGTAAGATAAGGGTGAGAAATTTTTTCATAGCTTGCAATGGCGTTTGAAAAAATAAAATAACTTTCATCAATTTCTTTGCAAAATACGCTAATGCGTGGTAAATCAAGAGTTTTTAATCCTTCAACCAAACAAATGTCAAAATCAGGGCTTAATTTTAAAGCTTTTAAAATATCTCTATTTTCATGAGAAAAAAAAGTTGTTCTTGTAGGGCTTAAAACCATGACTTCAGCTCCACTTTGAAAAAATTTAAAACTATCTTTACCGTTAAAATCAAATTGAGCTTTATCGGCAGGGTCATGTTTAATGATTAAAACTTTTAAATTTTGTTGCAAAAAATTATTAGCTATTTTAGTGATGAGTGTAGTTTTTCCTGAATTTGAAGGCCCGCTAAAAGCTATAATAAGTTGTTTCATAAAATATACTCTTAATTTTTTTGCAAAATTATATCTTTTTAAACCAAAAAATAGGGTTAAAAGGCTACAATAATACTAAAAAATATGGAAAAAGAATGAAAATTTATAGTGTAATTTTAGGTGCTTTTTTGCTTGGAGCTTGTTCTTTAAAAGATCAGGCGATTGTGGGTACAAATTTAAAATCTCAAACTTTAATGTTTACTCAAAAATACAAAATCACACAAGATAAGATTAATGCCATTATAACTATGTCTTATTTAAACCCAATTCTAGACAAGACAAGTAAAGATGATGTATTAGCTTTATCTTTTACTCCAAATACATTAAAAATTCAAAATTTAGAAGTTTTTATCAATAATAAAAAAGCCAATATTGAAAAATTGGATGATGAGTATTTAAAATATATAATACAAAACAACTATACTGATTATTTTAAAGCATCTCTTCCTAGTGTCAAGGAAGAGATTAGGCTTGTAGCTAAGATTTGCTTAGATCATTTGCCTTGTTTTGAATTAAATTTTCAAAAATATCCGAAATCTTTATACTATCGTTCAGAAGATGTCGATACACAATATAATTAGCTAGAACTTTTTTTCCGTAAATTCGGCTTTCTTGATAAGGAACTAGTTCCATAGACAAGAAAGGTTCAAATTTGCCTATCTTAAACATATCATTTCTTGCAAGCATACGGTTAGTAAATCCTATACCGCCATTATAAGCATAAGCGACAAAAAGTGGAGATTTTAAACGTGATTCAAGGTAATTTAGATGATAGTTTCCAAAGTAATATGCTATTTCAGGTTTAAACATAAAATCTTGATCGAAATTTGGAATTTTTAATTCTTTTTCCCCTATGTGATTGGCCAAAAATGGCATAAATTGCATCATGCCTAAAGCATAAGAAACTGAAATAGCAGTTGGAATAAAACGACTTTCTTGTCTGGCAATAGCCAAAATTAAAGCTTGTCTTGTTTTGTTATAGTCTTTTATATTGTCATAATAAGGCATTATAAAATAATGTTTTTTAAAATTATTTTTGCGTTCTAATATGTAAGCATAAATAGGCAAGGTTTCTTGTGTGTCGAATTCTTTTGCCAAGACATCTAGTTGACTTGCGTTAGCATCGCGAATTTGTTTGTTTATTTTTTGCCAAGCAAAAGGATCTTGCATATTAAAATTATTTTTTTTCTTGCTTGGATTAAGGCTTTCTATCTTTGGAAAAGGTGTGTTAGTAAGTTCTTTTGCGTAAAGACTATAAATATTTAAAGAAGAACTTTGCGATAAAGTTTTTAAATCTTCTTCATTGTTTTTAATCAACCACATCCAAAATATAGCATTGTCTTTATTACTTTGCGATTTAAAACTTTGTGCCGCCTTTTTAAAAAAGTCATAAGCAAGCTCTGTTTTATCATAAGTTAAGGCATTGACTCCTAAATAGAAAGCAGAATCTTCACTTACATTTTCAGGATTTATTTCTAGCATAGAATATCTAAATTTTGGATTTTCTTTTTTAATAATAATATTTTGTGCAAAATCTTTAAAACCAATGTGGTTTGGTAGTTTATTGACTAAACTTGTATTTAAATCTAAGTCGTATTTTTTAGAATAATTATAAAGTTTAAAAAAACCATTAATATCTTCTTTTTGTACTATATAGCTTATAGGATCAGAAGTATTAAAAGCTAGCAATAAATTTGTCAAATCAGGTCTTTGATTTTTAAAGGTTTGAGCTAAAGTCGTTCGGTCTTTAGAATTTAAACTCGCTATAAAAACTAATGAATTTAAGCGCACACTTTGACAAGTTAAATTTGCATCTAAGATAGTATTTGCTGTATAGGTATAGCATTTAGCATATTTTGGGTTGATATAAGGCTTTAAAGGGATGATTTTTTCAAGTTCGGATTTAATTTTTCCTATATAGCGAAAAATATGAGAATTTAAATCCTGTGCATCTTTTTTACTGATTTTATTTTTTTCTAAAAGCCTATAAATATAATAATCCTTAGCAAGCGAATTTTCTTCCTTTTTGAGTTTTTCTATACTATATTGTGTAGCATTTAAACTTGAAAAAATAAATAAAAAAACGAGTATTTTTTTTATCACAATATACTCCTTAAGATATTCCCAAGAAAAATGCCAAGAAACTGCAATGCTAAGACTATAATCAAAGGTGCAAGATCAATATTGCCAATGCGTGTTGGAATTTTTCTAACTAAGGTGTAAGCAGGATAACTTAATTTATATAAAATTTGCACTATAGGATTATAAGGATCAGGGTTTACCCAGCTTAGAAGTGCTGTGATGATAATAATCCAAGTATAAATGTTAATGACAATTTGTAGTACTTGAAAAATAGAAATAATAAAAGAGTCTATAACCATAGTTAAATCCTTGCTAATTCGTGAATAAAATTTTTAATATAAGGATAAAGATCGCTAAGCTCAGGTCCGTGGATATTTCCTGTTAAAATTATCCTTAAAGGTATGAAAAATTTTTTACCTTTTAAGTTGCTTTTATTTAAAAGTTCATTTTTAAAATCTTCATAATTTTCAAAAAGTTCAATATCTTTTAAGAGTTCTTTTAAAATTTTACATTCTGTTTCAAACTCGCCAAAATCTTTTGCGTTAAAAATAGCTTGCATTTTTTCTTTAAGTTCTTTTATAGTACTTGTTTCTTGAGTGTAAAATTTAGCAAGTTGTGCAAGATCTTTGTTTAAATCTAAAATTTTATTAAGCTCATCATCTTTGATCATTTTGATATGTTCACGATTGATTTGTAAGAGTTTTTTAAGATCAAATCTTGCGGGAGCTTTTGAAACTTTAGAAATATCAAACCATTTTATAGCCTCTTCTAAGGTAAAAATTTCACAAGGAGTTTTATTGCCTAGCATGATCAGATAATTTGCGATTGCGCTAGGTAAAATTCCACTTTCAAGTAGCCATTTTACAGAAGAATGTGCTTCTCTTTTACTCATTTTAACACCTTCTTCGTTTAAAATGATAGGCAAGTGTGCATAAGTCATGGCTTTATTATAACCTAAGCTTGCGCGGATATGTTCTTGTTTTGGAGTGTTTGAAACATGATCTTCTCCGCGTATAATACAAGTGACATTTTCAAGCATATCATCAACCGCACAAGCAAAATTATAAGTTGGAGTTTTATCCGTTCTCATAATCACAAAAGAGTCTATGTTTTCAGGCTCAAAACTAAGCTCGCCTTTGATAAAATCAGTAAATTTCATAGTATGAGTAGGTTTTTTAAGACGGATAACAAAGGGTTTTTCACATTCTAAAACATCAATATCGGCTAGTTTTTCACAAGCGCCATCGTAGCGATAAGCTTTACCTTGTTTTTTAGCCAGCTCTTTTTTTGCTTCAAGTTCTTCTTCGGTGCAAAAACAAGCAAAAGCTTTTTTTTCGCTTGCAAGTTTTAAAGCCATTTGGCGATGGAATTTTAAATTTTCACTTTGTATATAGTAATGCTGCCATGAAATACTAAAAAGATTTAAAATTTCTTTGATTTCTTCTTCTTTTCCTGCTATATTTCTAGCCTTATCAGTATCTTCAATACGTAAGATAAAATCCATATTTTTTTGTCTTGCACAGATATAATTAAAAATTGCTGCGCGTAAATTTCCTATGTGCATATCACCTGTGGGAGAAGGTGCAAAACGGTACATCTTATAGCCTTTAAAATTATTTAAAAGCTTATTATAACAGAAAAATTTATACGGATATTTAATTTTACTTGGTTATAATACTTTTATGATATTTTTAATTTTTTCTTTCATTGTGTTATTGATTTTTGGCTTAGCAAATGTTTATATTTATAAAAGATTAATCAAGAAAATTACTCTTTTTAAGTATTTTTATAAAATTTTTTCCTTTATTTTTATTGTGCTTTTTTTAGCTCAAGCTGTGTTTTTAATATTTCGTAGAGATGAATATTTAAGTGATACTTGGTATGAAATTTTAGCCATGTTTTATGCGCCGACTTATTGTTTGTTTTTTATGACTTTAGCATGGGATTTTGTTAAATTGATTTTAGCTCTTATGGGTAAAAGAGATAAAACATATAATCTTATTTTGCGTTTGATTTTTGAACTTTCTCTTATAGTTTTAAGTGTGTTTTTAATTTATGTAAGTATAAATAATGCTCTAAAAACACCTGAAGTAAAGAGTGTTGATGTTGAAATACCAAATCTTAAAAAAGATTTAAAAATTGTCATGCTTACTGATATACATTTGGGTAAAAATTTGCATGAAAATTTTTTAGACAAGCTTATCACTAAAGTGAATTTGCAAAGTCCTGATATGGTTGTAATAGTAGGGGATCTGATTGATACTAATCCTAAAGATTTAAAAAATTACATCTCAAAACTTAATGATTTTAACTCCACTTACGGAACTTTTTATGCTTTGGGAAATCATGAGTATTATCATGGTATCAATGAAGTTTTGGATTTACTTAGAAAACATACTAATATGAAAATTTTAGTCAATCAAAATTTAGATTTGGGTTTTATAAATATTGCTGGACTTGGAGATTTAGCCGGACTTGATAGGGGTTTATATGCTCCTGATTTAGCAAGAATAAAAGTGGATTTAAATACAAGTAAAGCTAGTATTTTACTCACACATCAACCTAAAACAGCTTTGCTTTATGATTTAAGTGATTTTGATCTTGTTTTAAGTGGGCATACACATGGAGGGCAAATTTTCCCTTTTATGTTTTTAGTTAAACTTCAGCAAGGTTTTGTTCATGGGCTTTATGATTTAGGAGAAAAAACTAAGCTTTATGTGAGTAGTGGAGCAGGATTTTGGGGGCCAAGTCTTAGAGTTTTTGCTCCGAGTGAAATAGTGATTTTAAATTTAAAAGGAAAAAAATGAGTTTTTCAAAAGAAAGTTCGAGACTTTTTGGTTTTGTAGCGGGGATTAAATTTCCTAAAATGATACAAAAAGTTATTAATGAAAATTATGTTAAGTATTTTAATATCGATATGAGTGAATTTAAAGCTCCTTGTGAATACGAGAGTTTAAATGCTCTTTTTACAAGAACTTTGCACATTCCAAGGAAACTTGAAGAAGGTTTTATCAGTCCAAGTGATGGTAAAATTTTAGAGTGTGGAAGTACTTTTTTGGCAAATGAAGAACATTTTGCTTTTTCTATAAAAAGGCATACTTATAGTGTTGAGGAGCTTTTAAAAGATAGCTTTGAAAAAGATGAGCTTAAAAATGGGCTTGATTATGTCAATATCTATCTTTCTCCAAAAGATTATCATCGTTATCACAGCCCTTGTGATATGCAAATTTTGAGTGCAACTTACACAAGTGGCGCCCTTTATAGTGTAAATGAAAAGCATTTAGAACGCATTAGTAATTTGTATGTAAAAAATGAAAGAGTGAGTTTAAAATGTCAAAATGAAAAAGGTATTTTTTGGCTTGTTTTTGTAGGAGCGCAAAATGTAGGAAAAATGCGTTTTAATTTTGATGCAAGCATACAAACCAATGCTAAAATTTCTCATAATTTTACTAGAAAATATGAAAATTTAAATTTCAAAAAAGGCGAAGAACTAGGAAATTTTGAGCTAGGTTCTACTATAGTTTTAATCTCTCAAAAAGGACTTTTAACTTTTAATTTAAAAGTAGGGCAGGGTATTAAATTTGGAGAAAAAATAGCGGATTAGTTTTTAGGAGTTTTATTTGCCATTTGATAGATAAAGGCAAAAACTTCAGCTACAGCTTTATACATATTAGGTGGAATTTCATCACCTAAGTCAAGCTTGCTTAAAATTTCTATTAAATCTTCATCTTCTTTAATAGGAACTCCGTGTTCCTTGGCTAAAGAAATAATTTTAGCAGCACTTTCTCCTTTGCCACTTGCAAGCACTTTTGGTGCAGAGTTTTTTTCTTTTTGATAGCCTAGAGCTACGGCTTTTTTAATCGATCTTTTGATTTTGCTCATACTTTTTTATCCATACCCATTTCAAGATCTAAATTTTTCATATTTCTAGTATCAAATTTACTTCTTATGATATCACCTACAAAGAAATTTGCACTTAAAAGTCCTGCTTTATTGATATTTCTTTTAAGCTCATGGGCATTTTCATAGATGGTTTTTCTAAATTCAATATTTTCTGCCATAATATTAATATCTATATATTTTTCATTATTTAAAGAAATAAGAATTTCTAAATCCCCAAGTTTTGCAAATTCGAGTTTAATCTGAGCAAAAAATTTGTCCTTTTTTCCGCGTCTAAACATAATTTTAGAATCATTTAAATCATCCCAAGAAAAAGGCAGATAAGTATTGATAGAATCATTAGCTAAAGACATAAGCTGATTGATTTCAATTTGCGCTAAAAGACGATTAGCTTGATTGTATACAGCTTCATTGCCTTCATTTTTAGCTAAATTTGAAATTTGCAAAAGTGTTGATTTTACATCATGATGTAAAGATTCAGCTATATCTTGTTCTGTTTTTGGTTTAATTTGCGCTAGATCTTTGATAGAAAGATTGAGTTTGTGTTCGAGATTTTTAAGTTCTGCTTGATTAAGCTTGGCATTTTGAGTATAGGGTTCAAGTTCTTTTAAGCTTTCATTAAGTCTACGAGAAAGATTGCTTAAATTTTTACTTAAATCTTGCACTTGTTCTAGATCTAAATTTTCTACATTAAATGCTAAATTTTTTACAATATTTTGTTTTATAAATTCCTGATTTTTAAAAATATTTTGCATAGTTTGGTTATTGTTAGATTGAATATTTTGAGTATTATTTAAATTTTGCGTATTGTTTGTGTTAGGATTTGAAGTGTTGGTATTTGTATTGATTGAAGTTTTGTTTTCTATTTTTGTTTCATAAAATTTTGGATTTTCTTTGATATTTTCTTTTGATTTTTCTTGTTTTTCATCTTTAATTTTTTCTTGGTTTGGAGTAGAATTTTTTATATCATTGTCTGGCTTATTTTCTGTTTCATTATTTTGAATATCATTTTTTGTATCTTGGGTATCTTCTTCATGGGTTTTTATACCAGAATCTAAATTTTCATCTTCTTTTGATACTTTTATATATTTTTCTTCATCTTGGTTTTTTGTGTTATGATTAAGTTTTTCTTCTTTGATATTTTCTTTGTTACTTAAAAGATTTTCTAAAATATTTTCTTTATCTTGTATTTTAGAAGCTTGATTGCCTAGTATATTTTTTAAAGTATTTTCAAGTTTTTCAAAGGCGGTAGCAGTTTGCTTAAGGATGTTTGGATCTTTTATCATTAAATTTTCTGGCTTATTAAGAGCTTTGAAAAAATCATTTTTGATGGAATTTAATTCTTTTAAAATTTTATTAGCTATAGGGGTGATTTTTTCTTGAGCATGACTGGGATTTTTACTTATATAATTTTTAAAATTTTCCAATTTAGAACTTAAATTTAAAAGTGCTTTAAAAGAACTTTGATTTAAAATTTGCTTATTTTCATTTTTGCTAGAATTAATAATATTTTTTAATTCTTTTAAAGTGTCTTTTGGGCTTAAATTTGTATTTGCAAGCTGGGCTATCTGAACGCTTAGTTTTTCGCTACTAAGACCTTTGATTGTACTTAAAAGAGAGTGAAAACTTTTGGGTAGTAATTCTTCGTTTAGGGCATCTTTTAATTTAGCTTCTAAAAATACGCCTGAATTTTTAAACAAAGGAGCTAAGTTATTGTTTTTTATTTCACTGGCAGGTTTTAAAATTTGATTTAATCTGTCTAAAACTTGTGTAAAAGTATCACTTTTTGCAAGTTCTGTACTTAAGATTTTTAATTCATTAGCAAAATTAGGAGCTAAATTTAAATTTTTTCCTTGTTTAAGTACAGGGGAATCGGGATTTTTTTGAGCATTGATTTGATCTAAAAGTTTATTAACAAGTTCTTTTAATTTGGTACCTGTTTCATTTTGAACAAATTTTGCTAGTATTTCCTCACTACTAGCGTCCTTGCTTAAACCTAAATTTTGCTTTAAAGCTTGTGCAAGTGCTTCTTTTGGCTTGTCTTTTAAATTTGTTTTATCTTTTGAAGCAGAGTTATCTACTTTTAAATCATTTTTTTGCGTATTGGCAATTTGACTTGCTAGTTGAGTATTAATCATCAAATATCACCATATTTCCAGGCTTTTTCTTAAATTTTTTATTTAAAATATTTGGTTTATTGATAGCAAAAAGAATTAAAAATGCTAAAGAAACTATATAAAACCATATAAAACCTTTGATTTCAAAATATTGCATTAAAAAACCTAAAATTAAAGGGCCAAACAAAGAGCCCAAAGAATAACAAAAAAGAACCCCACGACCTAACTCTACACCTTTATTTTTGCTTACTAAAACATCATTTGCTCTAGCAAGTGCTAAAGCATATAAGCAAAATATTCCTATACCAAGAGTAATTCCTAAAAAATATTGCATATATAAATGAAGTTTAAAAAAGATAAATATAAGCATAGTGATAAATCCTATACTTGCACAAGTGATAATGGCAAATTTGCGACCAAGTTTGTCTGAAATAGTTCCTATGATGGTTTGTGCAATAAAACCACCTAAAACCCCACAAAATATAAAATAAGAAACCGCTTTTGTATCAAAACCTTGCAAAAGTATAAATAAAGATGCCATAGAAAAAAAGCCATTTATAAGCATTCCGGCTATAAAGCTTGTGACGATAGCTAAAGGAGCTATATCAAAAATTTTAGGTATAGAAATAGGACTTGATGCGGGTAAAACAGGTTCTTTGATTTTAATTAGATTTAAAGGTAAAGATGAAAGTAAAATTAAAGTTGCACTGAGGATAAATACACTATGTTTGCTTAAATTTAACGCTATGATTAAAACTCCAATACCAAACGCAAGATAAAAAACAATTTCATAAAAACCTAAAATTCTAGATCGAATGGCATTTTTGCTTTTTTCATTAAGCCATGATTCTATGACCATTAAAAGTCCATAGTAGCAAATTCCTATGAAAAATCTTAAAACAGCCCAAAAAATAAGATTTTCGCTTACTGTATGAAGCATAGCTGAAATTCCAAAAATAGCACCAAATAGCCCAAAAGAGCGTATATGACCTATACGAGAAATAATTTTATGAGCACTGATGGTTCCAATAAGAGCGCCTACAAAAAAACAAGAACTTACTACTCCAACAGCTAAAGAACTTTCTCCGTTTTCTTTTAATATAACACCTATAGAGCTTACTATCAAGGCATTACCTGCAAATAAAAATGCCATACCAGCAAAAAGTGCTGTCATTGATTTAATAATTTTTTTTGGACTCATACTTTTTTATATATAAAATAAAAATAAACACACAAACTAGCAAGGATGAAATTCCACAAATATAAGCAAAGATATCTAATTTATCTTGGCGATGTAAAAATAAAAATCCAGCAACCAATACTACATAAGCCATCAATTTAAAGAGAGTAAAAAACATAGCAAAAAAATGGATTTTCTCTTTAACATTTGGCTTTAAATCGTCTTTTAGAACTTTAAAATGAATAATTTTTGATAAATTTTGTTTTTTTTTGATAAAAAGTGATGAAATGAAATTAAAATCTTTTTCATAATTTTTTGATTTTTTTATAATGACTTTTTTATAATTTAAATAAGAAGCAAAAATAATCAATAAAACACTAAAAAAAGCTATTTCATAGCTTAAAAATGTATCTAATTTAAAATGATTTAACGATGAAAATATGATCCAAAAAAATAAATGAATAATGGCAAAAATACAAAATAGAGCTTTTTTATGTTCCATTATTTGTTCTTTTCTTTTTGAATTTTTTCTTTGATCAACTCATCTCTTTCTTTAAATTCTTCATAGCTTTTTACTTGAACTTTATAAGCTTTGTAAACATTAAGTATAGCAGCACTGATCCCCCAAAAAACTCCAAGCCAAAAAAGCCAAGGATAAGGAGTAAATTTTTTAAGTAAATATCCTATTCCCACACCTATAAATACAGCAACAACCATAGAGATACCAAGACTTAAACCATCCGCAGCTTCAAGAGTTTTGCGAATGATTTTTTGTCTTTTGCTGTTGGAATTTTCTAAGTGATTTTTTTCTTCTTTTAAAATATTGCTCATATTCTTTTAAAGCTTTCCCTAACAGCCTCTAGTGTTGTATCTATAATTTTATCATCCATTTTTGAACATATAAAGCCTGTTTCAAATTGAGAAGGTGCTAAATAAATTCCATTTTCAAGCATATTTTTGTGAAATTTTGAAAATAATGCTAGATCGGATTTTAATGCATCTTGGTAGTTTGATACAGGATCTTTGGTGAAAAAGTATCCAAACATAGAACCTACATGACAAACTTGCAGTGGAAGTCCTTTTTCATCTGCTAATTTTTTCATTCCTTGGGTAAGTTTTTTTGCTAATTTTCCAAGTTTGTCATAAAGCTTGGTTTTCTTTTTGGCTTTTGTAAGACTTGCTATACCTGCAGCCATTGCTAAAGGATTTCCACTTAAAGTTCCTGCTTGATAAACTCCACCCAAAGGACTTAAAATATCCATAATTTCAGCTCTAGAAGCAAATGCTGCCGCAGGTAGACCGCCTCCTATTACCTTACCAAAAGTAATTATATCTGCTTGGATATGATTGATTCCATAGGAACCAAGGTAAGATGCTCTATATCCACTCATTACTTCATCAAAAATCAGCAGAGTTTGATTGTTTTTACAGATCTTAGCAAGTTCTTCTAAAAAATCTTGTTTAGCTGGAACTAACCCCATATTTCCAGCAATAGGCTCAATGATAACACATGCAATATCTTTATTTTTTTCAAAAAGCTCTTTAACGCTATTTATATCATTATATTTAGCTACTAAAGTGTGTTTAGCTACATCTTCTAAAACACCCAAAGAACTAGGAGAGTTAAAAGTAGCAGCACCACTTCCTGCACTCACTAATAATGAATCAGAATGCCCGTGATAACATCCTTCAAATTTTAAAATTTTATCTTTTTTAGTAAAACCACGGGCAAGACGAATAGCACTCATGGTTGCTTCTGTTCCACTGCTTACAAAGCGGATCTTTTCTAAATGAGGAAAATCAGATAAAACAAGCTTGGCAAGTTCAGTTTCTAATAAAGTTGGAGCTCCAAAACTTGAACCTTTATGAAGTGCTTTTTGACAAGCTTTTTGTATATCTTTATCGCAATGTCCAAAAAGTAAAGGCCCCCAGCTTTGAACATAGTCTATATAAGAATTTCCATCTATATCGAAAATATAAGCACCTTTTCCATGAGAAATAAATTTTGGCTCACTTTGAACATTTGCAAAAGCACGAACTGGAGAATTTACACCACCTGCGATGAATTTACACGCTTCTTTAAAAGCTTTTTTGTTTGTCATTTTTCTTCCTTGCTAAATTGCTTGATGTAATTATATAAAGTTACAATTTCATCATTTGTTAAAGAGTAATTTGGCATGATTGATTTTGCGTCTTTACTCTGATTAAGAGAATTTTTAAAATTCTCAAAACTAAGATTTTGTATACTTGGAACTTTATAAGCTGTTTTAATACCATTTTTCATATAATATCCTAAAATTTGTTCGCTTCCATCTGTTCCATGACATTCTTTACAACTAATGCCCCTTGGATTTTCATAAAGCATTTTAGAGTATTCTTTAAGAGTGATAAAATCAGCACCAAAAAGACTGATACTAAATAAAAAAAACATTAAAACAATTTTCAAAGTTTCACCTTGTTAATGAAGTTTTAATATGATACAATTTTTACTTTAAAAAAGTGATTAAATTTATAGAAGGAAAATAATGACTTTGCTTGATGGTAAAGCTTTAAGCGCAAAAATCAAAGAAGAATTAAAAGAAAAAAATCAATTTTTGAAAAGCAAAGGGATTGAAAGCTGTTTAGCTGTTATCTTGGTTGGAGATAATCCTGCAAGTCAAACTTATGTAAAATCTAAGGCTAAAGCCTGTGAAGAATGTGGAATTAAATCTTTAGTTTATCATCTTAATGAAAATACTACACAAAATGAACTTTTGGCATTGATTAATACCTTAAATCACGATGATAGTGTTCATGGAATTTTGGTTCAGCTTCCCTTACCTGATCATATTTGTAAAGATTTAATACTTGAAAGTATTATAAGTAGTAAAGATGTTGATGGCTTTCATCCTATTAATGTAGGATATTTAAATTTAGGCTTAGAAAGTGGGTTTTTGCCTTGTACTCCACTTGGAGTTATGAAGCTTTTGAAGGCTTATGAAATTGATTTAGAAGGAAAAGACGCTGTTATTATAGGTGCTTCAAATATAGTAGGTCGTCCTATGGCTACTATGCTTTTAAACGCTGGAGCTACAGTAAGCGTTTGTCATATTAAAACCAAAGATTTGAGCCTTTATACTAGGCAAGCTGATTTGATTATAGTAGCAGCAGGTTGTGTGAATTTACTTCGATCGGATATGGTAAAAGAAGGAGTGATTGTTATTGATGTTGGAATCAATCGTCTTGAAAGTGGAAAGATAGTTGGAGACGTGGATTTTGAAGAGGTATCTAAAAAATCTAGTTATATAACTCCTGTTCCAGGTGGAGTAGGTCCTATGACTATAGCCATGCTTTTAGAAAACACAGTTAAATCTGCTAAAAATAGACTTAATTAGGGAAAATCTATGGAAATTTTAAAGAAATTATATAAATTTTCACAGTCTTGGACTGGAACTGTAGTTATTGTTCTTTTGGTGATTTTTTTCTTTATACAAGCTTTTGTTATTCCTTCTGGTTCTATGAAAAACACCTTATTGGTAGGGGATTTTTTATTTGTTAAAAAATTTAGCTATGGTATCCCAACTCCTCATATTCCTTGGTTGGAAATTCCTGTTTTGCCAGATTTCAATAAAGATGGGCATTTGATAAAAGCACAAGGGTCACAAAGAGGAGATATAGTTGTTTTTAGAAATCCTAGAAATGAAAAAGAACACTTTGTAAAGCGTTGTGTAGGCACAGGAGGAGATAGGATAGTTTATGCAAATAAAACACTTTATGTAAGAATGCATGAGGGTGATGAATTTATGAAAGAACATTATCCGAATGATCTTGTTACTCTTGGAGGGCAAATTTATGTAAAAGAACCTTATAAACAAAAAGGTATTCATTATGATCCAAAAAAAGATATAGAAAGCGATATTTTACGCTTTCTTAGCATAGGTGATTTTGCTATGTCTCCAACTTATATTAAAGAACTTGGAAATCATATAGGTTTTAGCGGCGGAAATGCTTATGTTTTTGATGTGCCTGAAAATGAGTATTTCATGATGGGTGATAATCGCGATTATTCTTATGATAGTCGTTTTTGGGGTTCTGTTCCTTATAGGTTGATAGTAGGTAAACCTTGGTTTGTATATTTCTCTTGGGATAAAGATAAAAATGTTCGCTGGGAAAGGATAGGGCGTTTTGTTGATACCTTGGAAAATGATGAACAATATATCCATGATCATGATGATGAGGATAAATTAAGCTAATGTTTGTGAAAAACACAAACATTATATTTTTAAAAGCGTGATTTCATCACCTTTTTTTAATTCGCTTATATTTTCTTCACTTATAAGTAAAAATTCACTTTTAATAAGTGGAAGTATCATACCAGATCCAAATTTATTTTCATTAAATGGTGTAAAAATATCTTTTTCTAAATTTCCTAAGATGAGATTATTTCTTCCGCTTTTAAGCTTTAAATCCATACCCATTTTGCCATAAAATGTTAAAGGATTGTCTAGGTTTCCACTTAATAAATTAATGATTTTTTTAGCAAAAATAAAACAAGAAAGATAAGCTGCCATAGGGTTTCCTGGTAAAATCAATACGAAATTTTCACCTTTTCTATAAAGCTTAGTAGGTCTTGCAGGGCGTGCTTTTAAACCTTTAAAAAGCGGAGTAAAGCCTAATTCATCTAAAGCTTTTTCCATAAAATCAGCCTCGCCAACGCTTGCACCTCCTGAAGTGATTAAAAGATCAAAGTTTGTATTTTCTAAAGCCTCTTTAGTGCTTTTAAAATCATCTTTGATAATACCCAAATAAGAAGCATTTTGAAGCATAGTTAGTAAAGGCAAAGCATTGGCATTATAAATACTTTCTTCATCGCATTCTTGCCAAGGTTCTTTTAGCTCATTTCCACTTGAAAAAATACCTATGCGAATTTTTCTTATGACTTCTATTTTATAAAGCCCTTGAGAAGCAAGCAGGGCGATATGTTTATCATTAAGTTTGGTACCTTTTTGAAGTAAAATTTCACCTTTTTTTAATTCTTCACCTTTATAGCGATAGGCATTGTATTGTTTAGGAGCTTTTTTAATGATGAGTTTATTTTCTTCTATACACTCATCTTCTAGCATTAAGATAGTATCAGCATTTTTGGGCATTTTAGCCCCTGTCATGATTTTATAGCATTCATTTTTAGCAACTGTATAAAAATTTTTATCTCCTGCAAAAATAGTCCCTTTAATCTCCAAAGCCTCATTGATATCAGTATAATTAAAAGCATAGCCATCAAGAGCAGCATTGTCAAAACTAGGTAGATTTTTTCTAGCGTATAAATCTTTAGCTAAAATTCTATCCTTTGCTTTTTCAAGGCTAATAAGCTCACTTTCATCTAAACATGAAATTTGATTTTCTAAGTCTTTTAAGGTTTCAAAGATATTTTTCATTCTTCAAGCCTTGTGATTTTCACACCCAAATCTTTAAATTTTTCTTCTAAATTTTCATAACCCCTATCAAGATGGTAAATTCTATGGACTTTGCTTGTACCTTTAGCTGCAAGAGCTGCTAAGATAAGGGCTGAAGAAGCGCGCAAATCTGTAGCCATGACATCAGCAGCGTTAAGTTCTTTTCCGCCTACTATAGTAGCAATATGACCATTGAGTTTAATATCCGCACCCATTCTTAAAAGTTCACTTACATGCATGAAACGATTTTCAAATAGTCTTTCATCAATAATACTAGTTCCATTAGCTTTTAAAGCTAGTGCCATAAACTGCGCTTGCATATCGGTTGGAAAGCCTGGATATTCACTTGTCATGATTTCTACAGGTTTAATTTCTTTAGCAGGAAGTAGGGTGATACTATCTTCTGTAATCAAAGTTTCAAAACCCATTTGATGAAGTTTTGCTAAAACTGCACTAAGATGAGTGGCGTTAACTTTATCTAAAGTAATTTTAGAATTTGTAATAGCCCCTGCACAAAGATAAGTTCCTGCCTCAATTCTATCAGGTATAACGCTAAATTCTTTAAATTCTAAAAGTTCTCCATCGCTACCATAAATTTCAAGTTCATCTGTACCTATGCCTTTAATTTCAAGTCCTGCGTCTTTTAAAACTTCGCAAAGTTGAACTACTTCGGGTTCTTTTGCAACATTTAAGAGTTTGGTTTTACCTTTAGCTAGAGCTGCTGCCATGATGATGTTTTCACTACCTGTAACCGTGATTTTATCAAAAAGAATTTCATTGCCTTTTAAATTTCCACTAGCTACGACATAGCCTTGTTTGATTTGTATATTTGCCCCCATTTTTTCTAAGGCTAAAAGATGTAAATCAATAGGTCTTTGTCCTATGGCACATCCACCAGGCAAAGATACTTCACAATGCCCAAAACGAGCAAGCAAAGGCCCTAGAGTAAGTATAGAAGCACGCATTTTACGCACAATGTCATATTTAGCTATGGTTTGATTAAGAGTGTTTGTGTTTAATAAAGCACTATTGTTTTGAAAATTGACTTTAGCTCCTAAATTTTCTAGCAAAGATATAAGAGTTTTTATATCAGCAACATTAGGAACATTGTTGATTTTTACTTCATTTTTAGCAAGTATACTTGAAACGATCAAGGGTAGGGCAGCATTTTTTGCTCCGCTTATTGTAACATTTCCGCTTAGATGATTTGTGCCTTCGATTTCTAGATAAGTCATATTTTTCCTTGAAAAAGTTTAAAAATGCATCATTATAGCATTCTTAAACTTTTGAAAAAATATAATCAAGCTTGTTGGCTTTGGAGTTCTTGAATTTGAGCTTGAATAGTTGAAGCTTGGGCATTTAATGTTGCTATTTGACTTTCAATACTTTTGATTTGATCCTCATTAGCTTTAGACATTTTCGCAGTTAGTTCAACAATTTTTGCTTGAATTTCTGCAAGCTTTTGTGTTAATTCTGTAAGTTTATCTTCACTATTGCTGCTACTATCTTGTTGCGTGTTGTTTTGTGCGTTTAAAGCTTGAGCTGGAGCTTGAGAATTGTTTTGATTAGAAGTATTTGATTTTTCTTTGGCTTCTTTGCTGATATTTACCTCTACAGCTGGATCTTGCGCTAAAGCGTTTTGTTCTTGATTTTTAGAGTTTTGATTTTCTTCGTTTGAGTTGACTTTAACATATTGACTTAAGCTATTTAAGGAATTGTTAATTTGCATATTTTCTCCTTAATTTATAATATATATTACACTAAATCGACATTATTTTAAAAAAATATACTATAATTTAAAATAATTTTTATTAAGGTTTGCAATGGGCGTATTTTTAGTTCTTTTGGGAGGTATTTTTTGGGCTATTAGCGGTGTTTTAGCTGAATACCTTTTTAAAAATAATTATAGCGTAGATTGGGTTTGTTTTTATAGGCTTTTATCTACAGGGTTGATTTTGATTTTTTTAAGTTTTAAAGCTCAAAAGATTTTAGTTTTTACAAATTTAAAAGAAAGCTTAAGTATTTGTATGTTTGGATTTTTTGGGCTTTTGCTAACACAATTTGGTTATTTTAAGGCTATTTATTATACCGATGCTGGAACTGCAACAATGATACAATATTGTGCACCTTTGATTATAATGCTTTATTTGTGCTTTAAAAATAAAAAATTTCCTAAATTGATAGAAATTTTTGCTTTGATTTTGATTATTTTTGCTTTGTTTTTGCTTGCAACTAAAGGAGATATTGAAGCGGTGGTTTTAAATTATTGGGGTATTTTTTGGGCTGTTATAGGAGCTTTTGGAGTTGCTTTTTATTCTTTAAGTGCTAGAGAAGTGATATTAAAATATGGTCTTTTTTGGATAATGGGTTGGGCGAGTCTTTTTGCTTCTTTTGTATTTTTATTAATCTTGCAATTTGATAAGGGTTTAATTCACTATGCTTTTAACTTAAAAGCATTTTTTTCTATGGGCGGGATTGTCTTTATCGGAACTATAGGGGCTTTTTGTTTGTATTTAAAAGGAGTGGAATATATAGGTGCTCTAAGGGCTAGTATGATTGCCTCTATAGAGCCTGTAGCAGCTGCTTTGATGAGTTTTTTATTTTTAAAAACCCGTTATAGCTTGCTTGATATTTTTGCTTTTGTTTTGATTATATTGAGTGTTATTTTAAATGCAAAAAAGACTAAAGTTTCATAAAGTTTTTAAGTATTTTTTTGCCTTTTTGAGTTAAAACCGCTTCGGGGTGAAATTGCAATCCATAAATAGGATATTTTTTATGTTTAATTGCCATAATAATATTTTCTGAATTATGAGCTAAAATTTTGCATTTTTCAGGCATGGAACTAATGTGTAAAGAATGATATAAGCAAATTTCAATTTCTTTTTTAATACCCTTAAAAATAGGATCTTTTTTAAAATAAAGTTTAGAAATTTTACCATGCATGGGATTTTGCATTTTAGAAACCCTACCGCCAAAAATTTCAGCTATACACTGATGTCCTAAACATATACCTAAAATTTTTTTATTTTTTTTAAAATATTTGATTGCTTTTAAGCTTAATTTAGATTCCTTAGGAGAATGAGGGCCAGGAGAGATGATAAGATGAGTGAAATCAAATTTTTCTAATTCTTTAGCTTTTTTAAAGGCATCATTTTTTATCACTTTACATTCAAAACCAAGTTCTTTAAGATAATAGATGATGGTGCAACTAAAAGAATCATAATTATCTATAAATAAAATTTTCTTCATTGTAATTTTACCTTTTTTAAACCACGCACGGAATTAATACAATAAATATTTTCTGCTTCAAATAAATCTTGTTTAAATAATGCTTTTTCTTTTATCAAACCAAAATTGATTAAGAAATTTCTATATACGCCATTTAACATACCACTTTGAATTTGTGGAGTATAAAATTGAGAGTTTTTTTCTAAGATGAGGTTGGTTCTTGAGCCTTCGCAAAGTTCATCTTTTTCGTTAAAAAAAGCTATGTCATAACACAAGTTTTGCTGCCATTTGTATGAGTGTTGATTATAAAAAGTACGCAAAGAGCTTTTGTGATAGAGATTGTCACTTTTTGAGTTAATTTTATCATCACTTAAAAGCAAAATATCGTTTGAATTTTGCTTTAAGGCACTTTGTTGAAATTCGTATCTTCCGTCTTTGTATAAAATAAGCTTTAAAATTCCTTCTTTATGTGGATTTTTAAAGGGTAGGGGAAAATTATAAAATAAAGAGTGTTTTTTGTGGAAAATTTTTTCATCGAGTTTAAAAAGTGTAAAATTTTGATATTTTTTATAAGAACTTTTTTGATTTAAAACATTATAAAAATCTTTAAAGAGCTTGTGAGTGTTAAAATTAAATTTAAGAGCTGAATTTATAAGCCTTAATAAATGTTCTTTTAAAAATAAAATTTGAGAATTTTTAAAATACATGGTTTCAAAAAGATGAAAATCACAAGGATTTAAGATTGCACTTTTAAGTTTTAATTCTTCAAATTCATCTTTAAATTTTGAGTCCCAAACCAAGCCGCTACCCGTGCTATAAGTATAAATTTCATCTTGTTTTTCTAAGGTGCGTATGGCTACGCTAAATTTATTTTTATTTTTGTGTATTAAACCTATAGTTCCGCAGTAAATACCACGATCTCTTTGTTCTAATTCTTCAATAAATTTAATGCTTTCAAGCTTTGGAGCACCTGTAATAGAACCACAAGGAAAGAGAGCTTTAAAAATTTGATATAAAGAAATATTTTTTTTAAGTTTTCCTTGTACGCTTGAAGTCATTTGATGTAAAGTAGGGTGACTTTGAATTTCAAAAAGTTTGGTTTTTAAGCTTTTTTTTGTGATGATTTTTGAAAGATCGTTGCGTAAAAGATCACAAATCATAACATTTTCACTCAGATTTTTTGTATCATTTTGCAAGAAAATTTTATTTTCTTCATCTTTTATAGGATCTTTATCACGCTTAATTGTGCCTTTCATAGGTTTTGTAAATATTTTTCTTTTTTTGGTCTTGAAGAAAAGTTCAGGTGAGAAGGACAAAATTTCTCTTGTTTCATCTTTTATAAAAGCTTTAAATTCAGTATCTTGTCTAGAAAGTAAAAGTTTAAAAAGTTCAAAAGAATCCATTTTGCTATGAAATTTAAAATTTTGAGTGAGGTTGATTTGATAAACTCTTCCTTTGGAGATTGCCTCTTTAACCTTGATGCAATTTTCTTTGTAATTATCTTGATCTAAAAAATTTATAAATTCAGGAATAAATTTTTCTTCATCAATATCTTCTTTTTGAAATTTTTTTCTTTTTTTAAAAGCAAATACAGACAAATAAGCTTTTTTGCTTGTGAAATTTTTATCTTGAAAATATCTATATAGCTCATAATCAGCAAGCATTAAAATATAAAAATCATTTTTATATTTTTCTATAAATTTAAAGCACTTTTTACTTTCTTTGTGATTAAAGGCTTTTAAAGTGTGTTTTAAATCATGGTAAAAATATTTACCAAAAATAGCATAGTTTTCAAGAGTCACTTAATTCCTTTGCAACCTGTGCGGCAAGTTTTAATTTATCGTTATCAAAATGAGTGTAAATTCTTGAGGTATTTAAACTTGCATGCCCTAAAGCTTCTTGAACTAAAATTAAATCTTTTTGCTTTTTATAAAGCAGGGTGGCAAAAGTATGACGCAACATGTGAGCACCATTTTTTTGTTTGCGAATTCCTGCACGAAATAAAAGCTGTTCTACTATGCGACTGACATAAGATTGAGTCAGTGGAGTGCCTTTTTTATTGACAAAAAGTAGGGCGTCTTTACTCATATAATTAATACTTACATTTTTCAGCAAATCGTAAATAAGTTCTTTTTTTATCATTACAACACGATATTTATTGCCTTTAGCTCTTATTCTTATGATATAAAGATCATTTTCTTCGCTAATATCACCCATTTTGATATTGATAGCTTCGCTTACCCGTATGCCCGTAAAAATGATGATTTTAATAATAAGTTTATTGCGTATGGTATTGTTTTTAAAATCTGCATTTTCAATAGCATCAAGAAATTTTTTAAGCTCTTCTTCACTCATAAATTCAGGTAATTTTACCCCTTTATAACCTGCTATACCTGCCCAGTTTTTAAGATTGATATCGAAAATATGTGCTTTTTCATCTTCTTCGTTTTGCTTGTCTAAAAAATCAAAAAAATTAATCACAGCAATACGGTAATTTTTTTTACTTGCATCTGATAAAGCACCTGTTATACTTGCTAAAACTTCTACAATAAGTTCTTCATCAATCTGTTTTAAAGAATAAAGCTTGTAAAAATTTAAATATTCAAATACTTTTTTTAAGGGGTTAAAATAAGTATTAACTCCACTTAAACCAGCATTTCTTGCTTTTTTTGCTAGAGCGTCAAGTTCTTCAATATTTTTTACACCTTTTGTAAGATCAAAATTAACTTCTGCTAAAGCTTGTGGATTTTTTAACTCTTTGTTAGATAGCGAGTTGAGTTTAAATTTTACATATTTTGCTAGCCAAAATAAGAATGATTTTTCAAAATTTTCTTCACAATCTAAAGGGTATTTCATAAAAACTTTTCCTAAAATCTAAAATTTTTAGCTTTTTAACTATAAAAGGTATTTTAGTATTAACTTAGTAAAAAAAAGCTTTTTTAGGAAAAAGTTTGTTTTTGCATGCGAGGAAAAAAGATTAAAATATTTTTATTAAATAAATCTTATATCAATCATAAAAAGATATGATAAAAGGTAAAAATATGTAAAATTTATAATTTTGTATTGAAAACTGTAATTTTCAAACTTTTTTATATACACTTAGATTATTCTACTTTGATATAGGTTAAGCTGCTATTTTTACATACTTTTATGATTTTACCTTTTGAATGAAATAAACTTATCCACAAAATATAATGTAAAAAATTGATAATTTTATTTCGTAAATTAAAATTATATTTTACTTTTCTTGAAAATTATAAAGAATATTTAAAAATTAAATTATTTTATATTATTATCAAAATATATATAAAAATGATAACTTGTGCATTAAATTTTTTAATCCCCTATTCTTGATTTTTAGTTAAATTAAATATTCTTAAGTTATAAAATTTTTTAAGAATATTTTTATTTTAATAGTTTTATAATGGTTATTATATAAAAACTTAATAAAAAGTTTTATCAAAACCAAATTTCAAGGAGAAGGTAATGAAATTTCCAGTAAAATTAGCAAGATCTATTGTTGTATGTGCTTTTTTAGCAGGTATAAGTGCTAGTGCATTAAGTGAAGGTAAAGAATATGTAATTCTTAAAAATCCTATTGCTAACGCTGATAATTCATTGATTGAAATTTTTTCTTATCGCTGTACTCATTGTTATGATCATCACAAATTTAATACCATGGGTAAAGTTAAAGAAAAATTACCTAATTTAACTTACAAATTTTATCCTGTAAGTTCTATGGGAGATTATGGAAGGCAAGCTAATGAAATTTTTGCTTTTGCGGCATTTAAGGATGGTGTAAATAAAATTGATCCTACGGATAAAAATAGCTTAACTCATAAAGTTGCTGAAGCTTATTTTAATGCATATTTTAAGAAAAAACAAAGATGGGAAAATGGTAAAAATCCTGAAGCTTTTTATAGTGTCGGTTTAAAAGCAATGAATGTGAGTAAGGCTGATTTGGAAAATTTCTTAAAAACTCCAGAGGCTGCAGAGCTTTTAAAAAGTTATGAAATTGCCAATCCTATTTCGCAAAATTATGGCACCCCTGCTTTTGTTGTTAATGGAAAGTATCAAATCATTCCAAGTGCAATCAACTCTCCAGAGGCTTTGATTGAAATTACTAAAGAACTTAGCAAGCAAAAATGAGTTGTATAAAAATGAAAGATAATTGCAGAAATTTTTCACTTTCCAAATGGCAAGATACGCGCAAACCTTGGTTAATTTTGATTATAGTTACTATAGGGCTTACTTGTATAGCACATTTTTTATTTCAAGAATATCTTTTTATGGAACCTTGCGAACAATGTGTGTATATAAGATTTGATATGCTTGTTATGGCTATAGGCGGTATGATTGCATTAATCAACCCTACAAATAATATTATAAAAATTTTTTCTTATAGCTTAGTTTTTTATGGAATTTGGCTTGGCTTGGAGCATTGTCTAACTTTAAATCATATTCATGAAGTGGTTCATTCTGAAAATCCTTTTGCAGGTGTAGATGGATGTCGTGAAATTCCTATTTATCCATTTAATTTACCTTTGTATAAATGGGCTCCTAGTTGGTTTTTGCCAACAGGAGAATGTGGGATGGATACCCCTGTAGTTCCAGAAAATGCTTATAATCATCTTAATGCTTTTCAGAAATTTTTTATAGGAACTCCACCTGATTTTGAAAATGGGCTTTATAGCAATGGTTGGTATTTGATTCCTAATTTAAAGTTTATGAATATGGCAATTTGCTGTCTTATAGCATTTTTATGTTGTTTTATTGTGCTTTTTGCAATGTTTATAGCCTATGTTTTAGATAAAAATAAATCTAATGCTAAAATTTTTGCATTGGCAATTGTTATTTTGGTTTTGGTGCTTAAATTTATAGGCGAACCAAAAAATCCAAATCAAAATATAGCTAGTTTAATTCATTTGAATCAAGTCGTTTTAAGATGCTCTTAAAATACGCAACAAATTATTTTTGTTGCGTATTATTAAAATTTTATTAAGCTATTTTAGGATGGCTTAAATAATTTTAAAGGATTTATCATGAGACTTAGCAAAACTCTTTGCATGGCACTTTTGGCGGGTTCTACCCTACTTGCGCCTAATGCTTTAATGACCATGGGTGATCCTAGTGGAGCGAAAATAGATTAGCAAATTCAAGGACAAATAGGTATGATTAAAATGAATCCTTATGGATTGTCTCCTTTGACCGCTATTATTATGGATAATGGTTATGTCTTAAGTGATATAAAAGTAACTATTGTTCCTAAACCAAATGGCCAAACTATCTCTTATAATGTGAATTCTAAAATGGCTAAGACTTATATGGTGGAATTCCTATTTTTGGACTTTATCCTTCTTATTTAAATACAGTAAAGGTAAGTTATATTAAAACTGCAAATGGTAAAAGTCAAAAAGTCATTGATGAGATTTATAAAATTACAACTCCAGGGGTTAACATAAAACCAAGTGGAAGTACTGATCAAAGAGGAACGTGAAAGTATTAAAAATGGATCCAAAATTTTCAGATAGGTTATATTTAGTAAATAATGCTCCTGGAAAACAATCTGGCAAAGGCTCACAATCTGTATGGAATAATCCTGTAGGTGGTGCTATGGAATGGGATGAAAATTCAAATGTCTTTATCATAGATACCAAGGGTGAAATCAGATGGTATTTTGATAACGATAAACTAATGAACTGGGATAATATTTACAATCGTGGAATTATGATGGGCTTTCATCAAAACAAAGATGGAGCTTTAACTTGGGGATTTGGTCAAAGATATGTAAAATACGATATCTTAGGAAGAGAAATTTTCAATCGCAAATTACCTGCTGCCTATATAGATTTTTCTCATGCTATGGACAATATGCAAAATGGGCATTATTTATTAAGAGTAGCTTCAGCAAATACTTTGCGTCCAGATGGTAAGCATGTACGCACAGTGCGTGATACTTATTATAGAAGTAGATGAGAATGGTAATGTTGTTGATGATTGGAGATTGTATGAGATTTTAGATCCTTATAGAAGTACTATTATCAAAGCTTTAGATCAAGGTGCAGTGTGTTTAAATATAGATGCAAGCAAAGCGGGTAAAACTTTAAGCGATGAAGAACTTGCCGAAATGGATAAAAGCGACAAATTTGGAGATATAGCAGGTACAGGTATAGGTAGGATGGGCTCATGTAAATAGCGTTGATTATGATCCAAGTGATGATAGTATTATTATTTCTAGTCGCCATCAAAGTGCTGTTGTTAAAATTGGTCGTGATAAAAAAATAAAATGGATTTTAGGGGCACATAAAGGATGGGATAAAGAATTTCAAAAATATTTATTACAACCTGTAGATAAAAATGGTAAAAAAATTGTTTGCGATGATGATTATAGCAAATGCCCAGGTTATGAAAATGAAAATGGTGGATTTGATTTCACTTGGACGCAACATACAGGCTGGAGAATTGATAGTAAATCAAACAAGCGTTATATTTATATAAGTGTTTTTGATAATGGTGATGCAAGAGGAGCTAAACAACCTGCCTTTGCAAGTCAAAAATATTCTCGTGCTGTAATTTATAAAATCGATCAGCAAAATAAAACCGTGGAACAAATTTGGGAATATGGTAAAAATCGTGGAAATGAATGGTTTTCTCCTGTAACTTCTTTAACTCAATATGAACCAGATAAAGATTCTATTATGGTTTATAGTGCAACAGCCTGAATAGCTTTTGATCTTAGTAAAGGTGTAAGTCTTGGAGAGCCAAAACCTGAAATTGATGAATTTAACTGGGGTGCTAAGGAACCTTCGGTTCAAATTCAATTTAGCGGTTCAGGAACGGGTTATCAAGCAATGCCTTTTAGTGTTGATCAATAAAAAATAATAACAATAAGCCCAAAAAATAAATTTAGGCTTATTTATTTTTTTTAAATAAAATTATCTTTGAAAATTTTATTTAACTAAAGGATATAATATGCGTAAATTTTTTTGCAAATTTGTTTTAACGCTTGTATTTTGTTCAAGTTTTGCATTAGCAAATAATAGTTTTATTACTCTTAATCCAAGTTTACCTAACTCTGAAAATAGTGTAATAGAAGCATTTTCTTATAAATGTATACATTGTTATAATCATCATAAATTTGGAACTCTTGAAAAACTGAGAGAAGCTTTTCCAAATTTACATTTTAAACTCTATCCTGTAAGTTTAATGAATGGGGAATTTTCCAAAGAAATGAATGAGCTTTTTGCCTTTGCTCAATACAAAGATGAGCAAAATGGTAAAGATGCGAGTTATTCTGATAGTTTATCTCATAAACTTGCTGATGTTTATTTTGTTTCTTATTTTTTAAACAAGCAAAGAAATTTTTCAAATTTAGATGAATTTTACGACATAGGTTTAAAGGCTATGAATGTAAATAAAAATGAAGTATTAAATTTTTTAAATACCCCAAAAGCTAAAGAAATTTTAAGCGAGTTTCAAAGAGCTAATGATATAGCTAAAACCTATGGTACCCCTGCTTTTGTTGTTAATGGAAAATATCAAATTAACCCAAGCGCAATCAATTCAATGCAAGATTTAGAAGATCTAGTTAAAAAATTAAGTAATATGAAATAATAAATTTTTAAGGCAATAAAAATTGCCTTAAAATTATTTTTTGATCATATTTGTATAAGGTCCATAGCGATGTTGGGTTGTAGAAAAGCTATCGTCATAAGATCCTACATCCATATCTAAAGACTTAACCTTTCTATTTGGAAAGTCTTTATCTCTATTTGCTTTAATAGGGCGAGCTTGTGAATTCATGTAAGCTGCTACATCATAAGCATCTTCAAGACTTAAGTCAGGCGCACCTTGAGGCATATTTTCTTTAATATAAGAAGCAGCTTTGATAAGACGATACATTCCAGCTCCTGTATTATAACTATCATCACCCCAAAGTGGTGGATAAAGATAATACGCCCCTGTGCTATCCTCATTTTTAAGCCCTAATCCATTTTCTTGATGACAAACGGCACATTTATCCATATAAATTGCCTTACCTTTTTTAGGATCAGCTGCTCTTAAGATGAAATCTATCTTCTTAAGTCCCTGTTCCTTCTATCTTAGCTCCTACTGGAACTCCTTGAGATAACCATTGCATATAAGTTAGTATGGCTTTCATTTCAGGTGTGTATCACTAGGCATTCTTTTGCCATTCGTAGAGCGTTCAAAACAGCCATTGATCCTATCTGCTAAGGTAATTACTTTATCTCCTCTGGCATTATATTGTGGAAATCTTGCCCAAATTCCTACAAAACCCGATTGATTTTGCACACTTCCACCATTAGCATGACAGCTTAAACAAGAAAGATTATTTCCCGCAAATCTTTTTTTTAGGATCTTTGGCTTGTGGACCCACATATTTGCTTGTTTCATTAAGAATTTTATTTCCCAAAATAACCATTTTGCTATATTCTGAATTTTTTGGCATTTTAGTTTCATCTATAGTGCCATCTTCATTTAAAGCCTTAGGCAAATTCCATTTGGCAGTAGGCAGATCAATACCTGTTGCACTCTTGGTTTTTTCCAAATTTGGATCTAAGGCTAAAGCACAACTTCCACATAACAACAAAGTTAAAACTATAGAAAATTTATTCATCAATTTCCCTCCTTATTTTGCGTAATTTAAATTCAGTATAAGACTTTATTTAGAAAAAGTCAATAAAACCTAATTACATTTTAAGAAAAAAGCTTTAAACCTTAAAATAATATTCGTTTATATTTAAAATAGAACTTATATATTTAAAGCAAAAATAAAGTTTTTTCGCTATAATAAAATCTTGCAATATTTTTAAAGGTTAGGTTAATGAAAAATTTAAGCATTCAAGAAAAAAAAGACTTAGACAACTGCGTTTTTCAAAATCTTGGAAGGCAAGATACTTTTACTTTAAGTGTGGTTTTTAAAAATTTTTATTTAAAAATTAAAGCATTTATTTATTCTAAATAATACCACTTAAAATCCTTTTTTGTGTAGGAAAGATCTTTAAAAGAAGGTGATTGGATAAATAGTTTGCACTCTTTATCCAAATTTTCTATCCCGTATATTTTCATAGCCATTCTTGAGTCATGTCTTGTAAGTTCTATTCCAACACAAGCTTGATTGTTGATTTTGTAAAGTAAAGTGCCACCATCTTTTTCATCTATATTTAAAATATCCAAATTCTTATTTTTACTCATATCTTTTACATCTTTACTAAAAGAATATCGGAGTTTATAATATATCATAATATCCTGCATGGTATTTTTCAAATTTTGTAAATTTTCATTAATCAAATATCCATTATTTTTATAAAGTTTTAAAAAATCTTCATTAAGAAATTTTTGAAAACTTTCATCTTTAGATAATTTTTGACAAGAATTATAGCTATTTAAAATTCTAACTTGACTGGCTTCTATTAAAAGTTCAAGGCAATCTTTATTTTCT
>JFBN01308133.1_pt1 | contig 51160 bp, 48 predicted proteins | sample 768741 | NCBI WGS metagenome assembly JFBN01 (sample SAMN01983846, study PRJNA193217) | chicken gut metagenome | biome: terrestrial biome; isolation source: ceca of Broiler chicken | host: Gallus gallus | place: United Kingdom: England | collected 2010-09-07
ATTAAAAAGCAAAAAAAATGGAATAGCTGTGGATTTATGCACAAGTTTAGATATGACCAAAAGAGAATATAGAAAAATGTTGGTTTCTTTAAGAGAAAAACTAAATATAATAGAAAGAAATTTATCTCAAAAAAGATATGATGGCATAAATTTAGAAAATGTACCAACTAAAGCTATATTAAAATATAGAAAAGCATTAGCTAAACATTTAGGCAAAAAATATACTACATTCTTAGATAATATTAACAATGGCAATGCAAAAGTTAATACTAAAGGTTTGTTTTGTTATGACATAATAAAGAAAATAATGCAAAACAGATATAATATGACAGATGAAGATAGAAAATTATTTAATGCTATGTGGGAACAACAAAAAGATATTTTCAAAGACAACCATAACAACATTCTTACTATGGCTGACACTTCAGGAAGCATGTATTGGGATGACAATGTAATAGCAACTTCTATTGGTTTAGCATTATATACGGCAGCTAGAAACAATGGTATATTTAAAGATTATTATATGACATTCTCTAGTAGACCATTATTACAGAAAGTATCAGGAATAGATATTGTGGATAAATATAAAAATGTTGAAGAAATCGCTGAGAATACTGACATAGACAAAGCTTTTGAATTATTACTAGAAACAGCAAAAGATAATTCTATTTCTCAAGAAGATATGCCTTCTCATATTCTAATTGTTTCTGATATGGAATTTGACAGAGGTGTGTATTCACAAGAAGGAACTAACTTTAATGGTTGGAAAAAAGCTTTTAGTGAAGCTGGATATAAATTACCACAAATAATCTTCTGGAATTTAGGAAGAAAAGGATTTCCTGTTACTAGATTTGACAATGATGTATGTATGATAAGTGGTTTTTCAACTTCTGTTTTAGAGAATTTGTTAAAGAGTGAAGATTTGGTTAATCTAACTCCTACGAAAGTTATGCTAGACACTCTAAACAAATATGTTGCATTATTAGAAAAAAAATAAAAAAAATGTATCAAAGAACTTGACATCAGGTCGGAAGTATGATATAATATATATAAGGTTGATAGATACAGTAATGCCTATTGCGACAAGAGAATATGCGTGGGTTTGTAGGTTACCCCAGAACTGAATAATCAGGAAGCAGGACATGCCTATGCCATAACCTTATAAACTTGCACCATTAGCTCAGTTGGTAGAGCAACCCGCTTTTAACGGGTAGGTCGGAAGTTCAAGCCTTCCATGGTGCACCAATATCAAAACAGAGTAAGTATTTATTATTATTATTATTTAGGGAGTGATTTTATGTTAAAAGATTTATTAGATACATGGTTTGATTTTGATAGAGATTTTTATAATTTTAAGAGAAATGAAAAAGATATGCACCCATATTCTATAATAAGAAATCCAGAAAAAGGTGAAACAATATTAGTACATAATGTTTTAGGAATAAATAAAGAAGATTTAGATGTTTCAATTAAAACAGAGAATGGAAGAAAAATATTATATATATCAGGAGAAACCAAGGATGAAACGACAAATCAAAGTTATTCAATTAACTCAAGATTTTCATTATCTGACTTTGAGAAAATCAAAGATATAACTTCTGAATGTAAAAATGGTTTATTATATGTAACAATAAAAAGTGAACCAATTAAAAAAATAGAAGAACCAAAAACACAAAAAATTGAAATCAGATAGTTAAGTTTTTAATTTACTCTGTTTTGACATAGAGCACTAGCTTAATTGGATAGAGCAACGCCCTTCTAAGGCGTAGGTTACAAGTTCAAGTCTTGTGTGCTCTACCATATATACGGATATAGCTCAACTGGGAGAGCGTTTGTCTTACAAATAAAAGGCTGATGGTTCAAGTCCATCTATCCGTACCATAAATGGGGTTGTCGTTCAATGGTAGGACATGAGCCTTGCAAGTTCATAATGAGAGTTCAATTCTCTCCAATTCCACCAAGCTTTTAGATGGAGTTTGTCAAAAAGAATAAAAGCTAATCAGAGATAGAGTAGGGCGGTTCAGAGCTCGGCTGTCTGAAAATCTCTACAAATGACACTATCGTATAACGGTTATTATCTCAGGTTGTCGCCCTGAAGATTGGAGTTCAACTCTCCATAGTGTCGCCAGCTCATAAAAATCAACTCCTTTGGTTGTAGGAGTGCACAATAGTTTTAAAGGTATCGAACAAACCTTTGGATATTTAGATTTTTCACATAAAAGAAAAATCCAGCACTCAACATATACTTCTCTAGCTCAGTTGGTTAGAGCACAGTCTTGATAAGGCTGGGGTGCTAGGTTCAAATCCTAGGAGGAGTACCACGCACGATATAGGTAGTATAATACCTAGCGAAGCTACTAATAAGTTAATTGGTTATCTTATTAAATAGCCGCATGAAACCAATATTATACTGATTTAAGTTTGTCGGAGAAAGTTCTTAAAAAGTAATGTTAAAAATCTTTCTTTTGCATATTTCCGAGTGGTGTAATTGGTAACACACAGCACTTTGACTGCTGGGAGTGTTGGTTCGAGACCAGCCTCGGAAGCCAAGGGTCAAGCAAATGCCCCTATAAGCGGTGTAATCCGTAAAATAAGCACAAAAGGTTTAGCCTCCTTACTTAGCAGATTTTATCTGCTTAATGTGTGGATGTGGCAGAGTTGGTCTAATGCACTTCCCTGCTAAGGAAGAGTGCTCACTATGAGCACCAGAGGTTCAAATCCTCTCATCCACGCCAATATATGGGGATATATTAGGTTTCGATAATATAACAAAGACATAATAAGCAAGTAGTAGAGCTTGATGGCTACTTTAAAAACAAGCACCTTAAAATAAACGATACTGAATTATCAATGGTTGCCTAGCAACTTTCTATATAACTTGTTCTACAAGAGTTATATAGAATAAAGATTGTAGAAGACCTCCTTTCTTATGTATAGATTATTATCTTGTTCAATGAACTAAACTTGTAGAAAGTTATGTCTGCATTATATTAGACATGGGTTCAACTCCCATTATCTCCACCAATTTTAAAATAAAATATTATAGAAAGGGGCTAAGAGTATGGCTAAAATAAGATATGAAAGTTTCATCAACGAGGACAAAAAAACTGTAGTTACAGTAATTTATGAAACATTTGCAGATGAAGAAGACATTTTCTTTCTTGACAAGCCTATTTATGCAAAATTTACTGGAAAAGCTAAATGCTCACCAGAAGATACTTTTGACATAGAGTTAGGTAAAAAATTATCTTTAGCTAGAGCTTGGTTAAAAAGAGATATAGCATATAGAAAATATCTTGATGAACAGATTGAAGAAGCTCAAAACACACTAGATAATTTAGAAAAGGAAGAAGAAGAAATTACTAACAAAATTGAGGCTACAATAGCTAAAATTGAAGAGTTAGCAGACAGCACAGAAGAATGATATTCTTCTGATATGTAGATATGGTGTAGTGGTAGCACAACAAACTGTGACTTTGTAGGGGTAGGTTCAAATCCTACTATCTACCCCATATTATGGGTTGGTGGCAGAGCTGGTCAAATGCGGTAGACTGTAAATCTACTCCCTTCGGGGTACGGTGGTTCAAATCCATCCCAACCCACCAATTAAATAAAAATATATAAGGAGGATTTATATGAAAATAAAAATTAGAAAAGTTATAGAAGAGGAAAGAACAGCAGTAGATGAAATAACAAAAAAACCATATAAATATACATATAGTTATGAGAATGGCTATGTAGAGGAACTAGATGTTGACCTATTTAATAAAGAAGAGGTCAATGCGTTTAGTTTTGATAAAGGATTAAGACTAATAGGAATAAACAAAAATCTTTATAGACTTACAATGAAATCATGGAAAGAAGTTAAGAAAGAACTATATAAGTATAATTTAGTTAATCGTTTTGATTTATCTAAAGGTGTGTAAAGCTATTTTGCTTTACACTATCCTTAAAAAATGTATATCAAAAGTCTTAAAAAATGTATAGTGATTTTCTTAAAAAGTGTCTAATAAAAACCTTGAAAAGTGTCCAATAAAAACCTTGAAAAATGCACAATGAAATAGTCAAAAATTGCACAATAAAAATATCACGGAATGAAAGTACAAAAAATCACGGAATAAATATGACATAGTGGCAGAGCTTGGTTTAATGCGACGGTCTTGAAAATCGTTGTAGGTGAATAACCTACCGTAGGTTCAAATCCTACCTATGTCGCCAATTTTATTTATGGGCAGGTAGCTCAGGTGGTAGAGCAGGGGACTGAAAATCCCCGTGTCGGTGGTTCAAGTCCACCCCTGCCCACCATTTTAACATTTGCCTGGGTGGCGGAATTGGAAGACGCAGGAGACTTAAAATCTTCTGGTGGAATACACCGTGTGGGTTCAAGTCCCACCTCGGGTACCAAAAAAAATTATTTTTTTTTAAAAAAAAGCTTGACATTCACTCCGAAATATGATATAATATAAATAGAGTGAGAGATAAAACATTGGCTAGTAGCTCAGTAGGTAGAGCGGCTGACTGTGTTGGAATAGTATAAGTAATACAATCTATTTGTTAATAGAAAGATTGAGGTTCAAATCCTTTTTTCAACTCCATAATCAGTAGGTCGCAGGTTCGAGACCTGCCTAGCCAGCCAATATGGGTCGTTCGTCCAATGGGTAGGACTACAGTCTCCAAAACTGTCAATTAGGGTTCAAATCCTTAACGACCTGCCAATCCTTTGAAAAACTTAAATTACTATATTGATAGACCTTTCCTTTATATTTTGCCTTTTTTAATTCTATCAAGAGAGAGGTCTGTTAAATAAAAAATTTTATTTTTAATTTTTTATGGTGCTATCGTATAATGGCTAGTACAGGAGGTTTTCATCCTCCAAATCGGTGTTCAACTCACCGTAGCATCACCAATATGTTTATTTCCCTTAATGGGCAGTAGAGTTATTTTCAACGGATTATAACTCTACTGATAAACAATATAAAAACTAAAAGGAGAAGATAATATGTGGGTTTTTCACAGAATAAAAAACTTTTTAACTAATATACCAAAACAAATAAAATTCTTTTATCAAAGAGGTAAAAGAGGATATTCTGACCAAGATGTTTGGAGTATGGATTGGTGGTTTTTTAGTGTGGTCATACCTATGCTAAAACAATTAAGAGATACTAAACAAGGTTATCCTTCAGAATTTAAAACACCAGAAGAATGGGACAGAGAACTTGATACTATGATACATTACTTTACAGAAGCTACAGAAGAAGGATGTTCTGAAAAAAACGAATATGAGGAACAATATAATAAAAGATGGTGGGATAGCTTTTATGAAAAAAGTATGGCTTATGTAATAGATGATAGCGAACTAAGAGATAAATACTTACAAAGAAGTTATGAAATAGATGAATATAGAGAAGATATGAAAAACAAAGGGTTTGAAATGTTTTCTAAATATTTTTGGAATTTATGGGATTAAAATGTGCCTATGGTGTTAGCGGTTAGCATATTGGTCTTCCAAACCGAAGGGGTGAGTTCAAATCTCACTAGGCACTCCATATATATAATGGTACCGACATAAATGTCATTACCATACAATATTATAGAAGGGGGTAATTATATGAAAAAAGAAAACACACAAAAAAGCATGATACTAAAGCACTTAAAAGATGTAGGAAATATTACTAGCTGGGAAGCGATAAAAGAATATGGGGCTACAAGATTAAGTGCTATTATTTATGACTTAAAAAAAGATGGTTATGTCTTTGATGAAGAGTGGGTTTCAACGACAAATAGATATGGAGACCCCGTATCATTTAAAAAATATATATTTAAAGGAGTGTAGAATATGATAACAAATTTAACTGATTTAACTTCAAAAATACAAAATACTGAGAGAGAAGCAAATACATTATATTATTCTCTTAAATCTAATAATATCAATACTAAAGCAATAGAACTTGATGGAAGAGAACAAGTACTAGAAGAATATCCTGCTTTTGAGCAAGACTATTATGATTATATGGCAAAACTATCATTATTAAGTAGACTAAAAGCCATTAAGTCTGAAAAGAATAATTCTATGAAACTACCTAATGGAATGTCAATTCAGGCAGCCATAGTAGAGATTAGCAACAAGAAAAAACAACTAGTTCTTCTTATGGAATTACTTTCTCTAAATCCTTCAAAAAGAAGAATAACAGAAGTCAATAATTCTTATTTCTTATCAAAGGAGTTAGCTTTTGATAAAGCACAAATGCAAGAAGAATATAATAGAGTTCAAAGAGAAATAGATGACCTTGAGTTTGAAATAGGGAAACTTAATTCAGAGACATTTGAAGTAGAGCTTTAATTAGTTATTATCATTGTATCAATAGGGTGCATTTTACACCTTATTGGTGCAGTTAAAAGAACAAAAAGCGAGAAAGAAGCTATGTCTTGTAATAAAAATCAGAAAAAAGAACATACAATACAGAAAATGTTTAAATTTTTTATTTGGAATAGGCAATAGCAATAGCAAAGAAGTTAATAGTAGTATATTTTTTTAATAGCATATAGTAGCAGTAATTTAAAATGAGAAGATTTTAATCAATACTTTTGTCAAATGAAAGTGCAGCGATACAATTTATCGCATATTTAATTAAGAGATGAATTTTATTTAAAAGAACTACGAGATATAATTTCTTACTCCTTTTTGTTCATATATATATTATAGAAAGGATTTTAATTATGAGTAGAAAATTTGAATATGTTAATAGAATTTTATCAACTGGATATGAAATGAAACACCCAGATTTTAATTTGCCACAGAGAAAAACTAAAAAGTCAGCAGGCTACGATTTTGAAGCAGCTGAAGATACAATAATTCCGAGTTATAAAAGGGGTATGGCACCAACATTGGTTAGAACGGGAGTTAAAGCTTATATGCAGGATGATGAAGTTCTTTTATTATATAATAGAAGTTCTAATCCAAAGAAAAAAGGGTTAGTTATACCAAATAGCGTTGGAGTTATAGATAGTGATTATTATGGAAATCCAGATAATGATGGAGAAATTATGTTTGCATTTTATAATTTAGGTGATACAGATATAACAATACATAAAGGTGAAGCAATAGGACAAGGTGTATTTACTAAATTTTTAATTACCGATGATGATAATGCACAAGGAACTAGAGTTGGTGGTTTTGGAAGTACAGACAATCCAAATAACAATAATACAAGTAAAACTGCTTGTCAAGCTTTAGCTGACCAATTAGCTGAGCAAATAACTGAGTGTATATCTAAATCAAACATAAGAAATATGGAAAAACTTGGTATTGGGGGAATGTCTTTATGAGTAGAAAATTAGCAAGTATTCAAAAAATAGTGAACTTACAACCAATAGAAGGAGCAGATAAAATAGAATTGGCTACAGTTCTTGGGTGGCATGTAGTAGTATCTAAAACAGAGGGACATAAAATAGGAGACCTTGTATGCTATATTGAAGTAGATAGTCAATGTCCTGAAACACCAATGTTTGATTTTTTGAAAGAAAGAAAATATAGGGTTAAGACCATAAAGTTAAGAGGACAAGTAAGTCAAGGCTTAATAATACCATTAAAAGCTTTGCCTAAAGGAAAATATAAAGAAGGGCAAGATATTACAGATTTATTAGGAATTACTAAATATGACCCACAGGCTGAAGCTGAGGCAAAATTAGCAGAGCAAAATATCAAAAAGAGCAAAAACCCAATACACAAAGCCTTAATGAGATATAGCTGGTATAGAAAATTCTATAATAAATATTTTAATAAAAATAGCAAAAGTGGCTTTCCTAGTTGGATTGCTAAAACAGATGAAGATAGAATACAAACAATGCCAGAATTATTTGAAAAGGCTAGTAAAGAACAAACTTTATTTTGGTCTACAGAAAAACTAGATGGACAATCAGCCACATATTTTATAGAGAGAACTAAAAAATTTGGTGCGTTCCCAAAGTATGAATTTGGAGTATGTAGTAGAAATTTAAGATTAAATAATTCTGCTTCTAGTTCTTCCTATTGGACAATAGCAAAAAATGATAAAATAGAGGATTGCTTAATAGATTTAGCAAAAAAACATAAGGCTCAAAGGATAGTTCTGCAAGGAGAGATAATTGGAACTGGCATACAAGGAAATAAATATCATATTGATGGTTATAATTTTTATGCTTTCAATTTAAAAATAGATGATTGTTTATATGATACTGGTATGATGGAAACAATATTATCACCATATAATATAGAAACGGTTCCTATAATTGATGATTATATACCATTAAAAGGAACTATAGATGAAATGGTCGAAGATGCTAAAGGGAAATCGTTAATTTATAATACTTTAAGAGAAGGAAAAGTATGGAGAACTTTTGATGGTGGAAAATTGATTTCTTTTAAAGTAATAAACCCAGATTTTTTATTAAAAAATAAAGAATAAAACAGAAATAGTGTCCAGACACACGAGAATTGATTTTAACGGGTTTTACCACTGAATAGATAAACTTATATATCTATTATATTAAAACCCTTTAAAATCAAAAATAAAAGGTTAAAAATGGATAAAGGAGTATAAAAATGAAATTAAATACAAAAATAGAACAAAAATATTGTGTATCTTGTGGTTCAACTCAAAATTTGGTTGAATTAGAGTGTGGAAAATTTGGTTGTATAGATTGTTTAAATGAAATAGCCAAAGAACAAAAACAAATGCTTAAAAGATTTACCGATATTATGAAAAGTTATGATATTGTAAAACCTGAAACACAAATAAAAACTTTATTATCTATAGTTGCTCAAATAGAAATAGAAAACAATTTAGCTTCTCCGTTGTTATTACAAGAAGTCAAAGAAACAAAAGAAAGAATGTTTGACAATGTTCAAAATGGTGGAACTTGTTTAACTATAACTATTGGTGAAGAAGATGAAGAATAATATAATTATTTCATTAGATGAAAGTACAACTAGCACAGGCTATGCAATCTTTAAAAATGATAAGCTTATAGATTATGGTGCTATAGTAGAGAAAAGTAAGAATTTATTAGAAAGAGCAAATAATATAATAAATAAAATCTGTGATTTAATAAGAGAATATACACCAAATGATATAGTATTAGAAAATGTACAAATTACTATGAGTGCACCAACAGCCAAATCTTTAATGGGGTTGCAATTTGCTATTGAAATCATAGCCTTTAGAAACAACATACAATGTACAGCTATTCGTACTGCACATTGGCGTAAAGTTTTAGGACTATCTAATAGCCCCAAGATAAATAGAGCAACAAAAAAGAAAGAGGCTATGGATTATGTTAAAAATAAATATAATATAAATGAAAATATAGATGATATAACTGATGCAATTTGCATAGGAGAATGTTTTATCAAAGAAAGGAATGTGAATTAAATGTGGGCAAAAAATGTTATGAATGCTTTGAGAAATATAAATAATAAATTTGATGACTTATATCCTGTTGGCTCTGTCTATATTACCTCTACAAACTCTGAACCTAGCTCTGTTGTAGGGGGGGGGACATGGGAGCTAATAGATAAAGAATTTAAACCATATAAGAATAATAATGAAGATATAAATATAAATTCTTCAAATACAACTTCTGCAAGTGCTGTTGTAGTCAGACAAAACCATACAGTAATGATAAGAGTGGAGTTTGTAAATAAAGTTGAGTTAAATGATACAACTCATGATATGTTGACTTTTAATCAGAGTACATTTGGTGCAAAAACTGATGACTACTATTATCAGAGATATTTCATAGGTCAAACAGATGGCGGAAATGGCTTATTAAATATTTATTTAATGGAAGATGGAGTATTATCAGTAAGAGATGTGGTAACGAAAAGTGGTAGTGCAATATCAATGGGAAATACTTGTATGGTATCAATAATGTGGGAGATGCCTTGGGATTATATAGATGACGATTATTGTAATAAATTTTATTGGGAAAGAATAAGTTAAAAGGAGAATATGTATGAAACAAAGTTTTGAAATAGTTGTTCCTATACTATATAATACATATGAGAGACCAATCAATGTAAATAATTATAGTGTATGGATACCTAGAGGAAATGATAGTAATCCAGAAATATTTATAGACAATAAGTGGTTTAATTATATTACTATTGTACAAGACGACTTAAAAGAAGAAGATAAAGAAACAATTATATCTGATAAAGAATATAACATAATACAAGCTCTGAGAGAATATATTAAGGAGGAAATAAGTTGATGATAATTGAGACAGAATATAATATTGGGCAACACGTTATATATGCCTACTTAAATGAACAGACAATGGAGATTGAATTATTTGACGATTATATTGGCTGGATAAGTTTGCCACCTACAAGTGACACATCAGTAGAATTAGAATATGGACTTCTCAATAGCTGTAATGATTGTAAAGAAAGCGAATTGGTATTATATGATGACGAAGAGGGATTACTAGAAAGAATACAAGACTTGTTCTATAAAATGCACAGAATGGAGGGTATAGAAGAAGATGAGGAACCCTGATAGAATAAAACTATTTTTAGAGACATTGGGAAAAGCTTGGCTTCAAGTTCCAGATTGGAGATTTGGGCAATTTATGGTTAACTTTCTTAGCGAATTACCAAGAGACCCATTTTTCTATGAAGATGACGAATTGGAAGAAATTATAAAAAATAAATTTAATTTGAATGAAAAAAAATAAAAAAAGGAAGAGTTTTCTTCCTTTTTTTATGTATATAAGTATATACCTAACAGTATAAAAACGCCTTAAAAACGATTTTAAGGCTTAATTATTTTGACTTTTTTCTCTTATTATTGCTTTTCTTTGGTTGAATGCTTTTCTTTTCTTCATTTGTTTTTTTTGTTTCTTCTGGTGTCTCAATTACTTCAAAAAACCTATTACTTAAATAATAATCTATACCTCTGACCACCAAGTCTTCACATATTAACTTATACATAAGTCTGCCTTCGCTATTTGCACCTTCGCTAATAACTTGATAAATATGGTCTTTGTACCAAACAGGTTTTCCTTCATAACTGATTGTTTTTAAAAATTTTAATTGTTTCATTCTATCACTCCTTTATGTACTTTCATACCATACATTATTTACTTTTATATATGGCATACCTTCTACCCAATTTCCATTTACTTTAATATAAACAGAGCCTGACACCCAGTTTCCATTTACTTTAAACCATAATTGGTTGGCTCTTACTATATAGCTAGATGAAGTCCTATATGAACTCCATTGAGACCAACTATTTTGTGTTCTAATTCTAGCTTGAATTTGGTCACTATTTCCTATAGCAGCCAATAATGTTAATGTGCATGAAGTAGAAGTTCCAGTATATGTAGTAGTCCAATTTGACCATGTACTTGTAGTATTGTCATACCATCTAGTGTCCACTTGATATTGAGTTATACTTCCAGAGCCACCACTTGCACCTGACCATTTTATAATCAAGGTGTCTTGTTTTATTTGACTGTCATCCCATGTGATTGTAGTAGGGGCGGTTGGAGAAGTAAAACTTACACTTAAATCACTTGATACTTTCCAACTAGATGTTGTGGTACCCTTATCAGTTGAACGAACTCTATATTGATATTGAATACCTACAAATGGAGATTGTCCACTTACAGTCAAGCCACTTAAAACTGCACTTTGATATGAAGTATTCTTTGTATTTGTTAAAACTCTTTCCCAGCTAGTCCATGAACCGCTAGTTCGAGTACATCTTCTCTCTAAATCATAATAAACCGTTCCCGCACTACCAGCAGTTGCACCACTCCACGATACTGTTGGTTTGGCACTTATAGCACAAGGGTTAGGACTAATTCTAATTGTAGTAGGTGCTGTAGGTGCTTTATATGCAGGTAAAGATACGCTTTTTGTTTGATTTGGCATAGTACCAGCCGCATATTGGCTCATACTAGTTGTAACACTACATGTTACAGAGGCTGAAGAACTAGTTGTAGATAATGTTATAGAGCAGCTCTTTGTCCTAGACATTTCATCATGTGCATACCATTCATTTTTGTTTTTAATAGTCACGCTATTAGAAACACTTCCAGATTTCATATTAAATGTTAATGTCCAACCATAATACAAACCTGTTTCACTATAAGTTGGTGGCAAAAAGCTCTCAGTAACTTTAGCAGTAATGGTAACGCTTTTCCCGCTTCTTTTTGTACTAAAATCAACATCAATTCTCATTTCTGGGTCATGATTTGTATTATCATATCTAATATCTGGCATCTATCTTTACCTCCTTTTAACTATCTATTTTTATATATATGTTTCCATTTACACCTAATGTTTGACTTGGGTCTGAAGTTCCAGATAAAATAAATGCTTCTTGTTGCCAAGAACCGAAACTACTTCCATTATATGTTCTTTTATATGACTGAACACCATTCAATGAAATTGCTGTAAATGTTTGAGTTATAGCACCGCCAAACCCTTCAACAAACAATGTAAATGCAGAATTTACAGGCAAATTAGTCATTGTTCCTATGTTTGAAGTGTTTGAAGAATAATATAATCCAGCTGTTGTATAGGTGTTTAAATTAGCATTTGCAGGAACTTCTGTAGGTGTATTTAATTTTTGGTTTAAAGCATTTGTAACTGAAGTAGAGATAGGTTTGTCATTATCAGAAGTATTATCTACATTAGAAAGTCCAATTTGACCTTTATCTAATAATAAATAGAAGTTGTTATTTCTATACTTTACAAACACTAGACTGTTTGGTATCAAAACATTAGGCAATAAGTTTGTACCATCATTATTTAATAGTGGTCTAGCCGTATCACCATTGATAGAAATAGTTGTTGTACTTTCATTAGTTACAGTAGGAACAAAAGCAATTATCCCCATAGAATTTCCAAATGTATTAGTAAGTGGAATAGGAACACCATTTATAGTCAAATTATATACATTTGTAGTGCTTGTACTATTAAAGGTCGCATTTAATACCAATGCTGGATTAAAAGGATACATAGGTTCGTATCCACTTGAAGTTAAAACATTCATTATAATACTTTTTGCCATTCCTTATCATTCCTTTCCTTGTTTTATGTATATCATTAGTAATATTTTCTTTAATATAGCTTTTTCAGTTTCTTCTTCTATTCTCTCTTTTGTAAATTTAAAGGCTATATCATATATTTCATTCTCTTTTATTTCTTTATAGCCATTCACATAAGGATTATGGTCTTGAAAATAAACCAATCTTCCATCTATATATACTAAAAAAGCATTATCTATTTTATATGGTCTTGATTTTATTATATCTTTAGCACCAATACCATTTATAGAACTTTCTTTATCCCAAAGTTCAACAGTAAATCTTTGTTTCTCTTTTTCAAATTCTTTCTTTATATCTATCTTGTTAAATATTTCTTGTAGTTGGTCAAATGAAATTTCTATTTTATGTTTACACAAAAAATCATAAAATGTATTTATATTTATCATTTTTATCTCCTTTCTATAAATAAGGGAAGTTTATTCTTCCCTTATATTATCCATTTGCTTTCCAAGCAGCAGGTATTTCATTAAAATCTCTTAAAGATGTACAACCTGTAAAACAACTTTGATAATTAGTCAATGTAGATATTTTTTGTGCTGCTGTTACAAATGGCATACCCTCTGTATTTAAAGCACTATCGCCATAAAATGCTCTCGAACAGTTTTCTAAGACAGGACAGCGTTCGTTTAGATTTGCAAAACCATATGTTTCATTATGTCCATCTAAATCAAATATCCAAGACCTTGTAATTTCAGAGTATATTCCTTCTATATTCTTCAATACAGGACTATTCCAAGGAAATGGAACTGTCATACTTGGATTTGCAAAGTTTATACCTTTAAAACAATATGAAGCATCTTCTATTTTTGTACTATTAGGGAACATTAGATTTGGTTCTTCATATACTACTCCACCTGAACTATAACCATAATTTTCAAAAATATTAAAGCTTGTATTTCCAGCACCATCAAATAAATAAGAAATATTTACTAATTCTGTATTATTTACAAATAATGTCTTATTTAAAGCAGGTGAAACAGGGTTCACAAGTGCAGTACAATTTTGGAAAGCACCTTCTACCGTAGTCACATTTGGGCACCAATAGAACAATGCCTGTGGAAAGTCGGTATTATTTCCAAGACTTGTACAACCACTACATATATAAGACATGTCTGTAATATTAGGACAATATCTAAATATTTGGTTGTTTAATGCTGTCTGATTAAAAGTTACATTTCCAGTACCCATATCATATGTTGCCACTGTATGAGTTCCTATTGTTTTAAGTGCCGTACAACCACTGAATAAGTAACTTACATCTGTAAGATTACTATTGTTTCCAAAGACTTGTGTTACATTACTTGGTAATGTTGTTAATTTTGTACAACCATCAAATAAAGCATTTGCACTTTTAACAGTATTTGGAAAATAATTTGCTCTTACTGTGGTTAAGCCTGTACATTCTGCAAACATTCCATTTATGTCCTCAACTTTAGAAAAAGTTACATTTGCAGGCATATTTGTTAAAGAGGTACATCCATTAAACATTCTTGAACCATCTATTAAATTTGAAAAATTATATGTAGGAACTGTAGTCAACCTTACACATTCATCAAACATCCATGTTGCAGTTGTAACAGCAGAAACATTTAATTCTGGTGCAGAAGTCATTTGACTATTACTAGCAAATATATTATTCATATTTGTTACTTTAGAAGTGTCCGAAAGCACAGGATAGTTCGTCATCAAAATACAATTTGAAAATAAGTTAGCCATATTAGTTACCTTTGATGTGTTTAAATCATTTACATATGTTAAACTAGAGCACCAACTAAAGGTACTTTCTAAAGAAGTACAATTAGAAGTATCTAACCCTTTTATAGTTGTAAGACTTTCCATACTATCAAACAACGAAACAGCAGTTAATAAATTAGAAGTTGTTCCAGCAGCTTCATATATAGGAACAAATTCAACTGTTTTTAATAACATACTATCAGTATTCAGATTATTTAATGCTGTTTTTAGCAAATCTCCATCTATATCATTCGTAGCTGTTTTAGAAATATATAATGTTTGTGTAGTAGTATTGTTTGTTAGAGTATACTTAACACAATACTCTTTAATTGGCTCTTGTCCTTGTTCATAAACAATTCCTGTATTTTTGTCAACAAAGAATTTATAATCTTCCCCATCTTTGGTTCTATCTACTATGAAATATTGAGTACTTTCTTCAGTTGCTGTTGAAGTTGTTTCATAATCAGGATATAATTCACTTACTAAATCATTTGCACTTTCACTAGTAATATCAGGAGTATAACCATCTAAATTCCAGTTCTTATTTATTATCGCTAATTTTTCACCATCACTTAATCTATTTAAAGCTGTTGGATGCAAATATAGTGTTTTCATTGTTGTTGGTGTCATTGTTACCAAACTATCAGATATATTTATTAAGCTATCGTGTGTTAATAAAGAAGAACTATCTAAATGCAAGTCTTGACTTAAAGTTGGGTCTGTGTGAGTTGCTCTATCTTTAAAACCAGCAACAGTTGTTAAAGCAGTGCAGTTTCCAAATAAGTTTGCACTAGAAAGATTTGTAATTGTGCTCATATCTATATTTCCTATAGTGGTTAAATTTGTACAACCATTAAACATTAGGCGTAAAGAAGTTGTATTTGTCCCAAAAACATCATTCCCAACAGTTGTTAAAACTGTATTATCTTGGAAAAAGCCTTCTCCTAAATTCAAGCCATAAAGTGAATTATCTCCTACTGTTACAATCTTATTATCATCAAATATATTAGTACAAGTTGCATTATTTCCATTAAAACAGTTGTTAGGTATTACTGTCACATTAGTTGAAGCAAATGTCTCACTGTAATCTGTTACAGATAAACAATTAGCAAATAAATTACTTGGTAATGTTGTTAAACTTGTACAACCTTTAAAGGCTGAATTAAATGTAGCTACAGCTGAATTGGTTGAGAATAAACCCTCTGGTATAGAACTTATACCAGTACAATTTTCAAATAATGAGCTCATATTAGTTGCATAAGAAACACTTGCAAATAACTGAGCTGGTATATTAGTCAATCCACTACAACTAGCAAATATACTACTAAAATTATTAGCACTTAAATTTGAAGCAAATAAGTTAGTAGGTATTGAAGTTAGAGAACTACAACCATTAAAACAGTTACTAAAATTTGTTATTTGAGACTGATTATTAAATAATCCTGTTGGAATATTTGTTAAGCTTGAGCAGCCTTCAAATGTACTTTGAGCTGAAACAATATTTATATTATTACTAAATAAATCTACTGGTATTACAGCTAAGCTTGAGCAGCCTTCAAATGTACTATTTATTGAAGCTACAGAAGGTGAGCTACTAAAAATAGTGTCGACAATATTAGTTAAATTAGTACAATTTGTAAACATATTCTCTATTGTAGAAAAATTAAGTATACACTTTGTTACTTCTTTTAATACTGTAGCTATATTTCCTGTAAATTGTAATATACTACAAACACCAGTAATTTTTATTACATATTCTCCAGCAGTAGTATATGTATGAGTTGCGTTTGTATCATTATAAGTTGTAATTCTAGGGCTTGTAGTTCCATCTCCCCAATCAATATAATAATTATATTGTCCAGCAGATACCATAGGAATTGATACTGTATTAGTACCTAAAGTAGTATCAATAGTCATTTCAAAATCAGAAGCAGCATCTACTGCATCGTATTGTTCAACATATCCACCTACCATAGAAGTTCCAATATTTATACCACCAATAGCATAAGCATTTGTTCCCACTATGGCAGTACTTAAGCTACTTCTAGCGTAATTCATTGGCATATCTGTCTCCCATACATTATTTTCTATGTCATATCTTTCATTTGATTTTAAGCTATACCAATCATTATTCAATCCTCCAACTGCATATATATAACCTGATTTAATAAATGCACCTAAAAAAGCTCTTGAAATGGCTAAATTAGCTTTGGTTTCCCATGTACCTGTAGATATGTCAAATGCTTCTACAGTATCAACAGTGCTATCATTTACATCTAATCCTCCTAGAGAATATATATATCCTGCATCCGCTACAACAGCATTTCCATAAGTTTCTATTGATTTGTCTGCAATTTGTGTCCAACTATCACTAGCAGCACTATATGAATAGCAGCTTTTAATAGGAACATTGTTAGTAGTTTCACCACCTATTATATAGCCAACAGAATTATAAGAAGCACCTGAAGAAACAATAGGTATAGGGAAATTATTTTTACTTTGCCAAGTATTTGTTGTGCTATCATAAGCAACAACAGTATTTAAGATTTCACCATTGTCGCCAATACCACCTACACAATATCCACTATCACCAATAGCAAAAGCAGCTGGTCTAGCCCTATTCTCTGGCATAGCTGCCTTTTCAGACCAAGTTGAGGTTAAAGTATCAAACATTTCATTTACATTAGTTCTATCAAATGTACTTAATATTCCACCCACAACATACACATTAGTTCCTACAACAAAGCTACCAGCACCAAATCTAGGTGTTGGTTCTGGCTGTCTTATGCCCCAAGTAGTAGTAATAATATCTTCACCCTCTATTATTCTAAACCAAAATTCTCCTATGTTATAATCAATAGGTTGAGATATAGATATAGAAGCCTTGTTTGGCATTTGTGGCATAGTAATAATTATCCAAGGATAGTGGTTTAAATTTGGTTCTACCCCTGTGTTAGAGGCAACTGCACACCATAGTTTGTTCTTATAAACCACTACATCTCCTTCATTATACGCTGTAGAATTATCCCAATTAAACATTAAATTTAAGTTTATTCCACCATAACCTTGGAACCCTTGTATATCATATTCTATCCAGTAATTTGTGTTAGTTGGAAGAGTTCCAATAGGTGGTTGTGAATTAGCATAATATCCTTTTCCGTTATAATATACAAAATTATGTGGGTAATATTGTGTATTTGCATTATATTCACCCATAATTTTAGTGTTGTCTATCATTTCTTGAAAGTCATTCAATAAATCTTCTAAAAAATAATCTATATCTTCCTTAGGAGTAAGTTCCAAAGTATTAACCCCATTTATAAGAGGATTTATTGTATTATCATTGATAATTTGATTAGCCAGAGATGAATTACTATTTAATATATTTTGAGCACCTGTAATATTGTTAGACTGCATTGCATTATAATAATTCATAAAATCTGACTGACTTTCTAAGTGCATATCATTTAGAAAATCTATTTTTATATTACTCATACTTTTACTCCTTTCTTATATTACTTGATACCATTGGTCTCCAATTTCTTGGTCGGTAGGTTGCACTTCTGTAACTGGTATCTGAATAGCAGGTAATGCTACTAATATTTCTTCCCAATAAGCAGAACCACTACTAGGTGTCTGGTCTCTGTTTACTTGGGTTGCCACCCACCATTTATTTCCATATACAACTACATCTCCTACATTATATTGCATAGTACTATCCCAATTCCATGCAAATGAAAAGCCATCTCCTGATAAACCTCTTTCTCCTCTTAATGTTAAAAGTCTCCAATAATTTGTATCTGTTGGGGCTATACCAGTTGTTGGTTGAGCTATACATAAATATAAAAATGTACCTTCTGAAGTTGTATAATTTACCATGTTATTTTGGTAGTATTGAGTAGTAGGGCTATATATTCCTCTAAAATTAAACCTATCTATGTTAGCCTGCCACTCTGTTTGTTTTTCTGTTATATAATTCATTATGTCATTTTGATAAAATCTCTCTAATGCAAGGATAGCATCTCTTAATTGGTTGTAATCATTAGCCGCAAAAATTTTGCCATTTAGTTGAGGATTAGCATTTAATATTGCAGATGCAGTAGCGAAATCCCCAGCTAATATTGCAGTCTGTATTTGTTCTACTAATTGTGCATCAGTAGAATTGGTTATATTGCTTTTTAAAGAAATATTATCTAGTGCATTAGGATAATTAGTAAAATCTAAATCAGGATATAATGTTGACATTATTCTCTCTCCTTTCTTTTATTAACGCTCTCTTACTACACCAGTTTGTAAGTTTACTGCTAAGAAAGCTATACTCATTGTAGTTTCTGGGTCGGTTACTACTACTAACTCTTCACCATTTTCTACTACTCCGCCATATCTAAAGTAATATCCCTGTGTTGAACCATAATTATCAATCCAGTATTGTTCTGCCATATAAATACTTTCATCCTCTATTGACATACTTTGTTCTTCTACTTCTCCTGTGGTAATATCTACTAATAATGGGACAATATTTACCACTTCGGTGTGTTGTAACGAGGCAAATACTACAAATCTACCATCATCCCATATTCCTGCATTATAAAAATTATAATTGTCAAGTGTACCACGCTGTGAAATCCAATATAATTGAGCAAAATATACAGCTCTTTGTTCGTCTGTCATACCACCTAGTGCTGTACTTTCAGGATATATTTTCATAGCATTTATAGTCATATTATTCCCTAATGTTAAAGGAATTTCTAGTGTTTTTATCAAATATTCTCCATCAATTCCTATGGCAGGGTTAGAATATGCAATTTTAACATTTACATCGTTTATCCAATATATTGGTATCGTTTCTAATACAATACTATCATTAAGCCTAGAATGTAAATAAAGTTCATAATCTGCCCTTTGAAGTGCTAGTGCATTACTATATATATTCTCGTCATTTACAATATAAGTAATATTTCCTATCTTGTTAATATTAAAAGGACTATCCTCAATTATGTCAGAAATATAAGCCTGTATTTGCTCTCCTGTATCTAGTACTCTACCATAAACAATAATATTGTTCTTCACATTTTCAAAATCTACATCTACCTGGTCACTAATAATTATAGATTGTCTTAAATCATTAAAATTTAAAATAACTGGACTGTTTACACCATCTGGGATTTGTTGCCAATGAAATACTCCATCAGTATCAAAAAACATTTCCCAGTCAGAATATAAATCTCTTAATTCTACTAATAAATCATAAATAGTAGACCCCATATCTTTTTTTATCTCATAAGGTGTTACATAACCTGCATCTTCTATAACATAATTAGTAAATCCACCCAATTCAGTAATAGTGCTTCTAACAACATTTGCTATGCTACTTCCTGTTGGAACTACTGTAGCTGCACCTTGTAATTGCCCATTTCTTCTGCTGGTTAATTTTGCCATTAAGTCTAGTCCTTCAAATGTAAGTGTGTTGTTAACTGAACTATATACTCTACTTGGATTATTTATTAAAAAAATTCCCAAATTCCACCATGTAGTTTCCCCAGTTCTGGGATTATCACTACCTGCATATACCTTAATATACTTGTCTATCCATATTTCACTACCCTCAGAAATTTGGAAATTTTTATCCTTTATCTCTAAAGTTAGAGAGCAAGTTCTTCTAATGTCAGCTGTAGCATCTATACTTACACTTCCATCTGTTGCTAATCCTTCTATTGAACTAACCGTTTGCATCTGAAAATTTAATAATTCAATTTTTATTTTTATATTCCTGTTTCTTAATTGAATTAACTCCATATCTGTTTGTGTTGGAATTACTGCCATTATATCACTTCCCCTCTCTTTTAACTATTAGAATAAATTAAGTCATTATCATATAGGTCTTGCCCACTATTTGCATCCCCAATTTCAGTCCAGTTAAAGCTTACAGCTGCAAAGCCCATACCGACTTCTGAATAATAGGTTAATGGTATATTGTCATTTATAGCTACAAGCCAAATATTTCCATTAAAATCTTTTAATACTTTTGCATGTGTTGTACCTAAAAATTCCTTAATTGTATTTAATCTTTCTACTGTTTCCATTCTGTCCAAATTCTCTCTATTATCAAGAACTAATATATCTCCAGTTACATTTCCTTTATCATAGCTCAATAAACCATTAGAAATTATAATAGGATATTTACTTCCATAAGGTTCATAAATTGCTGTTTGATTTGTCCTTTCTGTAGCTGAATAACTAACATTAGGTTTAAATTTATAAATTGAAGAATTATCTGTTATAAACACACCATAAAATTCTGACATAATAGAGTTTATAGAGTATTCTCCTTCTATGTTTCCTATTACTGGAACAATAGCATATTCATATTCTATTCCGTTTTGTGCAATATAATCATATCTTACAAAATCAACATCCTCAATAGTGTTAATAGGTATCTCATCAAGAGTATACCAATCAAAAGTACCTTTTATTCTTCTCTTTACTCTTATACTACTAATTTGACTAATTACATAATCTATATTACCAGCATTAAGATTTCCATTAAAATCTGCATCTAATTGAGTTGACAAATCCCAGTCCCCTGGAATGGTTGTTATATAAGGAAATGTAGTATCTTTCGTTATATTGAAATGGTCATAAATACCATTCTCTATTGTTATATTATTTATATTTGTTAAATCTGTAGGAACAGGTTGCCAAGAATACCTGTCCTGCAAAAAGTTATATCCTAAAAATATCATATCTTCTTAGCCCCTTTCCTAACTAGCGGCGGTTGTTAATTGCTCACTTATTCCGCCAATATTTCCACTTAAATCTATCGCTTCTACTCTAATTGCATATTGAGTGTCAGCTGTTAAATCTGCAAATGTATATTCTTCTGTTACACTTAAACCATCTATAGCTCTTTCTTCATCCCATGTCGAGCCATTATTCTTACTAAATCTAATAGTTCTTAATCCTGTGTCATCTATTGCATTTGCAGTAATTGTAATTGAATTAGAAGTAATAATAGGGTCAGCCTCTATTGTAACAACTGGGTCTGTAGTATCATCTCCTCCACCGCCCTCACTATAATCTCCTAAGTTTTCAATTCTTAAATCAAATATATTATTTACTCTTCTTACCCAAATAAATACTTTGTCGGTATCTGAAGGAATGTCAATATAATTACTTGTAATAATATATGGTAAGTTATTATTATTATAACATCTTAAAATAACATACGCATTTTGTGTTTCTTGTACACTATAACTATTAGCATATTCTCCTGTCAAAAGTGCAGGATAACTATTGTTCATATAAATATTAGTTATTCCTTGATTGCTTTTTGCATTTTGTAATAAAGTTATTTGTTGTTCTGTTAGTTCTGTGATTTCTGGGCTCTCAGTTATATAGTCTATATATATTGGTGTACCTTGCGTATATAAATTATTTAACCATGTATTTATTGTTGAAACAGTAATATCCCCTTCAATAGTATCTGGTTCTAAATGAATATAAAATGTTCGACTATTTCCCACAGTTATAGTATTTACTATTCCAAATTGAGCTGGTTCAACAGAAGACGCAATATTACACATAGCCATTGTTTTTAATAATATATCAGAATTTGCTATGGCTATCTGAATAAAATTATCATTTGTAGTTACCCCTGTACACATTTTCTTTTGAGTTACACCATCTAATATTATCCTTTTTACCCATCTAATTATACTAGGGGTCTCAAAATAAGGATAATATCCAAATGCTGAATTCCCTTTGTTTATTTGTAAACGATTATTTGTAATATCTTCTGAGTTTAAATTATTTACTTTTATTTTCACACAATTAGCTGGTGTGTGTAATACCCCATTTGTAATATCTAAAGATGAAATAACATTATTATCTTCATTTATATAACTTATATTATAACTTGTAGTTCCTAGTTGTGAATAATAATAATCTTCATTCCCTATAACATCTGCTTCTCCACTATTATTTAAAATATTTGGACTTTTTAAACAAATTAAATCTCTTGTATAAGGTGTAGACTTTAATGTATCATCTAAAGAAAAAGTAGAAACAATACCATTATAACTTTCATAAGTAGTAGGCGTTGTATTGGCTTCTATCTGTATGTTCCAAATTTCCGCATAATTATCTAATGAAGAATTATCAACATATATACATATTTGTAAATCATATAAATTGCTTGGGGCTATAAAACTATTATTAGTTAATTCTATTTCACTATAGATTTCTTGACTTCCTTTTTCTGTCATGTAAAGTTTAATACTATCAAACTGTCCTAATGAATTTAAAGATATAGCATATGTATTGCCTTCTTGCAAAACATTATTATATCCTATAGCTAAATAGGTTTCTTCTGTAGTAGAAGTAGGAACTATGTTATATCCATTAGTAATAGTAGTATGAGTAGTATTGTTATCTTTTATGTATAAAGTTTCATTATTATTAAACACATTCTTTTGGGCAATAACATTATATATATTATAGATACTAGGTGACTGATAAGCAGTATTATAAATTCCCTTTTCTAATTGAATATTAGAAATGTCTACATTTATATCAGCTAAAATTATTGTTTGCCCAAATTTAATCCATAAGTAATTGTTTTCTGGAATATTTGCTGGTACAGTAAATGTATAATAGTTTCTTCCTTCAATCTGAGTATTATATTGTATTTGTGTAGCTATATCTGTAGTATAACTTGTAGTACCATATCCTATACTATAATATAAATCTGTAGTTGCATTGTTAATTAAATAATCAAACGATAAAGTATAAGTATAATTAGGTTTTAAAATAAATTGTGTGTTAGTATCTTGAGAATATTGTTGAGAATATGTAATATTGAAGTTTTCTACATTTATTAAATTTTTTATATCTCCTAATGAATATATATCACTTGGATAATGGGTGCTTGGAGAGACACCATATCTTTCATAAACGAAAGTATCTAAATCTGGGTCTTCTTCTAACAATGAAACTCTAAAAACAATTTTACCTGTTTCCCCTATATCATAAGCAACAAAAGTTCTTATTAACTCATCTGCATCCTCAAAGCTACCTGCTGTAGTTACAGTATACTTACGCTTTCCCACAGATAAATCAGAAAAACTTCTTGAAATATTTGTCTCGATTTGAGATGGACTGGTCGTTAAATCTTGCGATAATACTAATGTCCCATTTCCTGACAACTCTTTTATTTCTAAAACAAGATAATATGTGGAACTTGTTTGTATTTCTGTAGAAGATTTGATAAAGAAATTACTATAACCGACTGTACTTGCAGGTTCTGTTTTATTTATAGTGACCCAGTTGTTACTGTCTACAGTAGCAAGAGATGACTGATTATTCACATCAGCTATGTTATAAAGGTTATTCCCTTCTCTACTTTCTTGCACACTATTTCCACATATCATAAAATCTTCTATATCTTCTTCAATACTGTCTGTAAGGTTTACAAAATTATTACTAAAACTATTATATTCAGGTAATTCCTTGTCTATGTTCCCTAACATCCACTTCATATTTATCCTATTTGGGTCTTCATCACTATCTTGATTATTTGACATGTTTATTATATCTTCATAAGGATTAAAATCTCTACCCCATACTCTCATAGTAAAGTCATTTTGTATATTAAAACCACTATCCCAATTTACATAGCTTCCATCTTCTCTTAAATCTACTTCTTTGTCATCTATATAAATAGGTGGTTCAGGATTTGAATTACCCTGGATAGCCACCACATTTGAAGATATTTGTATATATCCATTTTCGCAATCATTAACTAAGTCACAAATTGCGAATGATGCTGAAGAAGAATAATTTACATTAAAAGATAAAACACCCGAAGTAATTTGAGTTCCATTTACGGTTTGACCTGAAAGCTCAATAAAATATGATGTATTACTGCTCATACCTGTAAATGTATATTGTAAACTACTATCGCTACTATAATATATTAGAGAAGTTTGGCTTATTACTTCTCTGTTATTATTATATAAAGTAAACTGATAGCTATTTAAGGCTTCACCTTCACTTTGACTATAAGCACCTTGAAAGGTATAGCTATTATTGTTTATAGTACCAGATGAAGGCATGTTACTTATAGTTAAAGAAGGAGTGCTGTAACAATAAAATGGAACAGCCACACTAGCTTCACTTAATTGTTCTGCATTATCTATTGTTTGAACTGTCACACTATAATAATGCCCATTCTCTAGTGTATTAGCTGGCAAAACATGTTCTAATCTCATTGTACTTTGAGTTGCCTGATATACTTGTGACCCATCAGAGTTGTCGTTAATAGTTAGCATATTAGCTACAACCTGATTTCCACCAATTACCACAAATGTAAAAGTATACTGTTGAGTAGCATCAAATGCACTAATTGGATTTAATATGGGTTGAGTTAATTGATTATCTTCCATTCTTATTTCTCCTTTCTTTATTTAGCTTTTATTATATAATTAACTACAAAATAAGGATTTAGTATGCTAAAAGGTTCACTATCTCCTGTATTTTGGTTTGTTGCTGTTGTTGAATTATTTGTAGCTGTTGTACTACTTGTATTTCCAGAAGCACCACCTGTTGTTCCTGATACAGTATGAGTATGTTTTCCTGCTGAATTGGTTATTTGAGAGGTTCCTGCATAACTATCATCATCTGATATTCTTCTTAATAAATAAGAGCCCACACCACCTGAAGATGCATTCATTCCTAAATATCTACCTGTATGTGTATGAGCACCTGTATTTGAAGTTGTAGCACTAAAACTATGAGTATGACTGTTTAAGGTATGAGTGTGAGCACTTTGTGTATGTGTATGAGCATTTTGAATATGAGTATGTGTTGCTAACTCACTTACTGTTAGTGTATGCTCTTTACTTCCGCCTACTCGACCTATTCTTGCAAAATCTGTATCATTACTATCATAACCTATACCCACTCTTCCTTTTCTATTAGGAAGTGCAAAGTCTGTAGTCCCGTTGCCACCAAAAGTTGTTCCTAACACTTCAAAAAGTTCTGGATAATCACTTATTTGAACAAAGGAACCATCGCATAATAACCAATTAGTAGGTGGAGTATTAGTATACCATTCCATACTTACACCTACAGGAAGACTATCTGTTCCACCACCTAAAGAATTGATAGTTACATTGTTTCCTGAAACATTAACAGATATATTCTCTCCTGCCACTATATTTTCAGTTCCTATTTTTGTCTCATTTAATATTCTTCCTTGATTTGCTGATAAAGCATCTGAAGTAGAAGTAGAAGTTAAATTGTCCACAACCAATCCTTCAATTGGGGCTGTTTGTTTTGCTTTTATAATATATTTAACTATTATATATGGTGGCAAAATATCTATTGTATCACTACTACTATTAGCGTTCGTAGTTAGAGCAGTCGCACCTGTATCACCATGTGAGTGTCCTTTTCCACCACCAGTAGAACTATTAGTTCCTGTAGCAGTTGCACTACCTGTATTTCCCGTTACTGGGTCAGTAACACCTTCAACAATATGTAAGTGGCTATCTGATAAAGTTACTGTATTTCTCATTGGATTAGATTGACTAACCTTAGCGAAACTATCGTGATTACCAGACCATGTTGCTCTACTTACTGAAAAGGCACCAGTAGCACTTAATATTGGGTTATCATCTCCTGTGTCCATACCTCTAGTAACAAATGTACCTGATAAACTAGCCATATCGGTTCTAACAGTTAGACTATGATAGTGATTACCAAGAGTATGAGTATGTGCGGTTCCTGTAAAAGTATGTGTATGTGAAGGAATTTCACTTACTGTTAATGTATGACTAGCAGTAGTATGTGTATGCTCGTTAATAGTATGTGTATGTACGAAAGTCTGACTTGCACTTCCTCCAGTTCCACCTACTGAATTAAAATTATCATCATTAGCATTATAACCCATAGTTGTTCTTGATTGCATATTAGGTAAATTAAATGTAGTTGTTCCATCACCATTTCCATATCTAGTCCCTATTATGTCAAATAAGGCTGGATATTCTTCTCTACTAACAGCTTGCCCTGTACATTCTAACCAATTTTCAGGAACCTCATCTATCATCCATTCTACTATAGAACCAATAGGTAATGTATCACCCACTACTTCTGTAGAACCACCACCACTTGAAGCACTTAGGGTACCATCAGCCGCAATAGTTAAATTATTTCCTACTTTAATAGCACCCAATGTAGTCTTACTAGCAACAGGAAGTTCACTAATAAATGGAGTTCCTGTACTACCATCATTAGTTAAATCACTTGTTTTTGTAGGCACATTTAAAGCAACAGTTTTATTATTGATAGGTGCTTGAGTTCCATTTACCGTTATACTATCTATTATATTTACTTGTGCCCCATTCTCAATTCCATTTAATTTGGTTAAAAGTGTATCTGTGAAATTATTATCTGTGTGTACATAATTATCATCTATAACAATTCCTGAAGGTATATCATTAAGGTCTGAATAACTACCTGTTTTAGAAATTTTATGTAGTAAAATTGTTCCCATAATAGTTTCAGCACCATTTTCTGGCAATGAAGAACTACTATTTGTACTTAAAATAGGTTTATTGGTCAAATCATTATAATTACTTGTGCCTCCTGAGCCGCCACCTACAGCATTTAAAGTACCATCAGCCTCTATACTAAGATTGTCCCCTACCTTTATTCCACCTAAAGCTGTAGTACTTGCAACAGGTATACTAGTCAAAAATGGACTTGTTCCATCTCCGTTATTCTGTAGCTGACTTGTGTGCGTTGGTATTTGATTTTCTACCCCTTGAACTGATGTATTTACATAATTCTGTGTAGCAAAAGATAAGTCATTCTCTAAATCACTTAATTGTGTAGGAACTGTTATATTAACTCTTTTATTTGAAATAGGAAGTGTGCTATTATTCACAGCCACACTTTCTATTACATTAACTTCAGCGTTATTTTCTATTCCATTTAATTTATTTAATAGAGTGGTAGTAAAGTTGTTATCTGTATGTACATAGCTAGCATCTATAACAACACCAGATGGTAATTGTCCACCATCTAAAACTCCATTAGTATCTAGCGTAGCTACTCCCCCCGCCACTCCTAATTGAGAATTAGGAATAAAATCTAATGAAGGAGTACCTATCAAGTCACTATATCTTCCTGTTTTTGATACTCTATGTAAAGATATTGTGTTTTGAAGTAACTCTGAACTATTTACAGTAAGAGATGAAGAATTATTGGTGTTTAAATAAGGTCTGTTTATCAACTCATCATAATCAGTTGTTCCACCACTTGACCCACCAGAAGAACCAGTTGGTTCGATATAAGCATCTGAAAAATTATTTAATGGTACTCTTACTCTTACTACATCATTGACTTCTAATGTCCCACTATAAGGCAAAGTATAACTTGCACCATTGACCTGTATCTCATATCTACCATTTTCTAAAACACTCATAACTTTACCTCTGAATGTCTTGTCGTACTTTAGTTTTTTCACAGTAGGTTCAACAATATTGTTTATAGCCTTCAAAATATTGTCTAAAGCTTCTCTATTGTCAGTCATTTCATCTCTCTCCTTTCTATGTTCTTAATGTTGATTGTGAACTAGCTAATCTAGGTAAATCCTTTAATGCTTCTACGAAATCATTTGCATTTTGTACATTTGGTAATTCAATAGAATTTATATAAATTGTACTGTTTTGTGTTGCACCAACAGTATTAGCATTTATTGCTCTTGAAGTTAGTAAAGAAGTATCTACTTCAGGTTTATTACTTAATGCCGCATCTATTCTATCTTGCATAGCTGAACTATATATTAGCCCATCTTGTAAACCACCACTAACTCCTAAGTCATCAAGATTTTCCCTTAATTTATCTAGCTCTTTATTATAATTATTTAACCATTCTGTAGCTTGTCCTAAATATTCTTTACTATCTAATCCATATTTTTCTAATGCCTCTCTAAGCTCATCAAATGATTGTATTCCTTCTCTATTTGCTTTATCTATTAAATATTCTTGTTCGTCCAAAAACTTCTCTAAAGCATCTATCCTATCTTGATAACTTTTTTCTATAGCTTCTTTTTCATCTTCTAAAGCTTGCAATTGGTCATCTTTTAATTTATCGTTTAAGTCCTCTTGTGCTTGTTCCAATTCTTCTTGAGCATCTGCAATAGCATCTGGGTCAGCTTCCCATCATTCTGTTACTTTCTCAATATTTATTATTGATACTGACCATATTATATGGCGATTAGTCATTTCTGGCTAATTCTCACATTTCTTTTACTAGATTATAGTGTGAGTTCGGACTATATATTCACCCTTTAAAAAAAGGGGAGTAACTTCAAAATTAGTATTACTACTAACTTCCTGTAGTCTCTACGGTTTTTAACATAGTTTCTATTATTATCTCAATGTTTTCAAATTCTCTATAAGATATTTCTAATAAAAATATTTTATTATTTATACAATAATTTCTTTTGATATTGTCGTTGTATATTTGCTTAATATATTTTGTAGTACCACCCATACCATATATAGGTTCATAATGTTGTTTTCCTTGATATTCTATCAATAAATTATATGTAGGAAGATAAAAGTCAAATCTTAGTCTTCCTTTTTACTTTTCATTATCTTATCACCTATGTTAATCTTACCTCGGTCTTAACTATCTCTAGCCTTTAACCGATATAGTTACTTATTATACAATATATTACTATATTATTGGGCATCTATTTTACCCATCCCTGACCTTCTCTATACACTTGGATATTCTTTTCATTCTGAGCATTTTGTAATTTTATTTTTGCCTCTTCTACTGCAAGAAGTTTTTCCTCTAAGTCTTTTTGGTTGTCTAATTCATCATTTTGTTTCTCTAATGCTTCAATTTGTTCTTCTAAAGCTTGTAATCTCGGGTCATTATCCATATCATGTTGTATATCATCTATTTCATTTTGTATCTGGTCTAGTCTACTTTGTTGAAATTCTTCAAGTAAATCATGGAATTTTTCAAGTTTTTCTGTAGGTAATTCGTCTAGTTGTTCATTGAAGTCTTGTATATCTCCTGTTAAGTCTCTGATAGAACTATCTAGGTCTCTATTATCATCATTTAAGTCCTGAATTTCTTCTATCATTTCTTCTAGTTTCTTTGCTGTATCACCTGTATATTTTCCAAGTCTATCCATATTTTTGATATATAATTCATTGGTTTTAGAATTATAATTGATTTGGAAACCATATTTCTTTAACTGTCTTATATAATCATTTATTTGGTCTACTTGAGCATCTTTTAAATCCTCTGTTGCGTCTATTTCATCATTTGTTGCACCTATTAGTTGTTTTAATATTTTTTCTTGCTCTTCAAAATTGTCTGTGTTATCTAAGGCGTCATTTAGTCTGTCTACCGCATCTTTTGCATTATCTAAAGCATTTTCATATTTATATAAAGTATTTATCTCTGCTTTGTAAGTATCAGCTGAAGACTTGCTTGATGATGAACCACGAGAACCTTTAGACCCACTTCCTGAAGAGCCAGAACCACCACTACTTTTAAAGCTATCCAAACTGATAGAATTTATAGCAGCAATTTCTTTTTGTGCATTACTTATAGCTTGGTTCATTAAATCTTGAGCTTGACTACTTGGAGTATAATCAGAATTGACCATTTCTCCATTTTCCATTGTAGCAAAAAGGTCTCCAAGTTTCCATTTTGAAGTATCTGCTGCTGCCCCTATTTTTAATATCTGATTAACTGCATTAGTAGTATCTACCCCATTGCTTTTAGTAGATACTAATCCTAACTTGTCGGCTGTTTCCTGCAATGTACCATTTTGGTCAGCCAATGCTATTTGCAATAATTGTTGTGCAAGTTTATCCTTTACAGCCTGTTCAGCATTATCAATAGCAGCCTGACTAGACAAGTCAAAAGCATCTTTATTCACTTGTAACTTTCCATTAACAATATCTAAATACTGAATTAAATTGTTATCTGCTAATTGTTTATACATTTCAGCTGTTAAATGACCACTCTCTGTTAGCATGTCTTGTGCACTTGTCAAAATAGACAACTGGTCACCATAATCAACAAGTTTTTGTATATTACTATCTACTACAGCATCATAATTACTTTCAGCTTCCGCTGCCTCATTTATGGCTTCAGTATAAGCATCTACTTGTTCTTCTTGTGTAGCTAAAACATCTGTACCATTTTTAATCTGTTCAATTTGTTCATCAGTTAAGTCGTAGTAACTTTTTAACCAATCTAAATTTTCTTGACCTATGTCAGTACCATCTCTTAGTATATCATAATATTCTTCTGCAAGTTCTCTATCTTCTTCTAGTTTTTCAGAGTTTCTTTCTAACTCAACATTTAAGTCTGCTAAAATAGCATCTACTACTTTTGTACTTTCTCCCGCTTTCTCTTGTTCTGTTTTTAGTCTTTGATATTCTCCCTGTAACTCTTCAATCTTTCTTGCATATTCACCAGTAGAACCTTGAGCTGTTTCGAGAGCTAAATTGACATTATTTATTTCTTGGGCATAATCTGCCTTTTCAAGTACATTCATACCCCAATCTGACCATGAGTTTCCCCAGCCTATACCAGACCAGTCCGCATCATTCTTTTTTGCACCATTAAGAGAACCTAATCTTTGTTCATTTTCTTTTGCTATCTCTTGTTCTATAGTATCTATATTTTGTTTTCTCTTCTTTATTTCTTCATCTTTATTTTTTATAAAATTTGAATGAGCCTCATCGTCATTTTTCGCTTTTGAATTTTCTATATATTTATCTTTTTCTTGCTCTAATGTGTCTATCTCATCTTCTATTTTACTAATTTCTTCTTCTTTTTCAGTTATAACTTCTTTTGAAGCCTGTGAAGCTTCAACTGCGGCATCCCTCGCATCATCTATAGATTGCTGATATGCGTTCCATGCCATCATTCCTATAGATATAATAGCAGTAACTGCACCAATAGCTATTGACAATGTTCCCATTGCACCTGCTAATCCTGTAGTAGCTGCTTGAGCGGCTTCTGAACCACTTTTTACGCCTGTCAAAGCCATAGAAAATCCTTTTATTCCGCCACCAAATTCAGAAATTCGTTTGGTAAAATTACTAAATGTTTTGCTTAAATTTGCTACTCCTTGAGCAATAGACATAGATTTTATAATCATAATCACAGATACAATACTAGTTAATATTGGAACTAAACCACCTAATTTATCAGCTAAACTAATTATTGCAGTTACAGTACTTAATATATTTTTTATAAAATCACTATTTATAGTATTAGTAGCAAATTGTTGCCATGCAGATTGTAGTGCAGTAACTCTTCCTTGCAAACTATCCATTCTTTTGGCATTTTCTTCGGCTGCACTTCCCTCTGAGTTTAATGCTGTCTCTGTTGCACCAACTGCACTCTCAAAGTTAGTCATAATTGCTGTAAATAATGACCTTTGTGTTTTACCAGCTACTGTTTCAGCTAGTTCTTGTTTTTCCACAGAAGATAATGTTCCCCATGCTTCTGATAAATCCTGTAAAATATCATAAGTAGAACGAAGCTGTCCTGTTTGTTCATCTATAACACCTTGACCACCAGTAATCGACTTGATATAGGCATCATTATCTGCTGTTAATCTGGCAGTAATTGTTGATAAACCATTAGCAACTCTACCAGGTTCTTGTAAAATTTCTGTACCTGCTGTTACTAAACCAAAAGTTTCTTCTAATGTATTATTACCTGCCGCCATAGACGCAGATGACTTACTAATTGCGGTAGATAAGTCATTAACGCTTACTGCGTATTTATTTGATACTTCATTAAGGGCATCAACTATATGACTGCTATCCTCTGCTTCTAATCCAAACGCCTTCATAGCAGCTATCAATGTACTAGCACTCTCTTCCGCACTAGCCCCAGCTTCAGAAACATTTTTTAACATAATAGCCTGTTCAGCCAAGTCTAAAGCATCTTGTGCTTCATATCCAGCCTGAGCAAATATAGTAGTAGCATCAATTACATCTTTACCTGTTGCACCAATTTGCTGTCCTACTTCAAAGGCATCGTCTGACAAAGATTGTAACCCTGCTGAAGTTAAATCTGTGACCTTATCAAGTTCTGTGAGAGAACTATCTAACTCAAATACTTGGTCTACCATGTCCACCATAGCATCTTTAACGCCATGAATTATATCACCAATTATTTGCCAGCTACTAAATTTGCTTATAATATCTCCCAAACTTTGAGTATGTTCTTTTGCGTCTTTAGCCGCATTTCCAACTCCAGATATTGCATTTTTTATCTGTGTAGCAGATTTACTATCAGCCTTTAAATCTAAATTTAAAGATAGTTTTTTCTCTAAAGACTTTATGTCCTGTCTTATCTGTGCATCAGAATTAGTCTTATCTAGTCTGGCTTGAAGTAAAATTTCAAACTTACTTGCCATGTTTGTTTCCACCTTCCTTTCTATTGTTAATATTAAGGAAGTCTATAATTACATTCCACCTTTAAATATTCTTAAGGCTGGAATTTTTAATCCTTGATTATTAAATTCTGTATATAACCAACCACCAATTTTTAAGTTTAAATCATCTAAAAAGTTGTCCCAAAAAGGTTGTCTCTTTTTTCCACTATCAAAATCTCCGTGAGGGGCTTCTCCCGATACATTTAAAATCTCAGCTAACTGTGCCCTCCTATCTTCACCTGCATAAATATTACCATGTAAAAAAGGTTTAGATTGACTTGGTGGAGACATTCTTCCACTATCAAAGAACAATGAAAAAACACCCTGACTTACTTTCATACTCCATGCAAAATCTCTAAATTCATAACTAGGTGTACCACTATTAGCAGTTCCATCTCCACCTAAATAATAAAGGTTGATTGATGGAGTACCAGTAACATTTTTATTTATTCCATATGTATCCGTATTTATATGTTGAGTTAATAATTTATCTATCCTTTTTGCCATATTTTCTACTACTTTATTTATTATAGGAGTAAATACTTTTTCTAAATCATCATCTGTTCTAATTGCCATATTAAGCCTCCGCTAATAATGGTTGATGTCCAGCTGGTGCTGCCACATTACCCAAAGCAGGCATATTATTCCATACAATTCCTTTAGCTATCAATTCTAGCTTATCACTTGGCAAATTGTTTATAGTCTCACTTAATCTATCCATACTGGCTTCCATATCGGTTGTGGTTGGTAGTTTATTTGCTAATATGCCAAAACAATTTTCCATAACAAATCTATCATACTCTTTGCTTATATAATCTCTTATATCATAATAGTTTTCTATCCCTTCTGCTAAAGCTTCACATAACTCAGGACACATAAAATCTTCACCCTTTAAATTGTCAATATTGATATTAGTACAAAGTTCTACTACATCCCTGACAAATCTTAGGTCTGTCATATGTGCCTTATTTTGGACTTCACTATCATAGAATACATTAGTTTTAATATCTTCAAGTATAATTTCATATTTTTTTAATGGTATATACTTGTCTACTTTTATATCTACATCCCCTATTTTAACTGTATTTTTTTTACTTTTTGATAATTTAATATCTACTTTTTCCATAATATCACCTTTTCTATTATTTTTAGTAAAAAAATAAGAAAGAATAGTAAAAACTACTCTTTCTTAAAGTATGGTTTTAAACCGTTTATAAACAACCTGTCGTTGTAGTTTCTATAATTATTTTATTTCTATGTACTAGCTTCTGCTACAGCTATTGTACTATTAGCTGTTGATGTAGTACCATTCTTATCAGTTACCTTCAATGATACTAAATAGTTACCTGTTGTTAGAGCTGTGTCACCAACATTTAAGCTTGCATCACTAATAACAAATGAACTATTGTTAGCCCCATTAGTTGGGTCTTCATTAAAGCTATATGTATATGGTGCTACACCTCCTGTTGTAGACATACTAGCTACAGTTGCACCAGTAGCTACATTCTCATTTCCTTCTTGTAGCCCTTCAACAACTTGAACATTTAAAGCTGTAATAGGTAATGTGCCTACTACTATACTTAAATCTTTGTCGAAAGTTTTACCATAAGTATCTGTTGCTTCAACAGCTACATTATAAGTTTTCATTGTTAATGCAGTACTTCCAACTTTTAATAAATTCCCATCTATTGTAAAGCTTCCATTGTCTGCATTAGAACCAGTTTCACTTAAGCTATAAGTATATGGTGCATTTCCTCCAACAGCTGTTAATGTTGCTATAGTTGCACCACTTGCTACATTTGCATTACCTTCTTGCAAATCAGAAGTTATATCTGCTGTAATGTCAGTAATAGCAGCACTATCAGTATGAATAGTTGCTGTACCAAATCCAGTCTTTTGATTTGCGTCTGTTACATTAACTCTTATATTATAATTTCTTAATTCAGTTAGTTGTTGTCCTACTTTAACTTCATTATCGTCCATTGTCATTAAATCATTATCTTGAGTTCCTGCTGGTAAACTATAGACATAAGGTTCTGTTCCACCTGTTACAGTTACTCCTGCCACTATTGTTCCTACACTAGCTGGAACTGTTACTGTTCCATTAGGTACTACTAAAACATTTGTAATTTCAGGTGCAGGTGCAGCTTCAACTGGGATTATCGCATTACCTGTCTTTTCTTTACCTACATTATCAGTTACCTTAAATGAAACTAAATAGTTTTTAGCTTCTGTTAAAGCATTTGTTCCTACCTGAATAAGATTATTGCTTATAACAAAACTTGCATTATCAGCACCATTTACGCTATCTTCATTCAAAGCATATGTATATGGTTCTGTTCCACCTACTGTAGCTAATGTTGCTACTGTAGCACCGCTTGCTACATTTTCATTTCCAACTTGTAATCCTTCTTCTACTGTTGCTGTTACAGAAGTAATAGCAGGGTCTCCTACAATATCAGTTTTCTTTGCTCTCACTACTGCTGTAGTAGTAAAATCTGAACCAAATTGTCCACCTAATCTAAAATATTTTACTGCTTCAACAACAAAATATACTTTTACAGATTGGTCAGTTAAAGAAGTCACAAATTCTAACTCTGTACTTGAATTTACAGGGATTAAATATCCTCCAGCTACAACTTCTTCTGGGTTAGAAATACAATCTAAACCTAGCTCTAGTTTTATATTTGTATCTATCCTAATTGCAGTAAGAATTTCATCTGGTTGATATATGTATTGTGTATAATCTGGTTGACCTTTAGGTCTTCTTCCATCTTCTAATACTTCAAAAGAACCATCTAATACAATTACTGGGTCTTGTGTTTCTACATCAGAAATAATCTCTGGGATATAATATGTAAAGTTTCCATAATGTAAACCATTATCCAAAGTATCTGCAACATATATTTCCCCTGCATGTATTGTTGTATTATCTTGAACTCTAACTTGTGCCTGCATATATCCTGGTAGTTCTGTTACTGTTCTACATACATAATTTTTCACTATTTTAACACCTCGTTTCTCGTCTTTATTATATCTTATTGTTTATTTAACCATTTTTGGAAAGCTTTAACCATAGGTGATGGACTTGATACATAACCATCTTGTATAGTACCTAACCATTTTTGCATTTTCTTAATTGTTTCTGTACCTATCCAACCATCAACATTAGCCCCAACTTTCTTTTGTATTGCTCTTATTAACTCTGAACCATAACTACTTGGTTTACTTAACCATTCAAAAGAAATTAGACCTGGGTTTTTAGCTTCATATTCCTTTCTTTGGTCAGTTACTTTTCCATCAACTGTTGTTTTAAATACTTCTTGTGCCTTTTTAGTTGTATCTGTACCCCATAAACCATCTACATCAATTTTATGTTTTGTTTCTTCTTTTTTATCAGTTGATGTACTATTGCTTGTAGAATTTCCTAGTTTTTTATTTACCTCTTCTACTATATAATCCATTTTACTTCTTAAATAGTTACCTGGACATGCAGTTGCTGAATACATACTATGCCAAGTAATTGTTTCACCTTTTATAGCTTTTTTTATTCCATTTCTTTTAAATATATCTGCTATTAAATTGATTAACGAATTTAAAACTGTATCACTTACTGTCCAGTCACCACCAGTTTTGTTGTTAGAACATTCTATTGTTACTGACTTACAGTTACTGTCCCAGTTTGCATCTGCATAAGAAGTATTTGCCTCATCAACAAATAATGCTATTTCACCATTTTTACCTATTCCATAATTACTTGAAGCACTTCTGCTTCCATTTTGGAATATTGAGCCACATTGTTTTGCTGTTAAAACTCCTGCCATGTGATGTATTGTAACTTTTTCTATCTTTCTTCCGCTTCTTCCTACTGAATAGTTATTGCTATGTGCTTTATATGTTGCTGTTATTAAACTTGAATTACTCATTTACTTCACCCTTTCCGTTAGTAAATTCTTCTTCCATTTCTGTTGTCATTTCAAATTGCTCTTCTTCATTTAATACTATTTTATCTTCCATAAAATCACTCCTATTCATTACTGTTTTCTGTATTTTCAGGTAATTTAGCCTGAACATCTAAAGCTGCTTTTATACTATCAAATACATTTTGTATAAAACTTTTTATTGTATCTTCGTTTATGAAGAATTTTAAATAACTAGGAATAACTGCTAATATTCCTTCTAAAACAGAATTGAACTTTTCATCATTCATTCCCTTTTCAAAAGCTTCTTCAGCTTTTACAATTAAATCTATTGCTGTTTGTCTTAATCCTTTTAACTTAATATTACTATATAATTTAAACCCTAAAAATGCTATAACAGCTATTACGACTATTACTATTACAGCTATTGCTAATCCTTCCATATTATCATCTCCATATTCTATTATTCTGTTCTTCTCCACATATATACAGTTACATATGGTTGCATACTACTTGCGGTATCAGTATCTCCATCAGAAGTTGACACTGAAGCTGAAATAGTTGTATTCGATTTTTTAATGCCTGCATTTAGTCTAGCTGTTGTATTTGCACCACTTGATTTTGCCCATTTACCATATGTATCACTACTATATTTATAAGCACCCGCATTGCTATCTTCTGCATTTTCGCCAATCGGAGCACCATAGTACCAGCCTAAACCTATTTTAAAATTATGCCTATGCGTTTTGCTTCCACCTTCCTGCAAAGGACGGTCAAGCAGTGGTTCACTATTATCTACACCTACTAAAGTTCTGCCTTTTGCAAAGGCTTCCCATGTTCCTCCAAGGAATGTGGATGGATTAGTAGAGTTAGCACTAATATAAATAGCCCCAACTGGATAAGGGTTTGGAATTTCATCTATTCTACTAGATAAATTCTTTAATGCTTGTAATATATTCTTAATTGCTATCGACATCGCCATAATCACCTACCACTATTATTTCAAGATATTCTACAAAATCAGTATCAAAACCAGACACATCTGACATATCCATATCTCCAACAATTTCTGTAAATTGTATAGAAGAACTAATATCACTTTCTGGATTGTCTTGATATTCATTATAATCTATACCATTTCTTAGTTTTGAGCCACAATAATATATTGACAAAGAATTGTTTCCTATTTTGTAATTTAATCCTAACTCATATATCATATTAGGTTGAACCATAAGGTTAAGATTTTTTTTATTACTTTTTATTACAACTTCTCCACCCAGGCTACCATTATTATATTTATCTTGCAATGATTGCCCATCACTAAAATCTATATCACTTGCTGTATAGGTTTGCTGAATATTTAGTTCGGCGGAAGTCTTATTCCCTGTTAATGTAACTCCATTTATTTGTGGCTTATTTTCAGCAATAATATCGCCAGAACCGTCAGTTGTTAATTGTTTATTACCATTTGAACTTCCTTGACTTTTATCTAACTTATTATTAAATAAAGCTTTAAGTTTTTGCCAAAAATAACGAAGTCCGTTGTTATCTAAATAATTCATTTTCATCACTCTCTATTCTATAATTAACTTCCCATAATTGCATCTATTTCTTGGTTTGTAATTGCTATTAAATCACTATTTTGAACATAGTTTGTTAAATCTACATCTGTTGTACCTATCTTTTCTGGTTTATATACTGGGTCTTCTGCTGTTCCAGTATTAACTAATATATACTCATCATATGAGTTGTTTCCAGAACCAGAATTAGCTATTAAGTAAATAGTATTTGGGTCTGTCATTTCGGCTGTACTAGTTACTATTTGTTTTTTATTTAAGTTCGCAATTTGGCTACTAACCCATGTTTGAGTTGCCATATCTTTTGTTGCAGTTTGAATTGCTGAAGTCATTTGAGTATTAGTTACTTTATCAGCTACTGCACTTTGAATTGCTGAACTCATATCACTTTGACTTACAAAGTTACTATCATTAGTTAAATCACTTGTATTTTCTGGTATTGTAAGATTAACTGTCTTGTTGCTAACTTGAGCGGCTGACCCATTTACATTGATTTTATTGATAACATTTACTTCAGCCCCTGCTGCAATACCATTTAATTTACTCAATAAAGTATCTGTAAAATCATTTTGTGATAAACCATATCCATCTTGCTTATCCACCTTATTGTTTAACTGTGTTACTGTAGCATAATTACCAGCTGGTTGAATACCTAATGTTGTTAATGAATTATTTCCACCTGATAACGCCACATTGTTAATTAAAGGCTTATTAGTTAAATCATCATAATTTCCAGAAAAACTACTATCTCCTGCATTGTTAATTTTTTCAACTAACGCATCAGTTAAGTTGTTATCACTTAATACTTTATATTCTGTTGAACTTCCTGTCTTTAATTCCCTTTGTTGATATGTTTGTTGTAGGAAGTCCTTAATCTTCTGCCAAAAATACAAAAGACCATTGTTATCTAAATATTTCTTCGTTGCCATCTTGTACTACCCCCTAATATATTTTCTATCTCTTGGTTTGTTAGACCTTCTGTTTGTAGGTCTTCTCCACTTAAAGTTAAGGAATTTTCTGCCCTATAATCAATAATTCCATTGCTTACTGAAATAGCATTTAAAACATCATCTATTGTTAAAGCCACCTCTTCAGTACCAGCCACATTTACTTGCGAAAGCCCGTTATAACCATAGTCGGGCAAAACTACTTGCTCATAAGAGGCTGGTATAACGGACTTTTCTTGCAGGTTTAAGTATTTCTCTATTTCATAAGTGGTATCTAACAAAGTAGGCATTATTTGAAAACGAGCTGTAAAAGTTTCCCATCTATAATCTTCTGAACTCGCTTCTATTGATAAATATAAATTTCCACTTAAAGCTAAATCTATATCTGTAGGAACCCACTTTATTTCTATAAAATTATCTGTAATAGTTACATCATCACTACTAACTGTAAGTTTATTTACATCTTTGTTGGCATTTTTAGTTATTATTGAAAATGTTTTGTCTGATAGGTCTGTTCCTTCTTCATTAACTTTGGGCAAAACAAAAATTCTATATGTAGAATTGTTATCATTTTGGACACCTAAAACTTCTTGCCCTTGTGGTATAATAATATTTCTACATATTACATTTATGTTTTTTGGAGTACAACCATTATCACAAGAAACATTATTGTTGCTATCTATTAGAGGTACTGTATTACTATTGCAATTCATTTTTAACACCTCCGTTTAAACCTATGAGTGTTTCTATCCTTTGATAATTATCCTTCAAAGATTTATTCACTGCTTCTAAATCAAAATCATCCTTGTTTAAATACTCCACACATATAAAACCAACTACATCTCTATTTGTATTTCTTAAAGCTCTTCCATATTTTGCTTCTATATTGCGTGCTTTCAAGTACTCATACATTGTAATATCTACATCTATTAACTCTTCTCTATCTGCTATAACACAAAAACCTTGTGTATCTACTTCATGACACCAATACGCCAATAGAGAGCGAAATTGGTTTTGAAAATCTGGCATTAACGGTGCTACTCCCATATTAACAGCCTCGTTCGTCATACTCATTTTTAAAAAGGAAACACCTGTCATATCTTTATTTCCATTATGATACTTTACTATACTTACCCTAGAAGCATTAGCTTCTTTAAGAATTTGTCTGATTATGTCATTTATTTGCTTTTCTACCTGTGCAATATTCTTACTTTCTTCTGGGGTTAAATGATGACAAGTTATTCCCTGAATTATATCCTGTATCATATTATTATAGTTCTCATTAAGATGTTTATATTCTTCTTCTCTCGCTTTCTGTACATCTTGATATTCTTTATCTCTTGCGGCTCTTTCATTTTCATATTCTTTTTGTCTCTTTCTTCTATCATAAAGATACAAAAAAGCAATCAATAATATAAATATACCATCTCCTATCATTGTTGCTAATGCAGCTATTGTCTCTATATTCACTTCTTTCACCCCTTTGTGTCAATCTAAAAAAAATAGCAAAGACCAGTAGTAACTAATCTTTGCTATTCACTATTTATTTTTAATTGCACAATTCTTGTAAGCACTTGTATGGATAATTTTTAAAAGCCTAGAACAATATCGTGAATATGCACAAAGTCCATTATTTTTACTACACTTTAATACAACTAATTTATTGGGTTGTTTTTCATAGTAAGCATATTTACACAAAGGATATTCTTTACACACTTTTAAGCACCAACTGTTACATTGATTGTATCTTGTAACCCTTGATAAGTTACTGTAATTGCTACAGGTGACCCGTTTGTTTCAGCAACCCCTGTAATTAAACCATCTTCAGTTACACTTACTTTTCCATTATCAGCACTATTAAATGTTACATCTGCATTTGCTAGTGTTACATTTGAATATGGTAAATTTCTTACACCTATAATATTAGCTGTAGCTGTATGTGTTCCTGCTAATGAAAATTTATAAGTATTAGGTGAAGCTACAATAGCTTGAACAGGAATATTTTCTGTGTCATCTAAAGAAATATATTTTACATCAACATAATAACTTTCACCACAGTTATCTGTAACTTCTTGTGCTGTTCCACCAATTCCAAATGTTGATACCGCATCAGCTGTTAAAGTTAATGTAATATTACCATTGAATTTTAATCTAGGTATTGTTAACTCAAGGTATCCTTCTCTACCATCTTGATTTAAAGCATGTACTCTCATAACAGCTTTAACTACTAATGGTTGAGATTGTGTATCTATAGTAAGTTGTGTTACATTTTCATGATTATATTTATATACTGCTTGTAACTCTCCAGAAAAAGTACCCATTCCTATATCAACACTATTTCCTGTTGGTGTGAAACCTTGAACATTACCATTTGGCATTCTTACATAAACAGTTCCTACTGGCTCTTTTTCTGTTGTACCAACACCATTTGTGAAAGAAATACAATCTCCAAATTCATATACTGATGATAAACCATTTGCAATTTGTGTTCCTGTTTGGAATGCTAGATATTCCATTTTAAAAGTTGCACTTGTTAATTCTACTGTTACAGTCTTACTATGTTTAATATCGAATAATAAAGCATTTAGATAGCCACCTCTATGTTCAATACTTTGAACTTCTTGAGTTAATGTACTATCTGTTAATGCTAGACCTTCACCAATATAAACATCTGTTACTGGGTCAAAGAATAAAACATCGGCAACTGATACTAATGCTAAACCTTTATTTATAGCCATATCTTATCTCTCCTTTTCTAATTTTTTCCTTCTTTTAATTCAGAAGTAATCTTACCACCATCAATAAGAATATCATCAAATTTGCCTTTTGGCTCATAATGTCTTACCCAATGTGGAAGCTCACTCTTTAATTTTATAGCCCCTGATAACTCTAATGTCTTATACATATAATAATCATCTTTGGATAGGGCAATATCCAAATATCTGTGAAATCTTCTTATTGTCATTTGTTCTAATTCTTGAACTGTAAAATGTGTACAATAAGAAACTATGTCAATCAAATCTTCAAAATTTATTCCACCAGCTTTACTTTGAGAAGCTTCTTTTAGTTTTGCCTTCATTTTATAAAGAAGGTCTTCAGTTTCTGCATCAAAATGTTGTGGTTTTATATCATTTTGTAACATTATAAGCTCTCTCATTTCATCAAAATCTTCAGAACCAATTTTGATAATATTATACATTGCTTCTTTTAGTGTTTCTAATTCTTTGGAAATATTTATTAAGTCATCTTTCTCTACTTTTCCACTAGACTTATGTTCTAAAAGAATTTTATTTTGTAATTCTATATATTTTTTATTCAATAATTCATAGTCTTTTGACCTTTGATAAACCTTCAAATATAATCTTCCATCTTCCCTAATTATGTCAAAAGATTGTTCTTGTAAAACTATGCTTAATATACATATTAACATATTCCATCTATTTTTAAAACCTTCATCAACTAATGATTTTTCATATATATATTCCAAATAAGGCAATCTCATAAGCCTTAAATCTCTTTCATTTAAGCGTGAAATATCTAAACATTCCTCAGCGGATGAAAAGATAGAATAGTAAGGTAATTTTGCAGGATATAAAGAAAGAGTTTTAAACTCTAAAGGCTTGTCAAAAGCCAAATTCATTATATTTTCATAACTTATATTCATTAAATCCAAACACCCATTGATAATTGAAAGCCAGAATAATCACTATTATAACTAACTTGTTTAGCACCTGAATACCTATCAACTTCAGCATTTATAAACATTTGAGATTTAGTTTTATCTATCTTTACACCATTTAAAGTATCAACTAAAGTTTGCATTATTGCAACATCTCTTTTATCTATCTCTGAATATGGAGTATCTCCTAATATCATTTCATTATTGTTTACAATGATTTGAAAGACTATTCTTACTAAAGCATCAGTTCTTCCATATGATACAATTTCATCTACATAAATTCTGACTTGTGATTTTGCTTTTATCATAGCATCTACTGTGTACTTTTGGAATAATATATTATATTCTTCTGTATTAAATGAAGATTTACATATCATTGCTTTCTTTTCTTTTGATGTTAAATCAGCTTGGCTAAATGGGTTTTGTGAATATTTTAATAGTTTCCAGAACTCTGGGGAATTATCAAATAAATAATCTACGATTAGTTTAGGCAAGTCTCTTGACAACAAATAATTATTATATGCTGTCTTATTATAAGACTGTTCATCACAAGGTGAAAACATATTACCAACTACCTCCTAACCAAATTATTCTTTCTATTTTATTCCCTGTTTCATTATCAACGCATTCTAATGTTAATGGATTAGAATTGTATTGCTTTATATTTTGTATGCTAAATCTATTTCCACTAATTATATTAAGGTTGTAATATGAGGTTGGAACATTTTTGACACTAACAGTGAAAGTGTCTGGTTGTTCTACTGAGTTTATATAATTATAAATACTAAATTCAACTGTTTCTCCTAATGTTATTCTCTTAACTTCTGGGGTCAATACTATACCTTGGTTTTCTACAGTTGGTGGACTTGGAAGTTCATTTATAGCAATATTATCTTCAAAGTTATCATTTGATAACTCTGGTGCTTTCATCATATAAATTTCCATATAATTTGGGTTTAATTCATTAAAAAATTGTTTTACCCTAAACCCAACTTCATTAAATAAAAACCTATCATTGATAGCAATCTGTGAAGTATATTGGTTTTTCTGTACTAATACTACAATATCTCCACCATTCTGAACTACGCCAGAATTTCCCCATTTAAAATTAGTATAAGTCATAGCATCTTCAATTACACAAGGATAACAATTTAGCTCTCCATCTTTATCTGTCCACCTAATTGAATTATTACATTGTAACATTCTGCCCTTTACATTATAAAGATATTGAGTATCTAAAGAAGTAATTAACCATGTAGATAATTCTTTGTGATTAAAATTCCAATGCACATAATCCCCTATCTTGAATTTTACTTCATTATAAGGATATGATTGAATATACTTATAACCAACAATTTTATCTTCATCATTACCTTCATAAATCCAAGTATCATAAGCAGTTGTATAATCAAAATTTTTATATACTACTCTATAATCTGTACTATTAAAAAATGTTTCACTAGTAAGTTCACTAATAGCATCATTTGCTTGCTCAGCTTCACTTGAACTATTATTATATAATATACTTCTTATTTCTTGCAAACAGTTGGTCTTCTGTGACACATTAGAGGGTAATAACATGTTGTTCTCGCCCCCAATCCTCCAAGACCGAATGGTGCTGTTTTATAAGTATATTTACTTATATCTCCCTCGACCTCTCTTTTTGATGCTTGATAAGCAGCTGTTACAGTTTTTAGTTGTTCAGCTTGTGAGTGCATTTTTATACTACCACCATAAGTAGCAAAATTTAATACTTTAGAATTTGTCATATACTCTTCAAAATAGAATATATTCATTGCTTCAGCCAAAATTCTTTTTTCATCAAAGTCTAAGTCTTCATTAAATTGTCCTACTTCATAAGCATATATAGTTACTGTAGAACCAATTTCTGGGACATCATCTAATATAATTGTATCATTGATGTCATCCCATGTATAACTAGTTTCCTGTAAAACTGGTTTTCCACAGTCTAATTGCTTTGTAATATAAAAATTCGTATCCATTGTATAATCTGGTGCTGGGTCTAATTTAAAAATATTATTAACACCATCACCTATAAAAGAATAACTTGTAAGAGAAAATGGAACAAAGTCATATAAATTCTTCCTACAATCATATTGGAATAAAGCTATTGCTAGCTGTAAATATTTCCAATTTAATGAATAAATCATATATGTAGGTTTATTATATAATCGCTGGTCATTTTTTATTACTGCATTTAAACAATAAATTTCTTCAAAACTTGTTGCCACTTTTCCACCTCCCTTACATATATCTCTATTGTTTTAAGTTGTCTAATTGATTTAAAGTGTTTATTCCTCTGTTAAATTCAACATCAAAATATTTTTCTAATCCTGTTCTAATATAATAGTCTAATGATTGTAATTTATTCTTTCTTATCATGTCACACATTCTATATATTATACAGTTTAATACAGAACTATTTCTCTTATCTTCTGTAAGTTTATCTAGTTCTCTAATTATTTCATTTATATTTGTTGTATCTAACATAGAAATTATAGCATTATCAGATAAATCTTTATGAACTTTTATGCCAAATATTTCATAATCACTATCATCTTTGAAATAGCAAATGCCATCTTCTAATAGTTTCTTTATACTTGGTCTTCTTAACAATAATTTCATTTCTCTCATTGTTACAGGTTGTTCTTCATTAAAACTTAATCTAATAACTATTGAACCATCAGCTGTTGATAGACCTATGCCTTGTAACATTCTACAACCAATCATAACCTCTTTTTCATCTTCTTTAATTACTATGCTTTGAGAAGGTGCTACAGATTGATTTAATTGCATTGCTTGCATTATCTTTTTCATTTCTTCTATTTGAGCCTTTAGTAATTTAACTTCATCACTTTCAGTTTGAATTGGTTTTTCACTTGTGTTTGCATTTATATCTACAACACCTGTTAATTCTTTTTCTTCTACTTTTTTAACACTTTTTGTACTTTTAGCCATATTTCTAGCCCCTTTCTATAATATCTATAAATTAAAGGGATAGCTAACTATCCCCTTAATAATTATTCACCAACTGATTGAATACCATAGTTAGCTTGTGTAACGATAGCTGCATCAAAGCTCATGAAATATTCATAGTTGTATCTATATTGTGAACCATCTGTTGGTTCTTTTACTTTTACATGAACAAAATCTTCTCTAACTAATTTAACTGGTTTGTCAGCAACGCTAGATAATAAGATTATTCTGTCATTAGGAATTGCTCTTAATGTAGGTGCAGTTGTATTAGTAAATGGTTGACTTAAATCTGTGAATTGGTCAATTACTACATTGTCAACACCATAAGCTCTTCCTAAGAAACCTTCTCTAATCATTTCATCTTGGCTTTGGAAACCATAGTTAGTTGTAGCTAGAACACCCATTTTATTAAATGCAGGGATTGTTCCGTAAGCTGTAACATCAGAACCACCATTTAACATTTTAATATCTTCTATCATTTGAACATAATTTCCTGCATCCCATGTAGCTTGATAGAATGGTGTTCCTGTAATTGGTGTTACAGAATAAATTTCATCAACAATTAGTCTTAATTGAGCATATAATAAAGCAAAAGCTACTCTTGCTAATTCTCTACCCATATCATAATTGTTAGCTAAAATTCTAATATAGTCCATAGTTGTTCCAATGCTGTATGGCTTTGGAGTAACTGTGATTGACATTCTTGAATAGCTGTCTAAGAATGTTACATTTGTTGTGTAAGATGTTCTTTGAGCAATAGGTAAACCTTTTGTTTCAATTTCATATGTTTGGCTATCACCAACATCAACATCATCAACATTTGCTAATCTCCAGATTTGTTCTGGTCTACTTCTTAATACTATACTTTGTAATACATCAACTATAATAGAGTTGAATATAGTTCTAAAGCTTGGATTTTCAAAAGCATTGATTACATCAGCTTTTGTTTGAATTGATTTTATTCCTGATTTGTTAGCACAGAAAGCTAATAATGCCATTTTAGCATCTTGAGCTTCTTTATCATAATTATCTACAGATATAGATGAAAATGTCTTATCTGCCATTTTTCCATATTTACTATCATTATACATAGCAAATTTAGTAATTTTTACTAAGCTATCTTTAATTATTTCAGCTTCATTATTTTCTGCTGAGAAATTTTTGATTACATTAACTTCTTCGTTCATTATCTTTTTCACCTTCCTTTACCCTATTATTCTCCAGCATTATCTGTTACTTTAGCTCTAACAACCATTGTTTGAGTAAATTCAGAACCTGATTGTCCACCTAATCTAAAGTATTTTAATGCTTCTATTGTTAAATAATTTTTAGCTGTAACTGATGTTCCTTTTGCTGAATATGATAATTCATATTGTCCTGCTTTTGGAATTAAGTTATCTCCTACTTTTAATGTTGAACCTGTTGCAGCTGCTGTAACTGTACTATCACAAGCTTCTACAGAAAGTTCAAATCTTGGGTTTGGAACATTTAATCTAAAAGCTGTTACAACATCTCCCTCTGCAAAAGTATATTGTGTATAGTCTGGTTGACCATCTGGTCTTCTTCCATCAGCTAATGTTTCAAATCCTCCATCTAATATTAACGCTACATCTTCAGCTGCTGCATCTGCAACTTGAGTTGGTGCGTATACACTATAATTTCCGTTACCTAATCCTGCATCTAAATTTTCAGCAACAACAACTTGTCCTGCGTGTAATGTTACACTAGCTGGAACTCTGATTTGTGCTTGCATATATCCTGGATTTTCAGTAACTGTTCTTGCTACATAATGTGGCATAATTCTTCACTCCTTTACTATTATTTATAATTTAATTTTACATTACTGTTTTCAATAATGTCTGTTAAACTTTTTGCTTCTTGAGCTGAAAATTTAACTGTATCGAATGCTGTTACAAATGGATTTACTGAATATTTTACTTCAGCTTCCTTCTCTGCATTTTTAATTTTTAATGCAAATTCTGCAACTTTAGCATTGATTTTTTCTTTCATTTCAGACATTGACATATCTTTGATAGAATTTTTTAATTCAGTAGCTTCATCCTCTGACATACAATGAGCGAATTTGTCTATTTCCTCTGCCATTTTTCTTTCTTCATCTGCTCTTCTGAAAGCACATAATTCTTCTTCCATTGCTGAGCATTTTTCTTCTAAGGCATTGGCTTTCTTTTTCCAGTAGTCTTTGTCTGCATCTACATCATCTTCAAGACCTTCTTCACCTTTGTCATCTTTTTCTATTTTATTGCAAACTTCTTTTTTGTCATCTGCAAATCCAATATCATCACATACTTTTGATGAAGAATTTTTCTTTTCTTTTTCTTTTACATCGTCTTCTTGAGCTTCTGCATCATCTCTGATTTTTTCAATATCTTTGTTGTCTTTGTCTAATTTGTTTTCAACTACTTTTTCTTCCTCTAATTTTGCCATTTTCTTTTCACCACCTTTATTATCAGTATCTATGTCAAGTTTTTTATATAAACTTTTCACCTTACTTATTACAGAACTTTCGTTCTCTTTTTCAGCATACCCTAAGGCACTAGCTAAAGCATTTCTATTATATACTGCTTTACCATCTTTTACTTCCATAATTGGGTATTTTAATTTTGAACTTGGTGCTTCTTCCCATCCTTCTTCAACTAAAGCATAAACATCTTTAACTAAAGACTTATAGTTTTTAGCCTCAAGAACTTTCTTTCTTAATTCAGTTTTATTAACTGACCCCCAGCTACTATCTGACATTGCTTCTTTTGATTTATCTACTGTAATACTTTCTCCAGTACCATAATCTTTTTTAGCAAATACAATAGCAGCAAACTCTTTATGTCCTTCTGTGTTGTCTCCACTTTCTTCATAACTTCTATGAACTTCTTTTCTTTCTTCCATATTTACAGCAACTTTATTATTTTCTACTGTATATGGCACCTTATAGAAAACACCTGTCTCATTATCTCTTATAATAGCAACTCTTTCATCACTATAGATTTCTTCAACATAGTATTTCTTTCCTTCCCATTCTCCATCATGATATTTATATTTATCTAAATCATGCCAGATTTGTTCTTGAAGTTCATTGTTACTTAAGCTATTCATTAGAATACCACCTACCTTTTCCTCTTTAATATCAGTCAGCCATTGTTTCATTATGTCTCCACCTAATAAACTATAAGTTAGAGATTTTTTCTTGTTTTCAGACTTAACCAACATTTGGCTAAGCTTGTTGAACTGACTTATATCAATATATGTTCCATTGACTAAATTTTTAGCCATTGTAACCTCTTGATTAGTACAACCTTTTCCTATACTTTTATATGAATTTAATTCTTCATTTATAGTATTTTTAATTTCTTCAGGAATTTGGTAGACTGTATTTTTAGCAGAAAACTTCAAATAGTATTCATTTGCTTTCTTTATGTCTTCATCATTATAAGAGAATTTAGTAACCTCCAAATGACTTCCCTCTATTCCTTCTAAAATATTTTCACCAAGTAATACACAACTTAATAACTTAAATTTATTTATATGTAAAATTCCCGTTATCTCATCTTGGTAGCCATCTTCAACATATAGTTCTATACTTACTTTAACATTTCCACCCCTATTTTTTAATATATTCATAATAACAGGGAAATAGTTTTTCCAAATAACTACTTTTGCATTTAAGTAAGTTTTTCCATTATCTCTTTCTATATATTGAAAAGGTGCACTTTCTGGAATTACTCCAAAAGCAATGAATTTAGCTTTATCTAATGGATTAACTTCATCCCTTGCATGTTCTTTAAAATCTGTAGCTAATATAGCTTCAGAACTATTTAGAATACATAATAAAGGTTTGTTATAGAAAGACTGTAAAGATTTATCTACACATTCTTTTGTAATATCACATTTATTTCTATTTACCCCTAAATGTAAAAAATCTACTTCTGCAATACTACAATAACCATCATTTTCAATTAACTTAAGATTATCTGAACTTAAGCTAAATTGTAAAGTTAGATTTTTCTCCATCTTTCACACCTCCATTAGTCTAAATCATTATCCTCATCGTCATCATCATCTGTTAGTATATCATATTGTGTTTGTAATACATAAAATTGGTCTGCAAAACCATCAAACATAGCTTTGTTGTTTTCACCATATATTTGTGCCTTATCTCTTAAAGTAATTGCTTGTTCCATAAAATGATTAAATAATCTTAAAAATGCTTTTAAATCACTTTCAACATTTAAGTCTCCATTGATTGTTGCTACATTTATTCCTTCTTTTATTAACTCATAAGTTTCTATATGTTCATTGATATTTATATTAAAAAACTCTAACATAGAACCATAAGTCCTTGTATCTCTTTCTGTTTCATAATATTTTGGAACTACATTATATCTTAATTCTATATCAGAAACCATGTCTGCTAATAGTGGGTATAAATGTGCTAAACCATTATGGAATATTTTATTAAAATTATTAAAAGCCCATTCTACACTAGAAAAACCTAGAAAATTGTCCCATGTTCTGTTATGTTGAAACATTCTTTGTATCAACAAATTTAATTTTTCTTGTGTTTCTTCTGATATTAACATTTATTTTCACCACCTTTATTTTACTCTATTTTGTGGTTTATTTTGTGACCATTGAGTTAATAACTCTGATAACTCTGGTGTCATTATGAAAACCCACATTGTACGATTGTTTCTTGCCTT
>JFBN01307091.1_pt1 | contig 51045 bp, 45 predicted proteins | sample 768741 | NCBI WGS metagenome assembly JFBN01 (sample SAMN01983846, study PRJNA193217) | chicken gut metagenome | biome: terrestrial biome; isolation source: ceca of Broiler chicken | host: Gallus gallus | place: United Kingdom: England | collected 2010-09-07
CGGCCACCAGCGGCCCGGCGAGTATCGTGCGGGCTCCGGGACCCTGACGCCCCTCGAAGTTGCGGTTCGAGGTCGACACGGCATATTTCCCGGCCGGGACCTTATCGTCGTTCATGGCCAGACAGGCCGAGCAGCCGGGTTGGCGTATCTCGAAACCGGCCTCGGACAAGATGCGGTCGAGCCCCTCGGCGCGTATCTGGCGGGCTACGGCTTGCGAACCCGGGACGAGCCAGGCAGTCACGCGGTCGGCCTTCTTATGCCCTTTTACCAGGCGGGCAAAAGCTCTGAAATCTTCGATACGGCCGTTGGTGCAGCTCCCTAAGAAGACGTAGTCGATATCCTTCCCCAGCAGCGATTCTCCGGCCTCGAAGCCCATGTATTGCAGAGCACGTCGGAACGAAATCTTTCCGCTTTCGTCGATGGTCGATTCCTGCGGAATGGCTTCGTCGATAGCAATGCCCATGCCGGGGTTGGTACCGTAGGTGATGCGGGGAGCGATGTCGGCCGCCTGGAAGGTTACCTCGCGGTCGAACACGGCATCAGGTTCGCTGTACAGGGTTTTCCAGTAGGCGAGGGCGCGATCCCAGGCTTCGCCCTTGGGCGCAAACTCCCTGCCTTTTACATAGTCGAAGGTGGTCTGGTCGGGGGCAATCAGGCCGCCTCGGGCCCCCATCTCGATACTGAGGTTGCACACGGTCATGCGCTCCTCCATGCTGAGTGCCCGAATGGCCTCGCCGGCATATTCGACAAAATAGCCGGTAGCACCGCCCGTAGTCATTCGGGCAATGATGTAGAGGGCTATGTCCTTGGCCGTGACGCCGGGCGCGAGTTGCCCCTCGATGTTGATGCGCATCGACTTGGGTTTGGGTTGCAGGATACATTGCGAGGCCAGGACCATGGCCACCTCGCTGGTACCGATGCCGAAGGCGATGGCGCCGAAGGCTCCGTGGGTCGAGGTGTGGCTGTCGCCGCATACGATGGTCATGCCCGGTTGCGTGAGTCCGTACTCGGGCCCGATTACGTGGATAATCCCGTTCTTCTCATGCCCCAGACCGTAGTAGGTGAGGCCGAATTCGCGAGCGTTGCGGGCGAGTGTATCGACCTGATTGCGCGACACCGGGTCGGCAATGGGGAGCTCTTGATGGAGTGTGGGAATGTTGTGGTCGGGCGAGCAGGTGGTCTTTTCGGGACGAAATACCTGCAAGTGGCGCTCTCGCAGCTCGTTGAAGGCTTGCGGGCTGGTCACTTCGTGGCAGTAGTGCCGGTCGATGTACAACTGGTCGGGACCTCCGGCCACCGAGGTCACCACGTGGGCGTCCCATATCTTGTCGAATAACGTGTTCATTGTGTGTGGTAGATTATATGATGAATTTGTTGATTGCGTCGATAAAGGCTTCGGCCGAGGCGGCTACGATGTCGGTATTGGCCGAGAAGCCGTAGTAGGAGGCGTTGTTGTAGACGACGGTCATGTGCACCTTGCCTACGTCGTCGCTCCCCCGGGTGATGGCCTGTATGAGAAATTCGCTCACGACCATCTTGCGGTGTATGATGCAGCGAATGGCGTTGATGGCGGCATCGACCGGGCCGTTGCCCGAAGCGGCGGCCTCGAACTTCTCGCCGGCGATGTCGAGACCGATGCTGGCCACCGACTTGATGCCCACGCCGGCCGTCACTTGCAGGAAGTCGAGACGAATGCGTGCATTGGCGGTGCGCTCTTTACCCACCAGCATGAGTATGTCGTCGTCGTTGATGTCTTTTTTGCGGTCGGCCAGTTTGAGGAAGGCATCGTAGGCTTTGTCGAGTGCCTCTTTTTCCAGCTCGATACCCAGCAGGTGGAGGCGGTGTTTCAGGGCAGCCCGTCCACTGCGGGCCGTCAGTACAATCGACGTCTCGTCGATACCCACCTCTTTGGGGTCGATAATCTCGTAGCTCTCGCGGTTCTTCAACACACCGTCCTGATGTATGCCCGAGGAGTGGGCAAAGGCGTTGCGACCCACGATGGCCTTGTTGGGCTGCACGGGCATGTTCATGAGGTTGGAGACTAGTCGGCTCGTGCTGTAAATCTTCTGGGTATTGATGTTGGTCTCGATTTGCAGGTCGTGGTGGCATTTGCAAATCATGGTCACCTCTTCGAGCGAGGTGTTCCCGGCCCGTTCGCCGATGCCGTTGATGGTCACTTCGGCCTGACGGGCTCCATTCTGTATCCCCGCCATTGTGTTGGCCGTGGCCATGCCCAGGTCGTTGTGGCAGTGGGTGGCGATAACTACCCGGTCTATCCCGGTTACATGCTCTTTGAGGTAGCGAATCTTCTGGCCGAACTCGTCGGGCAGGCAATAGCCGGTGGTGTCGGGTATGTTGACGACGGTAGCCCCGGCCTTGATGACCGCCTCGACTACACGGGCCAGGTATTCATTGTCGGTGCGACCCGCATCTTCGGCATAAAACTGCACGTCCTCGACATACTTTTTGGCATATTTGACCGCGGCGACGGCCCGCTCGATAATCTCCTCGCGGGTGGAGTTGAATTTGTACTTGATGTGATAGTCCGAGGTGCCAATGCCCGTGTGTATGCGTTTGTGCCGGGCATATTGCAGGGCTTCGGCCGCTACCTTTATGTCGTTTTCGACCGCCCGGGTGAGGGCGCAGATGGTAGGCCAGGTCACCGCTTTGGAGATGGCAACGACCGATTCGAAATCGCCGGGACTGGATACCGGGAATCCCGCTTCTATAATGTCGACGCCAAGGGCTTCGAGCGCTTTGGCTACTTGTATTTTTTCAACGGTGTTGAGTTGACAACCGGGGACCTGTTCGCCGTCTCGTAGGGTTGTGTCAAAAATGAATAATCGGTCAGACATTTTTCCTTGCGTATATAAAGTTATTAAAAAAGCCTTTCCCAACATGTTCGTGAGAAAGGCTATAAACGTTTTATCGGTATGCTATGGCAACACAATTTCTCACTTCTCGTCGGGGGCGTTCGATAGAAGGTTAATAATAATAATCGAGTTGCTTAGCAGGGATATAATCATTGTTCTCTGTTTTTATTGTGTATGCAAAGGTAATTATTATTTTGAGAAAAACAAATAAAATAACGTGTTTTGTTCGATTTGTCTATGTATTTGTAATTATTGTCTGCCGAAATGTATCTATTTGTAATTATATGTAATCTTTTCAGAAACTGATACCCAATCGTATGGAGACCAGATGACTCCCGTTAATGTCCTGGTAGGCACCTTTCTCGTCGGTGAAGGGCGATACTTGGTAAAAGTTGTACCCGAGGAGCAGGTGAGAACCAAATTTTTTGCTGACCGAGAGGTTTATACCCAAGCCGGCGGCACCGAAGAATCCACCCTGTGTTTCGCCCTTGCACATCTGGTTGCTCGAATAACCGGCCCTGAAATCGACAAAGAAGAGCGAGCGGTTCCTGAGCAGGTTGCTGCGGAACAAAACATAAACAGGTATGTAGTAGCGGTTGCTCGAGAAGGAGTTGTGCAGTCCCACACCCAGTCCCAGGCACTTGATGCTGGAGGAGCGATAGCCCCCGAACAGGTCTACGTCGAAGGTCGAGAGGTCGTTCCCGGCCATATCGATCGAGGCGCCCACTTCGGCTCCCAGGGTAAAGGGTTTTATCTTTTTCTCTGTCCCGATGTCCGAGAGGTTACTCTCTCGCATGACATACTGGTTGTTGCCCTCTTCAAATCCGGTAGTCGGCTCTTGTGCTACTGCATTTTGCACAAAGACGAAGAGTAAAACCGGCAAGAAAATATGATACAGATATTTGTTCATTGTTATATGCTTTATGAGAACGAAGATAGGTGATTTATAGAGATTAAGCAATTTATGAATAGAGAAAAAAGTTAAAATAAAAAAACCGACCTGACAACAGGTCGGTTTCTCATGGTCTTTGTAGGGCAGACCTTTATCCCAAATAGGTTTTTAATAATTTGCTTCTCGATGCGGTTCTGAGCCGTCTGATGGCTTTCTCCTTGATTTGGCGTACGCGTTCACGGGTCAACCCGAATTTGTCGCCTATCTCTTCGAGTGTCATCTCTTGACAACCGATGCCGAAGAACATCTTGATGATTTCGCTTTCACGCGGGGTGAGTTGTTTGAGTGCACGGTCTATCTCTTTCGAGAGTGACTCGTTGATAAGCGAACGGTCGGCAATGGGGGAGTCGTCGTTGACCAGCACGTCGAGCAGGCTGTTGTCCTCGCCTTCGACAAAGGGGGCATCGACCGAGATGTGACGACCCGATACCTTCAACGTGTCGGAGATTTTGTCGACCGGAATATCCAACTCCTCGGCCAACTCTTCGGGTGAAGGACGACGCTCGTTCTCCTGCTCGAATTTCGAGAGGGCCTTGCTTATTTTGTTGAGCGAGCCCACCTGGTTCAGCGGCAGACGAACGATTCTCGATTGCTCGGCCAGAGCTTGGAGTATGGATTGGCGAATCCACCACACGGCATAAGAGATGAATTTGAATCCTCTTGTTTCGTCGAATTTCTCGGCGGCTTTGATCAGTCCCAGATTTCCTTCGTTAATCAAGTCGGGCAGGCTCAATCCTTGGTTTTGATATTGTTTGGCAACCGAAACGACAAAACGCAAGTTGGCTCTCGTCAACTTCTCCAAAGCTGCATGGTCGCCTTTTTTTATGCGTTGGGCAAGTTCAACTTCCTCTTCTACCGTGATTAAGTCCTCACGACCGATTTCTTGAAGGTATTTGTCCAGAGAAGCACTTTCCCGATTAGTAATCGATTTGGTAATTTTTAATTGTCTCATCGTGCAATATGGAGATTTTGGATTGCAAATATAATATATTTGTTGTTAATAATGTTGCAAAAAATGTTTAATTTTGAAGGCGTGAGATAAAAAATCCCATTCGTTCGTTGATTATCTATTTTTTGTATCATTACAACATTTGGTAGTTCGTTCTGTTTCTTGGATTAATGATATTTGGTATTTGGCAAACAAGTACAGAATAAGGTCCCGCGAAGGACCTTATTCTGTATATGGGATTTTAGTCGGCCAGGTCTACGGCATAGTACATCATCTTGCCGTTTGGATAAACACCGGTAATGAACATGACCTTCTGGGTCTGGTTCGATTTGACAATCGAATCGTACATCGATTCCAAGTCGCTTACCGATTTCATGGGGGTGTTGTTGATTTCGAGAATCACAAACCCGTCGCGGATACCGGCCGATTTAAATTTTCCGTTTTTCAATCCAATAACCTGTACGCCATATCGAATGTTCATCTCGCGCAGGCTCTTGGCGTCGAGTTCTTTGAATCCGGCACCCAGCGAATCCATACCGGCTATCTTGGTAATCTCGGTATTGCCTTGGCTATTCTTCAAGGTGAGCGATACGGTCTTCGATTCTTTACCTCTCAACAAACCGATCTTGATCTTGTCGCCGGGACGGTAGCGGTTCAACTGCTCAGAGAGCATGGCGCCGTTTTTAATTTTTACGTCGTTAATCGAGGTGATTACATCGCCCTCTTTGATACCGGCCTCCATAGCTGCACTGCGGTTAAAGACTTCGCCTACGTAGATACCCTCCTGAACTTCGAGGTTTTTCTCCTTGGCCAGGTCGGAGTTGATTTCCATGTATCCGATACCCAGTACGGCACGTTGTACGGTTCCATACTCTTTCAAGTCGGCAATTACCTTGCTTACAATCGAGGTAGGAATGGCAAACGAATAACCCGCATAGCTACCGGTTTCGGAGTAGATGGCGGTGTTGATACCTACCAGTTCACCGGCCGTATTGACCAGCGCACCGCCACTGTTGCCGGGATTTACTGCGGCATCGGTCTGGATAAAGGCTTCGATACCCATCTTCTGGCTGCGGGGATTGAGTGCGCTGATGCTACGAGCCTTGGCACTGACAATACCGGCTGTCACGGTCGAGGTCAATCCCAGCGGGTTACCTACGGCCAAAACCCATTCGCCCACTTTCAGGTTGTCCGAGTCGCCGAACTTGACGATAGGCAGGTCTTTGGCATCGATTTTAATCAGGGCCAGGTCGGTCGAGGGATCGGTACCGATTACACGTCCGTTGAAGGTGCGGTTGTCGTTCAGCGTAATATCCAGCTTGTCGGCTCCCTCGACCACGTGGTTGTTGGTCACGATATATCCGTCGGGGGTAATGATGACGCCCGAGCCCAGTCCCGTGCGGGGTTGAGGTTCGATATTCCGGCCACCTTGACCGAAGAAATATTCAAAGAACGGATCGGTAAAACCGCCCATTTGACTCTGTTTGGGGGTGGAAATTGACTTGATGCTCACCACGGCGTTGACCGTATTTTCGGCAGCCACGGTAAAGTCGGTTTCGACAGCGGGACGATTGACAACCCGGGAAAAGCGCGTGGGTTGTGCATACTCACTTCCCACAGGCTGGTCTTCGAGTTTTGAGTCGGCCGACCTGTTTAATAAACTGAATGCTCCGATACTAACTCCAGAACTCAGGATTGCTATCAAAGCTATACCCATCAATTTCTTTCCGTAAGAATTCATAATTTATCAGTTTTAAGTGTTAATATTCTGTTGTATTTAAGTTTTTGTGACGTTAAATTTAATACATTTCTTGTGCCATTATAGTTGACTTATCTGCTTTTTAAGCTCTTTTAATAAGCCGAATAACGACTTAACAGGGGTTAACGCAGCCTGCTAATAAATAACGGACTTTTTTGCACGATTGGTATGTCATATTGACTGTTAAATTTTATGCTCGAATCAATGAACTGACACTTTTGCTCTTTTGTTACGGGTTCGTATTGTCGTTTAGACAGCCAAGCGGGGAAAAGGTTTAATCGAAAATCTCGAACCGGCTGTGCTTTTGGAATTCGACTTTTTTCATTATCTTTGTATCGTACAGCAGGACGGTCTGTCGCTCGCCTCGTGCGGGAGGAAAGTCCGGGCAACACAGAGCACCATATTTCCTAACGGGAAGCTATTCGTGAGGGTAGAGGCGCGTAACAGAAAATAACCGCTGCGCAAGCAGTAAGGGTGAAAAGGTGAGGTAAGAGCTCACCGGGCTTTACAGCAATGTAGAGTGCCGTACGTCTTATGGGTTGTAAGGTTATGTATACCGGCGTTGTAGGGTTGCTCGCCCGATGCCGGGGGGTAAACCGCTAGAGCCTTGTGGCGACACAGGGTCGAGATAAATGACAGACGCTCTCGCAAGAGAGTACATAACCCGGCTTACAGGCCTGCTGTATTTTTTTATTTGTAGAACCTATCCGGGCAATATAGGCGCATGGCTAAACGTAAGAAAAAACCTTCATTTTTTGCTCGCATCAGTTCATGGGTGAAGTGGTTCTGGCAATTTGTTTCGGTCGATATCTGGCACATCACCGAGTATAAATTGCATATCCACATACTCAAAACCTTGAATCTGTCGATACGCTGTTTCCTGAGCGAGAAGTTGCAGGAGAAGGCCTCGGCCTTGACATTCAGTTCGATCCTGGCCGTTGTCCCGGCACTGGCCATGCTGTTTGCCATTTGCAAGGGATTCGGGTTCCAGCACATCATGCAGAGCCAACTGTTCGACTATTTCCCCGCCCAGCGCCAGGCATTGGAGTATATGTTGAGCTTTGTCGACCAGTACCTCGACCAGATGAAGGGTGGGGTATTTGTGGGGATAGGCCTCTGCTTCCTGTTGTGGACACTCATCAGCCTGTTGTCGAATATTGAGAAGGCATTCAACGATATTTGGCAGGTGCAGGGCGGGCGGTCGTTTTACCGCAAGGTGACCGACTACACCTCGATGTTTCTGATTCTGCCCATTCTCATGGTGGCATCGAGCGGATTCTCGCTCTTTATGTCGACGATGCTCAACTCGTCGGTGGTGTTTGAGTTCATGACCCCGCTGTTGCGCTGGGTTTTCAGGCTGGCTCCCTATATACTCACCGTGCTGTTTTTTACCGCCATCTATATTTTCATACCCAATACCCGTGTAAAATTCAAGTATGCCCTCATCTCGGGTATCATTTGCGGCACGGCATTCCAGGTGTTCCAATACATATATATATCGGGACAGATATGGGTATCGAAATACAATGCCATTTACGGTAGTTTTGCCTTCCTGCCGTTGTTGCTCATCTGGATGCAGTTCTCGTGGCTCATCTGCCTGTTCGGGGCGGTGCTCACCTATTCGTCGCAAAACGTGGTCAATTTCAATTTCGAGAAAGAGACCAACGACATCTCGCGCCGCTACTCCGACTATATCCTGCTGGTCATCGCCACGGTTATCGTGCATCGGTTCAGAGACGGTTTGCCGCCGCTCACCAAGGGACAGATTTCGCGTCGCTATGCCATACCCATTCAGCTGGTCGAGCGGAAGATCGATGAGTTGGAGCAGGCGGGTATTCTGTCGCAGACCCCTTCGGAAGAGGAGCGGGTGCCGGCCTATCAACCGGCCCTGGACATCAACCGGCTTTCGGTGGGCTTTCTGCTGCGGGCCATTGACCGCGAGGGTGACGAGGATTTTATCGACAATCTGAAAGACAATTTCCCGCGGGAGTGGAGGGTGCTGGTCGATACTCGTCGCCTGATGGAGGAGGAGGGCGATAAGATTGCCTTGAAAGACTTGCAAATCGAGGAGAGCCGAGAGGTGCTTCCGAAACAATAAAATCTTGTATACGACAACTATGAAACAGGTTATTGCTACAACTGCCGCCCCCGAGGCCATAGGGCCATACAGCCAGGCTATCGAAGCTGCCGGCATGATTTTCCTTTCGGGACAACTGCCCATCGACCCCGCCACCGGCACAATGCCCGAGGGGATTCAGGCACAAACCCGCCAATCGTTCGAGAACATCAAGGCTATCTTGGCCGAGGCCGGCTGTACGGTCGACCATATTGTGAAGACGACGGTCTTCCTGGCCGACATGTCACTCTTTGGAGCGATGAACGAGGTCTATGCTCAGCAATTCAACGGGGCATTTCCCGCCCGCTCGGCATTTGCCGTCAAAGAGTTGCCCAAGCAGGCTTTGGTCGAAATCGAGGTTATTGCGGTAAAGGCATAAACTGCAACAAGTCGGCCACGATAAAGGTACTGCCGCCTACGAAGATAAGGTCTTCGGGGCGGCTCTCTTTTTGAGCGGCCGTTACCGCCTCCTTGACGGTGGGGTAGCTCTTGCCTTTCAGTCCGGCTTGGGTGGCCAGTGCTTCGAGCTTGTCTTGCGGGAGAGCACGGGGCACCGATGCCCGGGTGAAGTAGTAGACGGCTTCCCGGGGAAGCATGGACAATACCCCCGAGATGTCTTTGTCGTTGACCATACCGATGACGATACGCAGGGTGTCGTAGTGTTCGTTGCGCAGTTGCCGGGCGATGTACTGCATGCCGCCTGTGTTGTGTCCCGTGTCGCAGATGAGTCGGGGCGACGACTGCAACTGTTGCCAGCGCCCCATCAGACCGGTGAGACGGGTGACGTGGGCAAAGGCTTCGTAGACCGATTCGTCGGAAATGTGGTAGCCCAATTCCCGCAGCCGGGCGACGGCGGTGAGTACCGTGGCGGCATTCTTCTCCTGACAAAGCCCCCCCAGCTCTCCTACAAGATGGGGGAACTCGGGGGTGTCAAACTCCCAGCCGCGGGCACTTTGCCGGGCCGAGTCGAACCGGACGCACTCTTCGGCAAAGAAGATGGGGGCGCCGACCTCGTGGGCCTTGTCGAGAAATACCTGCTTGACCTCGCCCTGGGCCTCACCGATAACGACCGGTATGCCGCTCTTGATGATACCGGCCTTCTCCCGAGCTATCTGGGGCAGGGTGTGTCCCAGCATCTGCACATGGTCATAGCTGATGTTGGTAATCACGCACAGGTCGGGGGTGATGATGTTGGTGCTGTCGAGTCGTCCGCCCAGACCGACCTCGATGACTGCCACATCGACCGCCTGGCGGGCAAAATAGTCGAAGGCCATCATCATGGTCAACTCGAAAAACGAAGGGTGGATATGCAGTGTGGGGGGCACGTGCTTTTGGGCAAAGTCGATGACCTCTTCGCGCGAAATGGGTTGCCCGTCGATGCGGATACGCTCCCTGAAATCGACCAGGTGGGGCGAGGTGTATAATCCCGTTTTGTAGCCGTTGAGCTGCAAGATGGCGGCCAGCAGATGCGATACCGAGCCTTTGCCGTTGGTCCCGGCCACGTGCAGGGTGTGAAATTTGCGATGGGGGTGTCCGAAATACTCGTCGAGCGCCTCGCTGTTTTGCAATCCCGGTTTGTAGGCTGCGCTTCCTATTTGCTGGAAGACAGGGAGCTGCCGGAACAGATATTCCAAAGTCTCTTCGTAGTTCATGTCTATCGGTTTAATAGAGAGCATACCCCGCAACACCGGCCAGCACAATCACCAGTATGGGGTGGAGCCGGGTGTAATGCACCAGGACGAACGAGACGACCGCGATGGCCACGCTCAATGTATAGTCGGGAAAGTTCTCTTTGTTCATCAGTAGCAGAGCCGCCGAGGCAATCAGTCCCACCACTACGGGACGCAACCCGGCAAACAGGCTCTTGATAATGGGATTCTCCTTGTGTTTGAGAATGAAATGACTGATCATCAACACCAGTACAAACGAAGGCAGGCACACGGCAAAGGTAGCCACAAGCGATCCCCACACGCTGTTGCCGGTGGCTACGTAGCCCACATAGGTGGCGCTGTTGATGCCGATGGGGCCGGGGGTCATCTGCGAGATGGCCACGATGTCGGTAAACTCGGTGGGGGTGAGCCACGGTTGGCTTTCGCCATAGTGGATTACCTCTACCGCTTCGTGTTGAATGAGGGAGAGCATGGCGTATCCGCCGCCGAACCCAAACAGGCCAATCTTCAAATAGGCCCAGAATAAGTTAAGATAGACAATCCACATGGCTTATTTCTTTTTTTCTCTGTACCGCTTTTTGATGCGGGTGATGATGTGATTGTAGTAGACGATGCCGCCAATACCGCCCAGCAGGACGAACCAGATGGGCGAGATGCCTCCCAGCCAGATGGCCAGAGCCACGACGATGGGAATGATGACGGTTTTGAGGTTGATGCGGGCTGTTTTGGCTGTCGTGAGTACCGGCGAAACGATGAGGGCAACCACAGCCGGACGAATGCCTTTGAATATGCGTTCGATGACAGGATTGTCATAGACCTGTACAAACCAGATGGCAATGGCCAAGATGATAAGAAACGAAGGGAGAATGGTGCCGAGAGTGGCGGCCAGACTACCTTTCAGTCCGCGTAACTTGTTCCCTACCAGAATCGATATATTCACGGCCAGCACTCCCGGCAGCGATTGGGCGATAGCCAGTGCATCGATAAAATCCTCACGCTTGATCCACTGCTTTTTGTCGACCACTTCCCGCTCGATGAGGGGAATCATGGCCCAACCGCCTCCGAAGGTGAATGCTCCTATTTTCAGGAACGAGGAGAATAGTTGCAGATAAATGTTCGATTTCATATACATAGGCTCTTTTCAAACCAGGCTTGAACGAGACCGGTCCGTTTGTCGGGGGGATCTCGTTCGTTTTCCGGCGTCCGATTGTCAGGGAGAAATCTCGCTGGCTGGCAGAGTTTTACCCCGGGCACTCTCAGACCCGGCTCTTTTTTTGCAGGCGCAAAGGTACGAAATAATATGGCAAATGGAGATAAAAAGCGAAAATCCCTTGCGAATGTATCTTTTTAATCTTCGTAAAGCCTATCTTCTCAAAGGTAGGCCGATAGTATCTGTTCCAATTCGTGCAGCGGCATGGCCCCCGATTGGCGCCAGGCTATCTGCCCCTTCTTCCAGAGCATCAAGGTGGGTACCGATTGGATTCTAAAAGCGGCAGCCATAGGTTCGTTTTTGTCGATGTCGACTTTGAGAATGACGATTTTGTCACCCAGTTTCCGTTTCAGATCTTCCAAAACCGGCTTCATCATTTTGCAAGGGCCACACCATTCGGCAAAGAAGTCGACCAATACCGGGGTATCGCCGGCGATAATCTCCTGAAATTTTCCCATAGCGATAAAGTTTTTAAACTATTCTATTATATAAGTGTCGTAGTAACACCAAATCCGAACCTTTGGTTGAGGCGGGTTCGACCCGTCAGAAAATATTGTTGTCGCGACAGTCGACCAGCCAGCGACCCTCGCGGTTGACCAGCACCAGGTTTATTTTCCGTATCAGTTTGTGTTTGTTCGAGAAAAAAAGTTTGCCTTCGATAAAAAGTGTATCCTGGGCGAGGTTCATTTCCGAGCGGGATACGTTGAAATGGGTGGGTCTGCTCTTCAACTCTTCGGATTGGCTGCCTACCAACGTTTCGAACAAGTGCATGGTCTCGGCCGATTCGGGCGTCACCAGTTTGCGGGCCGCTTCAAAATTGGCGTTGGTGAGGTTCTCGACAAATGCCACGGCAACACCCTCGGGGCCCAAATGGCGAGGAACGGGAGGGGCTGTGAGAAACAGTAGCGGAAAGCCTATGGCAAGAGCGGTCAAGAAGAGGAATATGATGCGAACCCGTATTTTTGCCTTCATCGTGTATCTGTTTTGTTATTTCCAGTCAGGGAGGAGAGCGTTCGTTGTGACGGCCAATCCCCGATGGGGTATTGTGGTCGAGCCGCTCTCCTTCTTACAGACACAAAGATAACTATTTTTTGAAAGGCTTAGGAGCTATTTACCGGGAGGATTGTAATTTTTAGCTTATCTTTGCACATACAAGCGCGAAATGGAACGGGTCGATTTCGGGTAATCCTTTTGAGATGAAGCCTCGGAGTGGCAGTTGTCCTGTATGCGCCAATCCCCAACCATTCGGGGAACAGGGGAATGAGAATATGTTCCTCGGGTACATGAATAGAGAAAAGAGTATGAAAGATTCGTTGATTGTCGTTTCGGGCGGCATGGACAGCGTTACGCTGCTTTATGAGTATGCCGACCGCATTGCTTTGGGGGTATCGTTTGATTATGGGGCCAACCACAATGCCCGGGAGATACCGTTTGCTCGCCTGCACTGCGAGCGGCTGGGTATTCGGCACATTGTCATACCGCTGGCCTTTATGAAGGAGTATTTCAAGAGCTCGCTGCTGAGTGGCGGAGAAGCCATTCCCGAGGGGTATTATGCCGACGAGAATATGAAGAGCACCGTGGTTCCGTTTCGCAACGGTATCATGTTGTCGATAGCCTGCGGCATAGCCGAGAGCAACGGGTTGAAGCGGGTACTCATTGCCAACCACGGGGGCGATCACGCCATCTATCCCGATTGCCGTTCCTCCTTTATCGAGGCCATGAACCAGGCCATGCGCGAGGGCACCTACGAGCACATCGAGATATTGGCGCCCTATACCCATATCACCAAAAGCGACATCGTCCGTCGGGGCAAGCGGTTGCAGGTCAACTATGCCGAAACCTGGTCGTGCTACAAGGGCGGCGAGAAGCACTGCGGCAAGTGCGGCACCTGTGTCGAACGCAAGGAGGCTTTGCACGACGCGCAAATCGACGATCCCACCGAATATGAGGATTAATGAATAAGATAAAGCACCGTTTATGTATTACGTAGCGAAGACGATGGAGATTGCGGGAGCGCATGCGTTGACGCTCTCCTACGAAAGCAAGTGTGAGCAGTTGCATGGTCACAACTGGATTATTACCGTCTATTGCAAGGCCCAAGAGCTGAATGCCGACGGCATGGTGTGCGACTTCAAGCACATCAAGGACCAGATTCACGGTTACCTCGACCACGGCAACCTCAACGAATTGTTGCCCTTCAACCCCACGGCCGAGAACATAGCCCGGTGGATTACCGACCAGATACCCCAGTGTTATAAGACCAAGGTCCAGGAGAGCGGTGGGAATATTGCGGTCTATCGGGTCGACGATTGCAAAGACGACGATTTTGCCCTATGAGAGTCAACGAGATATTTTACACCTTGCAGGGCGAAGGCCGCTTTACCGGTACGGCCGCCATTTTCGTCAGGCTGTCGGGGTGTAACCTGCGATGCAGTTTTTGCGATACCCGTCACGACACCTATACCGAGATGAGCGAAGCCGAAATCGTTCGTGCTATTGCCGCTTATCCTGCCCGACACGTGGTCATTACCGGCGGTGAGCCCACCTTGCAACTCACCCGATCGTTGGTCGATGCCTTGCACGAGGCCGGGAAGTTTGTCCAAATCGAGACCAACGGCTCCATGGAGTTGGAGGCACAACTGGTACAGGCCATCGACTGGATTACCTGTTCGCCCAAATCGCTCCCGGTGAAGATTAGGCGGGTCGACGAGTTGAAGGTGGTCTATGAGGGGCAAGACCTGGTTCCCTACGAAGCGATGGCACGGAGCTATGGCGCAGTGCTTGAATTGCAGCCTTGCGATACCGGTGACCCTGTGAAAAACACCCGTCTTCTCGGTGCCGCCGTCGATTACATCAAGGTGCACCCCGAGTGGCATCTGTCGCTTCAAACCCATAAGCTCATACATATTCCATGACGCCGGTAGCAGTGAGAGAGAAGGAAATGTTCTGTCTCAGAACGAAATACCGAATCTTGTAAAAACTGGTTGTAACTATCTGGATATACACGCTCTGTCGGGGTAAGGCTTTTTTGATTTTCCGTTTATAAAACGCTGTTAAAATTTAATAAGCCAAATAATTTTAAGCAAAAGCCGGGCAAAATCTTTGCAAGAAAAAAAGATAACATTAACTTTACACAATCAATAAATAAATACAGTTAACCTTAAAAAGAAAAATATGGATATGACTCTTTCAGGCTTGAATCCGGCCTATTTCCAAGGACATGTCGATGGAAAAGACACAGCACTTTATGTTTTGGTGAACAAGAACGGATGCGAATTGGCCGTAACGAATTATGGGGCTCGTATCGTTTCGCTTATGGTTCCCGACAAAGAGGGGAAAATGACAGATGTAGTGACCGGTCATAACAATATACAAGAGTATCTTTCTTCGGAAGAGCCCTATTTCGGCGCCACCTGCGGGCGGTATGCCAACCGCATTGCCAAAGGTAAATTTACAATCGACGGTGTATTGTATGACCAACTGGCCATCAACAACGGTCCCAATACCCTGCACGGTGGTGTAAAGGGCTTTAATTTCCATGTGTGGGACGCCCATCAAATCGATTCGCAGACCATCGAGTTTTCACGCATATCGCCCGATGGCGAGGAGGGATTCCCCGGGAACCTGCGGGTGAAAGTGGTGTTTAAGCTGACCGACGACAATGCCGTCGATATCACCTATCATGCCGAGACCGACAAGGCTACCATCATCAACCTTACCAACCACTCCTATTTCAACCTCTCGGGGGCAGGCGACCCCTATATCGGCGATCACCTGTTGTGCATCGATGCCGATTACTATCTGCCTACCGACGATACCGCCATACCGTATGGCGAGAAATCGGCCGTGGAGGGAACTCCCATGGATTTCCGCAAACTCTATGAGGTGGGTAGCCGCATCAACGAACCCTTCATACAACTGGTTTATGGCAAGGGATATGACCACACCTATGTCCTGAACAAGAAACACCCGGGCGAATTTGCCTTCTGTGCCGAGTGTATATCGCCCAAGACAGGCATCGTGATGGACGTCTATACGACCGAGCCCGGTGTACAGCTCTATACCGGCAACTGGATGACGGGTAATTTCGTCGGGAAGAACGGACAGCGTTATCCCATGCGGGCAGCCCTCTGTCTCGAAACACAACATTTCCCCGACAGTCCCAACCACGAGAACTATCCGTCGGTCATCTTGCGTCCGCACGAGAAATTCGAGAGCCACACACAGTTCAAGTTCTCGACGCGCAAATAAGGGTAGCATTCCAATAAATAGCAATCATATAAATTACAATCATTTTAATTTAGTATTATGGAGATAGAATTTGTAAGAAGTCGTTTTATCAAACACTTCGATGGATCTACGGGATCGGTATATGCCTCTCCCGGTCGTATTAACTTGATCGGTGAGCACACCGATTACAACGGAGGTTTCGTATTCCCCGGCGCCATTGACAAAGGTATGGTAGCCGAGCTTAAAATTAACGGGACCAACAAGGTGCGTGCCTATTCGATCGATTTGAAAGATTATGTAGAGTTCGGGCTGAACGAGGAAGATGCGCCTCGTGCCAGCTGGGCCCGCTATATTTTCGGCGTATGCCGCGAGATTATCAAGCGTGGTGGAAAGATTGCCGGTTTCAACACGGCATTTGCCGGTGATGTGCCTCTGGGTGCCGGCATGTCGTCGTCGGCCGCTTTGGAGAGTACCTATGCCTATGCCTTGAACGATATGTTCGATTGCGGTATCGACAAATTCGAGTTGGCCAAGATCGGACAGGCTACCGAGCATAACTACTGCGGTGTAAACTGCGGTATCATGGACCAGTTTGCATCGGTATTCGGTAAGGCCGGTCACCTCATTCGTCTCGACTGCCGTTCGCTCGAATATCAATATTTCCCTTTCAATCCCGAGGGTTATCGTCTCGTATTGCTCGACTCGGTGGTAAAACACGAGTTGGCTTCGTCGGCCTATAACGACCGTCGCAGATCGTGCGAAAATGTGGTGGCTGCTATTCAGAAGAGGCACCCCCATGTTGAGTTCCTGAGAGATGCCAACATGGATATGCTCAACGAGGTGAAAGGCGAAATTACGGCCGAGGACTATATGCGTGCCGAATATGTAATCGGTGAGGTTCAACGGGTACTCGACGTGTGCGACGCCCTCGAATGCGGCGACTACGAGACCGTGGGCAAGAAGATGTACGAGACGCACTACGGCATGAGCAAGCTCTATGAGGTAAGTTGCGAGGAGCTCGACTTCTTGAACGACATTGCCAAGGAGTGCGGTGTTACCGGTTCGCGCGTGATGGGTGGCGGCTTCGGCGGTTGCACCATCAACCTGGTAAAGAACGAGCTGTACGACCACTTTGTGGAGACAGCCAAGATGCGTTACAAAGAGAAATACGGCCGTCTGCCGAAAGTGTACGACGTCGTTATCTCCGACGGTGCCCGCAAATTGTGCTAAGTAGCGAGAGCATTAACACAGAAAGATAAACAGTACGGGGGCGCAGCGAATCGGCGAGTTAAGGCCGGGACGTTGCGCCCTCGTCCTGTTTGCAGGGAATAACAGCCGATAAGGAGAATTACCGTCCTTGTTATCGACGGCTGTCTGCCAGTCGTGTGACACGTTCCCTTGCTCTTGTCAGTGTGCATTCATCTATTCCAAAAACAGAAGAAGCCCCGGTGTGTAATCAACACACCGGGGCTTCTTCTTGCAGGGGAGGGGAAGATCAGTCGGCCTGACTGCTCCAACCGCCACCCAATACCTTATAGAGGTTGACCATAGCCAGATATTCGTCGCGTATGGCATTGCTTAATCCTATCTGGGCATCGAAGAAGTTACGGTGAGCATCGAGTACGTCGATATAGCGGATAACCCCGTTGAGGTATTGCAACTGGGCCAGGTCGACATACTTTTGTGCCGCCTCGAAGAGGTTGAGTTGCAACTCCGAGGTGCGACGTTTCTTCTGATAGGTGATGACCGCGTCGTTTACCTCGCGGAAGACTTCGAGTACCTTCTGCTCATAGGCGAATCGCTTTTCGTCGTATGCCGCCAGAGCTGCCTTGTATTGGGCCTTTTTCTTCCCGAAGGTGATAAGTGGAGCTACGAAGTTGCCGGCTACATAGGAGAAGGGCGATTCAAAGAAACCCTTCAATTCATCGTTTTCAAGACCGCCTACCAGGCTGATGGTGAGCCGGGGGAAACGGTCGGCATAGGCGATGCCTACCGAAGCCATGGCCGAGCGCAGTTGCTGTTCGGCCTGCCGCACGTCGGGACGACGTTGCAGCAGGGTAGAGGGGAGCCCGATGGGCATCTCCTCGGGCAGGGAGATATTGAAATCAAATTTTCCGCGTTCCACCTTCGAGGGGTATTCACCCGAGAGGACGGCAATCTGATTCTCCTTCATGGCAATTTTCTGTTCCAGATTCGGTATGAGGGCCGATGCGTTGGCCAACTCCACCTGAGCCTGTTGGTAGGCCGTCTCGGAGGTGAGGCCACCCTCGAACCGCAGGCGTGCCTGGTTGACACTCTCCTCGCGGGTTTGTACCGTTTGCAGCACGATTTCTAATTCCTGGTCGAGAGCGACTAACTCGAAATAGGCTGTGGCCGTCTCGGCAATCAAGGTCATCTGCATGGCCCGAGCCGCCTCGACCGAAGCCAGATACTCGGCCGCCCCTTTCCGTTTGCTCCATCGCAGACTGCCCCACAGGTCGGCCTCCCAGCTCAGCGAGGCTTTGAGGCTGAACTCGGGATCGATCGAGGTTTTTTCTCCATAATAGGCATTGGTCTCACGGTTACCACCAACCAGTCCGTTAATGGTGGGGAAGAGCGAGGCCTTGCTCACCCGGTACAACTCTTCCATCTGTTTGATGTGAGCTTCGGCAGCCCGCATGTTGCGGTTGTTGTTGAGGGTCTTGTTAATCAGATTGGTCAGCGTTGTGTCGGAATAGAGCTCCCACCAGGCCATGTCGGCAATGGTGAGCGTGTCGTTCTCTCCCGCTATGATTTCGTCCGGCAAGTTCAGTTCCGGAGCCTGGCAGCGCTTCTGTATGGAGCAGCCGGTGAAGAAGACCCCCACCAGGAATATGGATAAGAAGATTTTTATCTCTTTCATCGTTTCGTCAATTTAAATTTCAGTTTGTAGACCCATACGAAAAGCAGGGGCACAAAGATGATACCTATCGTAATGGCCACAATCATACCGAAGAAGACTCCGGTACCGATACCCTGTCGGCTGGCCGAGCCCGGGCCGCTGGCAAAGACGAGCGGCAACATACCCAGGATAAAGGCCAGCGAGGTCATCACGATGGGGCGGAACCGCAGGTGGGCGGCCTTGATAACCGCATTGACCACGTTGTTGCCCTTCTCCACCTCCTCTTTGGCAAACTCGACGATCAGAATGGCATTCTTGGCCACCAGACCGATAAGCATCACCAATCCGATCTGGAAGTAGATGTTGTTTTCGAGACCACATATCCAGTTGCCCAGATAGGCGCCTACACCCGCTATCGGTAGCGACAGGATTACGGCTACCGGGATAGACCAGCTTTCATACTGAGCGGCCAGGAAGAGGAATACGAAGAGCAGCGCCAGGGCCAGCACATAGCCGGTCTGCCCGCTCACGTGCTTCTCCTGGTAGGAGAGGCCGCTCCACTCCACACCGATATTCTTGGGCAAGTGCTTGTCGGCAATCTCTTCGAGTATGGTCATAGCTTGTCCCGAGCTGTATCCCGGAGCCGCTTCGCCCGATATGGTGGTCGAGTTGAACATGTTGAACCGGCGTATGGTTCCCGGTCCCGTTGTATAGGAGGTCGTTCCCAAGGCTGTGATGGGAATCATGGCATTGTTGCTGCCCTTGACGAAGAACAGCCCCAGATTCTCCTTGTGAGCCCGGTAGGGAGCCTCGGCTTGGATATAGACCCGGTAGATGCGGTTGAACATGTTGAAGTCGTTGACATATATCGAGCCGGTAAAGGTTTTCAGGGTCGAGAATATGTCGGAGATTTTCACGCCCAGCATTTGAGCCTTGTCGCGGTCGACGTCGAAATAGAGCTGGGGTATATCGTTCTGAATCGACGAGGAGAGTCCGCTGATCTCTTTACGCTGCGAGGCGTAGTAGAGCAGGGTATCGGCAGCCCGTTGCAAATCTTCGTAGCTGGCGTCGCTGCGGGCTTCGAGCACCATCTCGAAACCGCCCGAACTGCCCAGACCCGGAATGACGGGCGGCGTACTCAGGTAGGCTTTGCTCTCGGGATATTGGTTCAGCTCCCGGCGTATCTCCTCCATGATTTCACGCAAGTTGGACGACTTGCGCTCTTCCCACGGTTTAAGGATTACGGTCAATTGGCTTCGCGACTGGTTGGTACCTACCCGGGGACTCGAACCGGTCACGTTGAGCACATACTCCACATCGTCGCGCGACATGAGGTATTGCATGGCCCGGTTGGTTACCACACGGGTACGTTCGAGGGTAGCCCCCTCGGGCAACTCCAATTCGACGGTAAAGTAGCCCTGGTCCTCCTGCGGCATGAAACTCTGGGGCACCACCTTGTTGAGCAGCCAGATGGCTATCAGGGAGAGCCCGAAGGCCACCAGTACGCGACGGGGATTTTTCAGCCCCTTGCGAATGAGCCGTTCGTACAATCGGTTACCGAAGGCGAGCCACAGGTTGATATAGCGGAACAGTTTGTTTTTCTTTTTGCCCGAGTTGGGACGTAGCAGGAGGGCACACATGGCCGGGCTCAGCGTGAGAGCGACAACGGTCGAAATCAGTACCGACACGGCAATGGTGATGGTGAACTGCCGATAGAGCTGCCCCGTGATGCCAGCCAGGAAACTTACCGGCACAAACACGGCACACAGCACCAGCGAGGTAGCGATGATGGCACTACCCAGTCCCTGCATGGCTTTCTTGGTGGCCGTGTAGGGGTCGAGATGCTCCTCGTTCATGATGCGCTCGACATTCTCGACCACCACGATGGCGTCGTCGACCACGATACCGATGGCCAGAATCAGACCCAGCAGGGTCATCATGTTGAGCGAGAATCCGAAGGCCAGCATGATGCCGAAGGTACCGATGAGCGAGATGGGTACGGCGATAACCGGGATAAGGGTGGCCCGCCAGTTCTGCAACGAGAGGAATACCACCAGAATCACCAGCACGAGCGCTTCGATGAGCGTGTGATATACCTCGCTGATGGATTGCGAAATATAGGAGGTCATGTCGAACGGAATCTCGTAGGTGATGCCTTCGGGAAAGTTGCGGCTGATCTCTTCCATCTCTTCCTTGACCGATTTGGCCACCTCCATGGCATTGGCACCGGGCAGCATGTTGATATTCAGTACGGCTGCATTGCCGCCGTTGATACCGCTCTCGGTATTGTACGACTGGGCTTCGAGCGAGATGCGAGCCACGTCGCGCAACCGTATCAGCGAGCCGTCGGGGTTGGCGCGGATAACAATCTCTTCAAATTCGGCTACCGACGACAACCGTCCCTGGGCAATGATGGGGGTCGTCACGTCGATGTCGCTGATGGGTTGCTGCCCCAGCACACCGGCCGCCGATTCGCGGTTCTGGTCTTTCAGGGCCTTTTGCAGATCTTCGACCGTGAGTCCGAGATTGGCCAGACGGTCGGGTTGTACCCATATCTGCATGGCATAGTAGCGGCCACCCACGTTCGACACGCTACCCACACCCTTGACACGGCGCAACATGTCCACCACGTTGAGGGTGGCATAGTTGCTCAGGTAGATTTCGTCGAATTTGGGGTCGCTCGATCGTAGCGTGACGGTCATCAACCGGCTCGAAGCCTGTTTTTCTACCGAGATACCGTTCTGTACCACCTCGGCTGGCAGACGGGCTTCGGCCTGTTTCACTCGGTTCTGTATCTCGACGGCCGCCAGGTCGGGGTCGGTCGAAATGTCGAAGGTGATGGTGGCCGAGAAGCTACCCGAGTTGCTGTTGGTCGACTCCATGTAGAGCATGCCGGGAGTTCCGTTCAGCTCCTGTTCGATAGGGGTGGCCACAGCCTGGGTAACGGTTTGAGCACTCGCACCCGGGTAGGAGGCCGACACTTTTACCACCGGCGGAACAATTTGCGGATATTGGTCGATGGGGAGGAGGATAAGTCCCAACACACCGACAATCACAATCACGATTGAGATGACAATCGAGAATATGGGCCTGTCAATAAAGAAGTCCAGTTTCATAGTCCGTTAGTTTTTAGTGGTGCCTTCCTGGGCTTTCTCCTGATAGACCGCGGGGATTACTTTGTCGCCGTGGGTGAGTTTGTGGAATCCCTCCACGACGATATTTTCATTCGGGACCAGACCTCGTTCGATAATCACGTTGTTGCCCACCTCGGGACCGAGCTCGACCATGCGGCGCTCGGCTATGCTGTCGGTACGCACGACAAAGATATAGGCACCGCCTTTTTCGATGACGATGGCTTTTGTGGGGACTACGACCGCTTTTTCACGTACGTCGAGCAGCAGCCTCACCTTGGTGAACTGCCCCGGCAGCAAGATGTGTTCGGGGTTGGGCATCTCGGCCCGGACCGAGAAGGTACCGGTTTGCGGGTCGACCTGCGGGTCGGCAAAGTCGACGATACCCCGTTGCGGATAGGCCGAGTTGTCGGGCAGGGTGATGGTGATATAGGGTTCCCACGTGCGGGTTGTATCCTTTTGTCCCAGATTGACGTTGCGCGCCTTGCTCTTCAAATAGTCGAGCCCCGTCATGCTGAAATCGACACGCACGGTGTCGCTCTTGACAACCGTGGCCAGCAACGACTGACCGCCGGGACTCACGAGGGTACCGATGTCGACGTTCCGCTCCGATATGTATCCCGAGATGGGTGAGCTTACCGTCGTATAACTCAAAGCCGTCTCGGCCTGCGTGAGGTCGGCTTCGCTCATTTCGACCTCGGCCTTGGCACTCTCGTAGGAGGCGATGGCATTATCCAGGTCGAGCTGGCTGGCGGCGTTTTGCTGGTACAGCGGCCGGATACGCTCCAAGTCGCGTTCGGCCTTCAAGGCCAGAGCTTTATTCTTGTTTAGCTGGGCTTTTGCCTTGTTGGCTCGGGCCTGATATTGCTTGGGGTCGATGATGAACAGCGGCTGTCCCTTCTTTACGTATGTACCTTCGTCGAAAAGCATGCGTTCGAGGAAGCCTTCGACCCGGGCGCGTATTTCGACAAACTGCTGGGCTCTGATGCGACCTACGTATTCGCCATAGATTTCCACATCGTCGGTCTTTACCGGTTCTACTTCTACGATAGGGAGTACCGGACCCGGAGGAGCCGGCCTCAAAAACCAGTACAGGCCGCCGCCAACGATAACCAGTGCGATGGCTATATATATCCATGAGCGCAGGGAGATGCGACGCAGTTTTTCGCGTATCAGCATCACATGACTTCCGACTCTTCGGGCTGTGCGCCGAATATTTTCAAATGAAATTTTAGTCATAAATTGAAGTTGTTGTTTTGAGTGCCAGGGGCACAATAAACCTAATTTAAATTGAGAATGGAATAGGCCACAAAAATACGCTTTTTTTCTTCAAACTAGCTTTTCTATTACAATATTTAGAAAGAATGTCGATTTTTCGTGGGCATGAGCACGATTGGAAGCCACTAAGTGACTTGTTTGAAATTGAAGTAGGTCGGTTTATTGACCGGGAGTAATTTCTTTTTTCGAGCGACTTTGGGTAGAAAAAATGGAATAGGATTTTCAAATCGATATATTTTTTGCTGTTTGTGAACCATATCTCTATTTGGGTGGGTAAATAAAGGTGAAAAAAGAAAGATTTTTACTAGGGCTGTAATTAAAAATAGAGTTTATAATATGTAAGGAAAAATAACCAAAATATCTTTACTTGATGAAGATTGTATGAGATTACCGTGGAAAAGCACCTTTTCTCTTCTCAAAAGAGCAAAGTCCATCTGTTAGAGTAATCCTGTTTTATAATGTTATATTCGATAGTTGAGGTGCATAGCCTTTGTGTCGACTCTCTCTTCTACTTGTGCCGGTTGGTGGGGAAGAGGAATATATAAGAAATAGTCTAAGATTGTTTTAGATTATATATCAGTCTGTAAAGGACTGCCTCTCTCGAAAAGGTTATTCGATGTGAATCGGATAACCTTTCTTTTTTTTGTCATCAGTTGATGAGAAGAAAAGAAATTGTTGTCTTATTTTGGCATGATGGAAAATCTAATAAAATAGTTTTTATCTGAAAAATAGTGATTTATTTAGATATTGATGTGATATTTTTTTTCTAAATTCAACTGAAATTGATAGATACGTTCACAGACAAATGTGTGTGAAAGGTGTAAATCCTGGGCTATATTTTTTATTGAATATCCCTCTATGTACTTTTTAATGATGGCTTTATCGGTATCGTTGAGCAAGAGGAATATATGTGTAAATGTTTCTATGTCAATCATATTAAAGGAACATTTCTGGATTGGAATTGTTCGTAGCGATTTGAATGGAGAAGAATGGTATAAGATCATAATTCTTTGCATCAAGATTCTCGAATGTTCAACGACGCAGTTTAAAAAGATTATGTTGTATTTCTGACATTAGAGAATGAGTAAATACGAATAGTTATTGGAAATATCCGAAACTTCTATTCGTTTAATTACCCAATGTTACAAATATAGAGATTCTTTTGATTATTTTATGCGAATCAATGAAAATTTCATTTCTTGGAGGATAGAAACCGGAATAGAATGGATTTGTCCGGAAGAGATCGGGCGAGATGTTGATATATCGCAGCGTGGCATAACGATAGATTGGGAGAACGTAAACAGGAGAGGATATAAAAAAAACACCCGACCTTGAAGAGAGTCGGGTGGGGTAATATCAAGAAGTCCTATTTGCCTTTATGGTTGTTGAAAAAACAGAACTTTTTTGCCGCTTTTGGTAATGTAGATTCCTTTGGTCGGATTCTTTACTCGACGACCTTGCAGGTCATAATACTCTTCATTTTTACAGAATGTGGACTGTTTGACCGATTCTACTTCCGAAGGTTGTGACTTGAAATAAGATTCCCATAATTCGGTGCCTTGATCGTAGGAGTAGATACGAATGATGGGAACTTCTCCATGTACGATTTCCCCGTTGATAAGGGTCTCGGTGGCCATGTAGGGGCTCCAATCAGTATCCTCATGATACTTGACTTCAATTCTACCGAGTGATAAATCCCGCCCGGTCTGGGTATTGTTCCAAGAGGAAGCCCGGGTCGGTGTAATAGAGTGCACAGACATAACCCTCGTCGTCGAACTCAAATCCCCAGCAGGCGATGGCGTGCGCACCGGCCATATTGAATTCGTCGATGGTTTTCATCCGGCGATTCTTGAGAGCTTCCTGAACGAATAGGTTGAATGAGCGCCGGTTAGATGAAACCAGAAAATTTACCAAAACGTTCTCGCCAAATACATCACGGAACAATCCTCCTTGACCTTTGGCTGATTCTTGTACGTTATCGTCTATTCCATTGATAAACCAGTTGAAACCGATACTTGGGTAACAGCCTTCGTTTTCAATCCATTTCGCCATAAAGAAGTGAAAGACATCTGATACCCCTTTCCCGGCATAGCCAAACTCGGGGACATCGTGATTCTGCCGATAGCGGTCGACATACTCCTTGTTGCGATCGAGCCACCAATGAATGGCATCGGAGGCTGCACCGGCCCAGCAGAAGTTAAGCCAGTCTTGTGCGGCGTCGTACCAGCCACACCCTTCTTTCCATTCGGCATAGATTCGGTAAGGGGTCTGACTGGTGACAACCCAGTCTTCCTGGGCAATATTTACACCTTCGAAAAATATGGTTTGTCCCTTGTATTCCTCGCTATTGCCACCTACCGATGGATTCATGGGCGACCAAAAAGCATAGAGCGTAAGCGATTGATCAAACGACGCTGTGCCGCCGATGCGATAGCGGGCATAATCATCGGGGGGTATTGCCATAGCCTTTGCATTCATAACCCTCTTCGGGGGCGATGAATTGATGGGGTGGAACCAGAATTATCTGGCCGTTTCGTACATATATCGGATCCATGGTCCCTTTGCCGCCGTTGGCATCGAACGAGAGTTTCAGGGCTGAAGAGGCCGGTTCCCACACGGCATACAGGTCGGAATTGTAGGCGTAATAGTTGAACGTAGGATACTCATCTTGAAAGATAGGTTCGTTACTGTTGGCTTGGTTGGTCCACCCTACGAACTGATAGTTGTCACGAACGAAGGTGTTGCGTGGAAGCATAAGTTCCTCGCCGTCCGACAAGTTGGTCACGGGAGCCATTGCAACTTTTCCTCCATTGGCGTGGAAGGTGATTTGACCGGTAGCAGCCTTTGTCCCCGATTGATAGGAGGACTCCTGTGCAAAGGGCCGATTCATCTCTGAGGCGGCAGATTGCGATTGCTGCGATTGAGCCGATGTCAGTACCGGCCACGCTGCGACAATCGACAGGCTTGCAAAGAATAGAAATTTTTTCATATCGATTGTGTTGGTAAAATGAATATGGCTGCAAATAAAATAGATTTCATTTAGTTGACCATACGCTGAAATTGTTAAGCGTGATGGTTTTGTATATTTTTAAGAAGCCTTTTGCCGAGAGGTTCTCCTTGTTCGGATTATGTATGGAGTTGTTTATCCCCGTCTTGTGAAGTCAAAAAAAGGTTATCTTCCTGAAATCTGGATAGATAACCTCTTGTCGGGGTAGCGGGATTCGAACCCACGACCCCCTGCTCCCAAAGCAGGTGCGCTAACCGGACTGCGCTACACCCCGAAATATCCGAATAATCGAATAGCCCTTGTATTTTGAGCGTGGCAAATTTACGTTTTTTTTTTGTATTGCCAACTATGCACTTACATTTTTATCAAATTCTTCGGTAAAACATACCAGTTTACCGATGTTTTATTTTAATTTTGCAAGGACATTCGGAGGTTCCGGGTGTCGTTGTGAAACCGAAAATAAATAACAAACAAAATAAATCCTATAATAATGTATAGAACGAATACATGTGGAGAGTTACGGTTGAGCCATGTGGGGCAGAAGGTAACTTTGGCCGGGTGGGTACAACGTAGCCGTAAGATGGGTGGTATGACTTTTGTCGATCTGCGCGATCGCTATGGTATCACTCAGTTGGTATTTAATCAGGAGAGCGATGCCGGTTTGTGCGAACAGGCCAACAAGTTGGGCCGTGAGTATGTGATACAGGTTACGGGTACGGTGACCGAGCGCTCGAACAAGAATGCCAACCTGCCCACGGGCGACATCGAAATCATAGCCGAGAAACTGGTTGTGTTGCACACGGCCGAGACTCCGCCCTTTACGATTGAAGACGAGTCGGACGGTGGCGACGATATTCGCATGCAATACCGTTATCTCGATTTGCGCCGTCCCATCGTACGCCGCAATCTCGAACTGCGTCACAAGATGGCTTTCGAGGTGCGTCGCTATCTCGACGACCTGAATTTCTTGGAGGTAGAGACCCCTGTGCTCATCAAGTCGACCCCCGAGGGAGCCCGCGATTTCGTGGTGCCTTCGCGCATGAATCCGGGAGAGTTCTATGCGTTGCCCCAGTCGCCGCAAACGCTGAAACAGTTGTTGATGGTCTCGGGCTTCGACCGTTATTTCCAAATCGTGAAATGTTTCCGCGACGAGGACCTGAGGGCCGACCGTCAGCCTGAGTTTACTCAAATCGACTGCGAGATGTCGTTTGTTGAGCAGGAAGATATTCTCAACATCTTCGAGGGAATGATCAAACATCTGTTCAAGAAAATCCGTGGTATCGAGTTCAAGGAGCCGTTCCTGCGCATGACTTGGTCCGATGCCATGAAATATTACGGTAGCGACAAACCCGATATGCGATTCGGCATGCGATTTGTCGAACTGAAAGACTTGACCGAGGGTCACAACTTCGGGGTATTCGATAGCGCCGAGTATGTGGGCGGTATCTGTGCCGAAGGGTGTGCTACCTACTCGCGCAAGCAGCTCGACGAATTGACCGATTTCGTGAAACGTCCGCAAATCGGAGCCAAAGGTTTGATTTATGTACGGTTCGACGAGAACGGCAACCCCAAATCGTCGGTCGACAAGTTCTACTCGGCCGACGACCTCAAAAAGTGGGGCGAGCGTTTCGGTGCCAAACCGGGCGACCTGTTGCTGATTCTGGCCGGTCCCACGATGAAGACCCGCAAAGCGTTGTGCGAACTGCGCTTGGAGATGGGCTCTCGCCTGGGGCTGCGCGACAAAGATACCTTTGCACCGTTGTGGGTAATCGATTTCCCCCTGTTTGAGTGGGACGAAGAGACCCAACGTTTCTACGCCATGCACCACCCGTTCACCTCGCCGAAGGCCGAGGATATTCCCTTGCTCGACAGTGATACCGGTGCCGTGCGGGCCAATGCCTACGATATGGTTATCAACGGTGTGGAACTGGGCGGCGGTTCTATCCGTATCCACGACAGCGAACTGCAAGACCATATGTTCCGTCTGCTGGGATTTACCGAAGAGCAGGCCGAGGCACAGTTCGGCTTTCTCATGAATGCCTTCAAATACGGAGCACCCCCTCACGGAGGTTTGGCATTCGGTCTCGACCGTCTGGTGTCGATGTTCGCCGGTCTCGATTCCATTCGCGACTGCATCGCCTTCCCCAAAAACAACTCGGGTCGCGATGTCATGCTCAATGCACCGTCGCCGCTGGACGACTCGCAGTTGGACGAATTGTGTATCCTGGTAAAACCGAAAAAGTAAGTGGTAATACTCAATGATATTATAGAGGTCATCGAGTCGGTGGCACCTGTCGCCTGGCAAGAGTCTTACGACAATGCCGGGTTACAGGTGGGCAACCGGTTCCAGCAGGTATCGGGTGCCGTGATCTGTCTCGATGTCACCGAAGGGGTGGTCGACGAGGCCATCGCCTTGGGGTATAATCTTATCGTGTCGCATCACCCCTTGTTGTTCAAGGGGTTGAAATCAATCACGGGGAGCACTTGTGTCGAACGGATTGTCGTTAAGGCTATCCAGCACAATATCGCTATCTATGCAGCTCATACCAATCTCGACAATGCTCCGGGTGGAGTCTCGTTCAGAATGGCCCGCAAGTTGGGCCTCACCGAGGTACGCGTACTCGATCCCATTCCCGGGCTGTTGATGAAGCTGGTTACCTATGTGCCAGAGTCTCATGTCGAGCCGGTAAGAACCGCACTCTTCGAGGCCGGAGCCGGCCACACAGGCAACTACGATCAGTGTAGTTTCGGCCAGGCTGGCGAGGGAACCTTTCGCCCCGGATTGCAGGCCAAGCCCTATTGCGGTGTGATAGGGGAGTTGCATCGGGAACCCGAGACCCGGTTGGAGGTCATTGTACCCGTTTATGCCCAGGGCACCGTCATGGCTGCGTTGAAGAGAAGTCACCCCTACGAAGAGCCCGCTTTCGATTGGATTCCTCTGGCCAACCGTTGGGAACAGGTAGGAGCCGGTGTGGTAGGCCATTTGCCCGAACCGGTCGACGAAATGTTGATGCTGGAAAAACTCAAAGAGACCTTCGAGGTGGGGTGCGTGAAGCATTCGCCTTTACACGGGCGCAAGATTTCACGCATCGCCTTGTGCGGCGGGGCCGGAGCCTCGCTCATGTCGAAAGCCGTTGCCGCCGGAGCCGATATGTTTGTGACCGGCGAAATCAGATACCACGACTATTTTGAATTTGAATCACGCATCTTGTTGGCCGAAATCGGTCATTATGAGAGTGAACAATACACAAAAGAGATTTTTTGTGAGATAATTCAAAAAAAATTTCCTACCTTTGCAATCCATTCTACACAGGTAGATACAAATCCGATAAATTATTTGTAAAGTATGGCTACTGACAAAACAAAAGCTGAAAAAGAATATACAGTGGAGGAGAAGTTGAAAACACTGTACGATTTGCAAACCATTCTCTCGGAGATCGATAGAATCAAAACTCTGAGAGGTGAGTTGCCTCTCGAAGTTCAGGACCTCGAAGACGAAATAGCCGGTCTTGAAACCCGTATCAAAAACTACCACACCGAGATAGAAGACTTGAAAGCTGCCGTAGCGGCCAAAAAGGTAGAAATACAAAACGCTCAGACGCTTATCGACAAATATACCAAGCAGCAAGACAACGTGCGCAACAATCGTGAGTTTGATTTCTTGTCGAAAGAGATTGAGTATCAAACGCTCGAAATCCAGTTGTGTGAAAAACGCATCAACGAGTATATTGCTTCGCAGGAAGCCAAGACGAAAGAGGTTGCTGAGTCGGAAGAGGTGTTGAAAGACCGTCAACATATCCTGGCCGAGAAGAAAAGCGAACTTGACGAAATCGTTTCGGAGACGAAACAAGACGAGGAGAAGTTGAGAGAGAAGGCCAAGAAACTCGAAAACAAAGTGGAGCCCCGTTTGTTGACCGCCTTCAAACGTATTCGTAAAAATGCCCGCAACGGTTTGGCCGTGGTTTATATCCAACGCGACTCCTGCGGTGGGTGCTTCAACCGTATCCCGCCTCAAAGACAGCTCGATATCAAGATGCACAAAAAGATTATCGTGTGCGAATACTGCGGTCGTATCATGATTGATCCGGAACTTGCCGGTGTAAAAGAAGAGCATTAATAACGCCCCGTATAAAAGCGAGCCTGTTACTCCATCAGGAGTGATAGGCTCGCTTTTTTTATTCCTTGGAAGATTCGGCGGAAATAACTATCATTCTACTTGATTGAAATCGTCTGTATGGGTTGCTGTTTGTTGACATCGAGCGGTTGAACCTGGTATTTAACACGACCAAAGTCAATGCTTTTCAAATCGAAACGGCGAATCGCGCTGTTGTACATGGTGCGGTAGTAGAGCACACGATGAGTAATGTCGGCCGATGAGGTCCACTGTGTAGCACTGGGTATATCGGTCGGTGTCTGTCCGGCCAGGAATTCGGCCCCGATGGGAATATCGAAATTGTTGAGGATATGGAAACTCTGGGTCACAGCTCCTATGGCGTCGTTCTGCTCGGGAGCAGTGGTTTGATAGAAGGCCGCACGAACGAATCGGGAAGGAGGTGTGATGTCGCCGGGAAGTCCGATGAATCCGCTGCCGGCACCGAACGAGGAGAGCGTGATGTTGCCGAAAGATTTCGCATCGGTCGTACCCGGATAGAGATTGATGTAGTTATTGAGATTGGTGATTTGCCATTCAAATCCCGGTGAGTTGGTGAGCACACCCAGTTTGTTCTCGTAGAAATTGAGCTGGCCACCTACAATCTCCAATACCACCTGTCGGCCGGAGACGTCGGTCATGCGCCAGTGGACGGTCGAAGCTCGCGGGTCAATCGACACGACATGTACCGTTTTCAGCCCCTTCACCGCTTCGTCGATCGTCGAGAAACTACCCAGAATCCAGGCTACCAGTTGCAGGTCGGCAATACTCGTGGCCTGATGGGTAGGATTGTAGGCCTCGTATTGTCCGTAACCGGGGAAATAAAACAGCCCGGCTGACAGTCCGGCCTCGTTCAACCCTTCGGCTATGAACTCTTTTTGCTCGACGGCTAGTCCTACATAACCGTATCGGGCCGTAAATTTCAGCCCGGTTTGCTCTCCCCCTGGTATGAATGACTGCTGTTGATACCCGCGGGGCACAATCACATATTGGCTGTTCAGGTCGCTGCCGCCCCATTCGATGGTGCGGGCTACAATCTTGGAGCCATCTTTTGCCGTGAGGGTAATGCCGGTACAGGCCCATGAAAAGGTGTTTGTCGAGAGTAGCATAGCGGCTATTCCCAAGAGAAATAATCGTTTCATCGTTGTCGCATATTAGGTTAGAAGTAATATATCCAAAGTTATGAAAATATTTGAACAATCGGTATATCGGACCTCTTTTCGTCCTTCATGATATATAAACAGATGGAGCAATGAATGGTTTGCAAGGATTGATATGTAGACTTTCCAAAGGGGGAGGGCGTACAAAAAAAGCGACCGAGATTTCTCGACCGCTTTTATTCTATGGATATGGTTTTTCAGAATCGGAAACTGAGGTAGAGATAAGTACCCGACGTTTTCCAGGTTTGGTTCTCTCCATCGATTTTATAAGAGGTCGAACCCCAACGGTATTCAAAACCCAGTGAGATGACTTTGTACGAAGCAGCCAGACCGGTATTGAAATAGGAGCCGTAGTTGCCTTTGAATTCATTGCCGTCGGTATTGAACATCATCGAGTAAGTGGGGTCGTAACGGAAATAGAGATTTACTTTCAAGAAATCAACGGGGTTGACCGTGATTGATGGGCCGAACTGCATGGCAATCTCTCCTTTGTAGATGTCACTGTCGTCGTTGTCTTGACCGAAACTCTCGCGCGTTTCTTCTTCATACTGGGCTACGGCAATATCGAAGAAGGTCCAGTCCAATCCGAATTTGATCATACCCAAAATCGGTTGCTTGTGCAGGTAGTAGGTCTTACCCCGGGCGATAGAAACTGCAAAGTTGCTGTGCAGGGTTTCATACTCTTTGCCCCGGTTCAGGGAGAGCATGCCGTATCCGATGTTGAAATATTTCGAACGACTCCAAATCTTTTCCTGTTTGGCCAGGTAATCGAGCTTGGCATTCATCTCTTCGGTGAGGTTGGCCAGCGAAGTATTGAGGCTATCCACCTGATTGCGTAAACTCTTGTTTTCGTTGCGATACACGAAGAGAGAATCCTTCAACTGGTCATTTTCTACTGACAGCTCCTTGTATTTTCCCAACAGGCTTTTTTGTGCCCCGTCGAGAGAATCTTTACTGGCTTGAAGTTGAGCGTGACGACTTTTTAAAGTAGCATTCTCTTTCGACAATACATCATTGGCGGTAGTCTTTTCGTCAATAGCCTTTTGCATGACACCAATCGAGTCTTTCAGCATTTGATTTTGTTTTTTCAATGTCTGAGCCGATACTACCGAGATCGACATGCCGATAAGAAATAACAGAGCAATTCTTTTCATAGCGTTTGATATTCTTGTTTTGTGACAAAAGTATAAAAAAAGAATAATACTCGTATAATAATCTTTAATCTTTTCGTCGACGGCATGACATCTTTTTGTCAAAGATGTCGCTTAATTCTCAGCCGTTTGACAATTAGCTGATAAAAATTTCGGGTATGCCGGTCGAGGAGTCGGGGGTAGAATATTCTTCTAACAATCGATAGCATAGACGTTGTGAACGAACTTGGGGCCCATTGTTGCGGACGTAGTGGTTTCCCAGGTACTCGTCGATATAACATGCCTTCACGTTGTCACGTAATTGCAGGTCGATGACCGACAAAATTTCGTTTTTGACGCGCTGGTCGAGAATGGGTACAGCCGTTTCGATGCGACGATTCAGATTCCGACGCATCCAGTCGGCCGACGACAGATACACCTCCTCGCGTCCGCCGGCATAGAAATACCAGATGCGGGCATGTTCGAGGTAGGAGTCGATGATGCGGGTCATGTGTATGTTACGGCTGTATGGCTGGTTGGGAACCAGGCAGTTGATGCCCCGCACCAACAGGTCGACGCGTACACCGGCTTCGCTGGCATCGTATAGGGCATCAATCATACCAGTGTCGTGCAGGCCGTTCATCTTCAAAATGATGCGAGCCTTTCGCCCCTGGCGGGCCTCTTCCATTTCGAACCGTATCTTTTGTTTCAACACATCGACCATGTTGAACTGGGCCACGAGCAGGGTCTTGAAATCGCGGTCGGTCGACGAGCCGTCGAGAATGGAGAAGAGCTTGTCCAGTTCACGGGTAATTTCACGATTGACGGTGAACAGTCCCATATCGGAGTAGATTCGGGCCGTATCTTCGTTGAAGTTCCCGGTGCTCAGGAATGCGTAGGCTCGCGGCAGCTTCGGGTCGGGAGGGGCACATTTGACCAGCAACGCTTTGGCATGTACCTTCAATCCCGGTGTGCTGTACACGATGCGAACGCCCGATTGCTGCATCAACTCCGAGGTGATGATGTTATTCTCTTCGTCAAACCGGGCCTTGATTTCGACATAGACCGTTACCCGTTTTCCCCGTTGGGCGGCATAGAGCAGACGGTCGATGACCTCCGAATTTTCGGCTACCCGGTATTGAGTCAGTTTGATGTCGGTCACGGTAGGGTCGTCGGCCGCTTCGGTGAGGAACCGGGTGAGGTAGTCGAACGACTGGTAGGGGAAATGTATCAAAAAGTCGCGGTGACGAATCACCTCGAACATTGACGGGGCATTGTCGAAGACGGGCAGCCGCATGGGCGAGGGCAGGGCCTCGCTCAAAACCCGGCCAGTCAGGTTGGGTAGTTTGGTAAGGTCCTCCAAGTTCAGGTAGCGACTCGAACGGATACACTGTCCGTGCGGAATGTCATAGGCCTCGCAGATATACTCCAACATGTCGCGGGGCATACTGCCGTCGTAGACCAGTCGGTTGGCATTGCCTATTTTCCGTTTCTTCACCCGTTTGCGCACGGCGTCGACGATATTCACTCCCTCCTTGGGTTCGATGGAGAAATCGGCATCGCGCGACACCCGTATCGCATAGTGCGAGTCGATGTCGAAGCCCGGGAAGACGATGTCGAGATTCAAGGCTATCATGTCGTCGATAAACATCACATAGTTTTTCCCGTTGTAGGGGGTGAGCTTGATAAATCGCGGGACCTTGCTGAACGGTATCTTTATCTGGGCATAGAATGGGATTCGGTCGGGATTGTTGCGGTCGCTCTTCTTGAACATCTTGATGGCCAGGTAGAGCCGATTGTCGCGCAGGAAAGAGACGATGTCGTCCTTCAAAATCAGTACCGGTTGCAGGAAGGGGAATACCTCTTCCTTGAAAAAACGGCGAACCTCCGCCCGGTGAAAATCCTCGATTTTCTCCTGGTGGTACAATACCATACCCTCCTGTTCCAACTCGGGAATAATGTCGTTGAAGAAAAATTTGTTGAAGATGTCGACCTGCCGGTTTACCTCTCGGTTAATCGACTCCAAGGTACATTCGGCCTGCTCCTTCTCCTCCTCGCTTTGGGTCGGGTCCGACAGAATCTGGTGATACTCCGATACCCTCACGCGATAGAACTCCTCTTGATTCGACTGGTATATCGACAGGAATTTGATTCGGTCAAACAAAGGAACCGTCTTGTCCATCGCCTCCATCAACACCCGATAATTGAACGATAACCAACTGATATCCCGCTTGAAGTATTTCCGAACATTTTCCATAGTCACACTCGTAAGGATTAAGGAACTGTAAATATACAAATAATGCTCGGTCGTACAAATTTTTTCTCACAAATCTGCAAGCCGAGGTAGGCTTGTCGAGTGGAATATCCATGAGGTATTTTGTTATATCCAATAATAAAAGATGAATGTATGAACAAAATTTTTCCCTCGTTACTAATTTGTTGTTTTATGCAATTATTCCACAGAATTTTTCTAAATTTGCCGATAGACAAAAACTCCCTGGCAGGGGATTAAAATGGAGGTCATGGATCATAAAGCTTTTTTGACGCAGTTGCAGACCCGCTTGGGCAAGGATAAAGAGGAGGTAGAGGACTACATGTCGGCATTTCTCCAAATTATGAAGGAGCGTTGTGCGCAGATGGATTCGATAGCGATTCAAGGTTTCGGCTCTTTCGAACCCAGAAAGAAGCTGGAACGGGTTGTGGTGAATCCCGCTACGGGCAAACGTATGCTTGTGCCGCCCAAGATGATTCTCTCGTTTAAACCGGGAAGTGCCATTAAAATGAAACTTAAAAAGCTCTCTGCCCGATGAATGAAAAAATATCTTTCCCCGATTTGGTCGCTTTGCTCGCCGCAAAACTGAATGTGACGAAGAAGGAGGCCGAGGCTTTTCTCAAAGAGTTCTTTACGGTCTCGACCGAGGTTATCTCGTCGGGCGAAGAGCTGCGAATAAACGAGTTGGGTGTGTTCAAACCCATTTGGGTGGAACCCCGGGCCAGTGTGAATGTGCAGACGGGTGAGCCGGTAGAGATACCGGGGCATTACAAGTTGTCGTTTGTCCCCGACAAGGTGTTGCGCGAGGCCGTGAATGCTCCCTTTTCGAGTTTCTCGGTCGAGATTCTCAACGACCACGTATCGACCGAGGCTATGATGGCGGTGGACGAAGACGAGTTGCTGGGCAGTCGCGATACCGACAGCCCCGGGGAAGAGGATTTGCTCGTTGCTGAACCGGAGGCAAGCATGTCGGCCGATTCAGGCGCAACCGGCGAGGAGGCCTCGACCACTGAGACTGAGGGGGGCGAGCCGGAGGAGGTCTTGACCGGCGAAATAGCAGCGTCTGAACCTTCGACCGATACTGTCCCCGAAACATCTGCGTCTGACCCGAACCCCGAAATGCCCGCTGCTTCTGAAAAGGACGAAACGACGGTACCCGAGACGGAGACCGAGGTTGAGACTCCGCTGACAATCGAACCGATTGAAGCAGTTCCCGTGTCTGTAACGGAAGAACAATCCGTTAAGACGTCGGCCCTGGTACCTGTCGTTACCGAAGAAGAGCGGGATTACCACGAATATTTGCAGAAGTCGGCTTCGCGTCGCGCCTTTTGGCTGGGAGCCCTCTCGGGCTTGGGCGCTGTTGTCGTGATTGTTGCCGCAGTGTGGTTTTTCCTGCGGGACGATGACGGTATCAAGATAGGTGAATATACACTCTCTTTGACCGATAGCGAGGCGTTTGCACCGCAACCCGTGACGAACCCTGTGGCCGATACGGTTGTTATACCAGAGGCCGTCGATACGGTAGTGGAGGGTACGGCGGCAAGTGCAGATACGGTGCCGTTGACACGGGAATCTGACTCTCGAAATGTTAAAACAAACGGGCAGTCGGCCCAGGTTGCTCCGACAGTAGGTCAACCGACTTCCGGTCCCGTAGTAGAGACGATACGCTCGGGGGTATTCCTCACCACATTGTCTCGTAAATATTTCGGCCATAAAGCCTTCTGGGTATATATTTATGAAGAGAACAAAGGAGTTATCAAGAATCCCAACCAAGTACCCATTGGTACACGGGTGGTGATTCCCGATGCTGCAAAATATCATATCGATGCCAAGAACAGCCGTTCGGTCGATGAAGCCAAAGCGTTGGCTGTAAAGATTTTGAGCCGGTATGAATGAACGATAGCCGAGTCGTTGACCCCAAAGGGTTGGCGACTTAGCCTTTTTTAAGTGAATAGTTAGCCATTTTTAACACGATAGGAGGCATATAGCCATTCGCTATCGCTAATTTTGCGAGAGATAAAGTAAAAAAACGTATAAATTGAAAATATAAAAAAGAAAACGTATGAGTGAAACAGTTGATATTCGGGAGTTGAACGACCTGATTGCCAGCAAGAGTGCGTTCGTGAATATGATTACACAGGGCATGGACCAGGTAATTGTGGGGCAGAAACATCTGATCGATTCGTTGATGATTGGTCTGCTTTCCAACGGTCACATCTTGCTCGAAGGTGTTCCGGGTCTGGCCAAGACACTGGCCATCAAAACGCTGGCTTCGCTGATTGATTCGAAATACAGCCGTATCCAGTTTACCCCCGACTTGTTGCCGGCCGACGTGGTAGGTACCATGGTGTACAGTCAGGCCAAGGAGCAGTTCCAAATCAAGAAAGGCCCCATCTTCGCCAATTTCGTATTGGCCGATGAAATCAACCGTGCCCCGGCCAAGGTACAGAGTGCTTTGCTCGAAGCCATGCAGGAGCGTCAGGTAACCATTGGTGATCAGACCTTTCGTCTCGACGATCCTTTCCTGGTTATGGCCACGCAGAACCCCATCGAGCAGGAGGGTACCTATCCGCTGCCCGAGGCCCAGGTCGACCGTTTCATGCTGAAAGTTATTATCAGCTATCCCAAGAAAGAGGAGGAGAAGCAGATTGTGCGTCAAAACATCAGTGGGAAAAAGGTCGAAATCAAACCGGTGTTGAAACCCTCCGAAATCATCGAGGCTCGCGAAATTGTACAAAAAGTCTATATCGACGAGAAAATCGAGCGCTATATTGTCGACATCGTCTTTGCCACCCGTTTCCCGCAGGACTACGGATTGAGCGATTTGAAAGAGATGATTTCGTTCGGTGCTTCGCCTCGTGCCTCCATCAGTCTGGCCATGGCTGCCCGCGCCTATGCCTTCCTGAAACAGCGGGGATACGTCATTCCCGAAGATGTGCGTGCCGTATGCCACGACGTGCTGCGTCACCGTATCGGGCTCAGCTATGAGGCCGAGGCCAACAACATGACGGCCGAAGAGATTATCAGCGAAATACTCAACAAAGTCGAAGTGCCTTAAACAATCGGGTAGGGAGAGCTGCTGTGTATGGAAACCAGTGAACTGTTAAAGAAAGTACGTCATATCGAGATCAAGACGAGAGGTCTCTCCCGCAACATCTTTGCGGGGCAGTATCACTCGGCCTTCAAGGGGAGAGGTATGGCCTTCTCCGAGGTGAGGGAGTATCAATATGGCGACGATGTGAGAGATATAGACTGGAATGTGACAGCCCGCTACAACAAGCCCTTTGTAAAAGTCTTTGAAGAGGAACGGGAGTTGACGGTCATGCTGCTGGTCGATGTCTCGGCCAGCCGTAATTTCGGAGCTGTGGGTGAGGCCAAGCGCGAGATGATGGCCGAGGTCGCTGCGACGATTGCCTTCTCGGCCATACAGAACAACGACAAGATAGGCATGATTTTCTTCTCGGATAAAATCGAGAAGTTCATTCCGCCCAAAAAGGGACGTAAACACATTCTCTATATCATACGCGAACTGATCGATTTCACCCCCGACAACACGGGAACCAATATCGGGTTGGCCCTCGAATACATGACCAACGCCATCAAGAAACGGTGTACGACGTTTTTGATCTCCGATTTCATCGACAACGGCGATTATAAAAACGCTCTTTCCATTGCCAATCGCCGTCACGACCTGGTAGCCATACAGGTCTACGACCGTCGGGAATCGCAACTGCCCAATGTGGGGCTCATCAAGTTGCAGGATTCCGAGCGGGGACGTGAGCAATGGGTCGACTCTTCTTCGGCGGCGGTACGGGCCCGGTATGCCGAGTGGTGGAACTCCCGGCAGGAGCAGATGCTGGCCATGCTGCGCAAGAGCCGTGTAGACTTGGCTACGATTGCCACCGACGACGACTTTGTAGTGGCTCTGATGAATCTGTTCCAGCGGAGGGGATAATAAAAACAATAGGATTCTATGAAAGTACGATCTATCATATTACAGATGTTTTGCGGTTGCCTGCTTGTGTCGCAGGGGGTCGTCTCGGCTTCGGCTCAGAACCACATTGTCGTGCGGGCACAGATGGACTCGGCGGCTATCATGATGGGCGACCAGACCACCGTGCGGCTCGAAGTTTCGCAGGACAAAGGCAAGTTTGTGCGCCTGCCTATTATACAAGATACGCTGGTGGCCGGGGTAGAGGTGCTCAAAATCTCCAAGCCCGATACGCTTGATTTGAAAAACAATCGCATACAGATCAACAACGAGGTACTGATTACCTCGTTCGATTCGGGTCTCTACTATCTGCCACCCTTCAAATACGTCATCGACAACGACACCTTCGAGACCCAGTCGCTGAGTCTCAAAGTCGTACCGGTTCCGGTTGATACGACCCATGCCGAGTTTGACATCAAGGGAGTCGATGCACCCCCCTTCGTCTTGTGGGACTATGTGCCGGCTTGGGTAGTCTATCTGCTCATCGCATTGGTCGTAATCGCCGCAGGCATCTATGCCTACTGGCGTTGGGGCCGGAAAGTCAAGACTGGCGATGCGGTTGACGAAACACAGATTATCCCTCCCTACGAGCGGGCCATGCAGGCTTTGCACGAATTGAAAGACTCGAAATTGTGGCAACAGGGTCAGGAGAAGGCCTACTACACGACCTTGACCGAAATCCTCAGGGTCTATATCGACCAGCGTTTCCACATCAACGCCATGGAGATGACCTCGACGCAGATTGTCGAGACCTTGCGGCGTAACGAGGAGACCAAGGCGGTGAACCAGCAGTTGCGCGATATTCTCGAGATGGCCGACTTTGTGAAATTCGCCAAAATGCGGCCGCTCCCCGATGACAATGTGCAGGTGATGCGTTATGCCGAGAACTTTGTCGAGGAGACCAAGCCCGAAGAGAAGACTCCGGAGGAGGCAGAGACCGCTTCCGAGTCGGCTCCTGAACCCGAATCCCAGGACGAGGCGAGCGGGAACCCGAAAAAATAGAATGTTGAACAGAGGCTTATGAGGCTACAAAATAATTTTTGAAAATGGTATTTGCGAATCCTTTATATCTGCTGTTGTTGCTGTTGATCATACCGGTCGTTGTCTGGTATGTACTCAAACAGAAGCACATGCAGGCCCCCTTGCAGGTATCGACGACGCAGCCGTTCGACAAGATGCCGCGCACCTACAAGATATATCTGCGCCACTTTACCTTTGTGTTGCGGGTACTGGCGGTCGCCTTCCTGATTATTGCGCTGGCTCGGCCGCAATCGACCGACAACTGGCAGAATTCGTCGACCGAAGGCGTGGACATCGTGCTGGCTCTCGATATATCGGGTAGTATGTTGGCCCGCGACTTTACCCCCGACCGGGTTGAGGCTGCCAAAGATGTGGCCGCCCAGTTCGTCTCGGGGCGTGAACACGACAATATCGGTCTGGTCATCTTTGCCGGCGAGAGCTTTACGATGTGTCCCATGACAACCGACCACGCCGTGTTGCTCAACTTGATGAAAGATGTACATTGCGGTATGGTCGACGACGGTACGGCCATTGGCGATGGTCTGGCTACGGCCATCAACCGCATCAAGGACGGCCCCGCCAAGTCGAAGACGATTATCCTGCTGACCGACGGTACCAACAATGCCGGCGACATTGCCCCGGCCACGGCGGCACAGATAGCCAAGTCGTTCGGTATACATGTCTATACGATAGGCGTCGGCACGAAGGGGCTGGCCCCCACGCCGGTACAGACGCCTTACGGCATCACCTACCAGAACATGCCGGTCGAGATGGACGAGGCCGCCCTGCAACAGATTGCAGCGACCGCCGACGGCAAATATTTCAGAGCCACCAACAAGAACGTCTTGAAAGGAATCTTTGAAGAGATTGACAAGTTGGAGAAGACCAAACTCACCGTCAAGGAGTTCAGTGTCAAAGAAGAGGAATATACCCCATGGGCAGTCCTGGCACTCTTGTGCCTGGGGTTGGAGATACTCCTTCGTCATACGTTGTTGAAAAATATTCCTTAAAAAGAAGTTGATTATGTTTCGATTTGCACAACCCGAATATTTATATTTGCTCATTCTCGTTCCCGTGCTGTGGGGACTTTTTCTCTACGGGCGATACCGGTCGCGCCGCAATCTGGCCAAGTACGGCAATCCGTCGGTACTGGCACCGCTCATGACCGACGTGTCGAAATACAAGCCCTGGATCAAGTTCATCTTTCAACAGCTGGCATTCATCGTCATCGTGTTCATGCTGGCCCGGCCGCAGTTCGGGTCGAAACTCGAAACGGTCAAGAAACAGGGCGTGGAGATTATGATTGCCCTCGATGTGTCCAACTCGATGATGGCAAAGGATATAGCTCCCAACCGACTCGAAAAGGCCAAGATGATGCTCTCGAAACTGGTCGACGAGCTAGACAACGACAAGATAGGTCTTATCGTCTTTGCCGGCGATGCCTATACGCAGTTGCCCATTACCTCCGATTTCGTGTCGGCCAAGATGTTTCTCAACACCATCAACCCCTCGATGGTCCCCACACAGGGTACGGCTATCGGGCGAGCTATCTCTACGGCCATGAACTCCTTCTCGCCCAACGAGAGTGTCGATAAAGCCATTATCGTCATCACCGATGCCGAGAACCACGAGGACGATGCTGCCCAGATGGCTCAGGCAGCAGCCGAGAAGAATATCAAGGTCGATGTGATTGGTATCGGTTCGCTCGAAGGAGTACCCATTCCCATCGGTGACAGCGAGACCAACTTTATCAAGGACGGCGACGGAAATGTGGTGATTACGAAATTGAACGAGGCGCTCGGGCAGGAGATAGCCAAGGCGGGAGCAGGCATCTACGTCCGGGCCGACAATACCAACTCGGCACTGCGTGCCTTGACCTCGGAGGTGAAGAAGATGAAAAAGGCCGACATCGAAAGCAAGGTCTACTCGCAATACGACGAGCAGTATCAGGGATTGGCCTGGATAGCGCTGGTGTTGCTGCTGATCGATTTCTTCATTGTCGACCGCAAGAACAGCTGGCTGAAAAAGATAACCTTCTTCTCATAATATCGGAAAAAAGAAATTTGCCTTATGAAAGCAATCAACTATATAGCACCTCTCGTGTTGGCTGCGCTGACGCTGCAAGTGTCGGCCCAGGGCAACGCAGTAGGCATGACCCCCCAGGCGAATGCGACGAATGCCACGAATGAGGCACCGTCGAAGGTCGTACCGCCGCGGGAAAAGAAGGTCGACCCGAAAGCCGAGCGTAACTCGATACGCAAAGGCAACGACCTTTTTGAAGACAAGAAATATACCGAAGCCGAAATCGAATACCGCAAGGCGTTGGACGCCAATCCGTCGTCCGAGATTGCCACCTATAACCTGGGTGCCGCCCTGTACAAGCAGCAAAAGTGGAACGACTCGCGCAACGAGTACAAGAAAATCGTGCAGGCCTCGACCGATACCATGCGGACGGCTCACGCTTGGCACAACCTGGGGAACATCTCGTTCCAGGAAAAGAACTATGCCCAGAGCATCGAGGAGTACAAGAATGCCCTGCGCCGCAACCCCAAGGACAACGAGACCCGGTATAACCTGCGACTGGCTCAACTGTTGCTGAAAAAACAACAGCAGGATCAAAATCAGGATCAGAAGAACAAGGACCAGCAGGACCAGAACAAGGATCAGCAGAAAGATCAGAAACAGCAGAATCAAGACCAGAATCAGAATAAGAACAATCAGAACAAACAGGACCAGAAGGATAATCAACAGCAAAATAACCCTCAGCAGCAACAGCCTCAGCAGTCGCAGATGTCGAAAGAGAATGCCCAACAGATTCTCGACGCCATTCAACAGGACGAGCGCGACACTCAGGAGAAAGTACAGCGGGCTTTGATGCAACAACAGAAACGGAAGAAGACCGACAAAGAGTGGTAACGGGGGTTGTAACTTATTACATAGAAGAGAGATGAAAAGATATTTGATTTTATTTTGTGTGCTGGTAGGTGTAGCCGCTCTGTGGGCCGACAATGTCCGTTTCGCGGTCGATGGTCCCAGACAGGTTATACAGGGGCAGCAGTTTCAACTGGAATACACCTTGTACAATGCTTCGGGCAAGAATTTGAAATTGCCCGATTTTACCGGTTGCAAGGTGTTGTATCAGGGTACGAGTTCGGGCACGAGCGTATCGGTGGTCAACGGGAAAGTTGATCGGCAGACAACTGAAACTCATGTCATAACCCTGCGTGCCGATAAGGAGGGTAGCTATACTTTTGCGCCGGCTACCATCTCGGTTGACGGACGCACCTTCTCGACCAACACGTGGAAACTGACCGTATTGCCACCCGACAAAGCCGGCGCTTCGTCAGGCGGTTCATCGTCGCGTCAGTCGGGACGGCAGGGTAGCGACGATACGGCTCTGTTCATTCGCACCGTCCTCTCCAAGACCAAAGTCTATGAGCAGGAGGCTATCCTGGCCACCATCAAACTATATACCCGGGCTTCGGGCGTACAGGCCGAAAGTTACAGCTTCCCCTCGTTCGAGGGCTTTGTCGTACAAGACATCGACCTGCCGCAGAACACCTCGTTCGAACTGGAAAACTACAACGGGGTCAACTACAAGATGGCCATCTTGAAACAGTGTCTGCTCTTCCCGCAACGCACGGGCAAGATTACCATCAATCCCGGTAAATACGAATTTCAGGTCGAGACCTACCAGCTGGTCAACGGACCCTTCGGCCCCATGCGGGTTCCACAGGGAGTGAGCCGTGCGGTCAGTTCCAATGCCGCCTCGGTCGAGGTCATGCCGCTGCCCGGTGGTAAACCCGCCTCGTTCATGGGTGGGGTAGGCAACTTCTCGCTGAGCAGCTCGATCAGTTCGACACACGTCAAAGCCAACGAGGCCATTACCTTGAAACTGGTAATCAAAGGCTCGGGTAACTTGAAATATCTGAAAAACCCCGAGTTGAAACTGCCCAATGATTTCGATACTTATGACCCCAAAGTCGACGTTTCGGTAAAGGCATCGGCCGGAGGGGTGAGCGGGACCCGCACCGTCGAATATACGACGATACCCCGCTTTGCCGGTACGTTCAAGATTCCGGCCGTCGAATTTTCCTATTTCGATATCAAGAGCAAGCAATATAAGACCTTGCGCACCGAAGAGTATGAGATTACGGTCGACAAGGGAGCTCCCGGGAGCGGAGGTAAAACCGTATCGAATTTCTCGAATAAAGAGGATTTGAAACTCCTGAATCAGGATATACACTACATCAAGCTCAACAAGATGAACCTGGTACAGAGTCCTACCATGTATATCGACGGGTGGGCCTACTGGTTGTGGTACATCATTCCGGCTCTGGCCTTTATTGCTTTTGTTATCATCAACCGCAAGCAGGCCAAGGCTAATGCCAATGTGGCCCTCATGAAGAACCGGAAGGCCAACAAGGTGGCTTCGAAACGGCTGAAAGAGGCCGGGAAATATTTGAAGAACCATGATAAGGAACACTTCTACGACGAGGTGCTCAAAGCTGTATGGGGCTATCTGAGTGATAAACTTGGCCTTCCCAACTCGGAGTTGACCAAGGATAATGTGGCCGCCGAACTGGAAAAATATGGAGCAGGCGCCGAGTTGATAGCCGAATTCAACGAGATATTGAGCCGTTGCGAGTTTGCCCAATATGCCCCCTCGCAATCTGACGAGGCAATGGACGAGCTTTATACCCAGACGGTCGAGGCCATAGGCAAAATGGAAAATACGGTGAAAAAGTAAAACACGATGACGATGAAAAAGATAGTTATATATTTGCTCTGTATCGTTGCCGGTATGACGGCAACATATGGTCAGGAATCCCTGACAAAGGCCAACGAGGCCTATGCCCAGGAAGATTATATCAAGGCCATCGAACTCTATGAGCAAACGGCCCGCGAGCATGGCGTGTCGTCCGACCTCTATTACAATCTGGGCAATGCCTACTACAAGCACAACGAGTTTGCCAAGGCCATCTTGAACTACGAGCGGGCTCTGCTGTTGAATCCCGGCAACGAAGATGCCCGTTTCAACCTCGACATGGCCAACACCCACATTGTCGATAAAATCGACCCCGTGGGACGCTTTTTCCTCTCGGTGTGGATTGATACGATGCGCAGCTACCTCTCGTCCAATACGTGGGCGGTCATCGGTATCATTGCCTTTTTCCTGTTCATCGGGGGGTGTTATCTCTACCTCTTCACCCGGTCGGTACCGTTGAAGAAAATTGGTTTCTTCGGTGGAATCGTAGTGTTGCTGATTGCCATCATGGCCAACTGCTTTGCCTGGGGGCTGAACGAGAAGAAAGAGATTCGCAACGAAGCCATCGTTTTCGATGCCACGGTATCGGTGAAGAGTTCGCCGGCCGAGAGTGGTACCGACCTCTTCGTCCTGCACGAAGGGACCAAGGTCGTTGTGCTGAGCAAGGTAGGCGAGTGGTCCGAGGTGAAGATAAGCGACGGCAATCGCGGTTGGCTTCCGTCGGCAGCCATAGAAATCATCTAATTGCAACTACCCGTGTTGGAACAGTTAATCGAGTGGGATAAAGCCGTTTTTCTCTTTTTGAATAACACCCACACCCCGTTCTGGGACCATTTCATGTGGATATACACGGGGCGACTCACGTGGGTCCCCCTGATCCTCTCCCTTTTGTTTGTCCTCTTTCGGAAGAATTGGAAAGAGGCATTGCTCGTTGTCGTGGCTTTGGCCCTCACGATAACCCTCTGCGACCAGTTTGCTTCGTCGCTGTGCAAGCCCTATTTCGCCCGTTTCCGTCCGGCTCAGGACCCCGAGTTTTCCCCCTTTGTACAAATCGTGAACGGGTACAGGGGAGGGCGCTACGGCTTCATTTCGAGCCATGCCGCCAACAGTTTCGGTGCGGTGGTCTTGCTGGCCCTGATATTCCGCAACCGTCTCTTCACCATTTCTGCCGTCGTGTGGGCCATTGTCAACTGCTACTCCCGCATATACCTGGGCGTACACTATCCCGGCGACATTCTGGCCGGGACGGTGGCCGGCATCGTTATCGCTGTCATCGTTTATGCAATAGGGGTGAAAATACGTCATCGCTTGTGGGTAAAACATATCTTGCCACAACGGCAGTCGCCTTACTATAAAGACCCGGATATTGTGCTGTCGACTATTGTCATCTGTTTGAGTGTGGTATCTATTTCGGCCTATGCACTCGTGCAAGTCTATTTTTGAAAGCCCGTAAAATTTTGGCTGCAAAATTTGGAAATGTAGAAAATAGAACTTAAATTTAGTGCGTATTCAAAAGAGTACAATTAACCGAATTTTTAACCATAAAAACAATTACCCTTATGACTAAGACAATCACATTTAACGAGCTCCGTCGCATCAAGGACAGTTTGCCCGACGGTTCTATGCATAGAATCGCCGACGAGTTGAATGTTACCACCCAAACCGTGCGTAATTATTTTGGAGGAACCAATTATTCATTTGGGAAAAATTGTGGGCTCCATATCGAACCGGGACCCGATGGCGGAATCGTTGTGCTCGACAATACACAGATATACGATATGGCACTTCGTATTTTGGAAGAAGAAAACAATAAGAAATAAACCGATAAAACAGAAACACGATTGACCATGAAACGGGACCGCTTGATTACACTGGCCATACACACCTATCCGAAAGCTCTTATCTTGAAAGGCATTTTGGAGAGCCAGGGTATCGCTGTGACCATTCAAAATGTCAATCTGTTGAAACCAGTCATTTCACCGGGGGTGCGAGTGCGAATCCATGAACAGGATTTGCCTCACGCCCTCGAAATTTTAGAGACCGATCCCGTGTTCGGGAATTCGGAAATTGCGGGAAAACCGAAAAAGAACCGGATTCTTATCCCCATCGACTTTTCCGACTATTCCATGCAGGCTTGTCGGCTGGGATTCGATTTTGCCGCCACCCACGAAGCCGAGGTCGTATTGCTTCATACCTTTTTGTCTCCTTTCTCCATGGGGTCTCTCTCGTTGGCCGAGACGATAAGCCATGAATTGAAAGAAAGCGAAGAACATAAACTATTATTCGCAAAGGCCAATCGCGAGATGACATCCTTTTGTGAAAAGTTACACCAGTTGATGGTCGAGGGCACACTCCCGTCGGTCCCCTTTATATACCGAGTTTGCGAGGGAGTCCCCGAAGACACGATTATACTGATGGCAAAAGAATTGAACCCGTCGCTCATTGTTATGGGGTCAAGGGGAAAGACCCGGAAGGAGATAGACTTGATAGGAAGCGTAACGGCCGAGGTAGTAGACAATGGAAATTTCCCGGTATTTGCCGTCCCCGAAGGGTTTACTCACACGCACATAAGCGACATCAAGAATGTCGCCTTTTTCACCAATTTTGATCAACAGGACTTGATTTCGCTCGATACCTTCATGCGCCTGTTCCAAAGCTACACCTTTGGCATACGGTTCTTCCATTTGACCGAGAAAAGCGATGCCTGGACCGAAATAAAGCTGGCCGGTATTCGCGACTACTGCCAGTCGCACTATCCCGGTAGAGAAATCGACTACAAGATAATCGGCGAGGACAATTTCCTCGACAACGTTGAGCGACTTTTCCAAGAGGCCTCCATCGATGTCATGGTCGTCCCCAACCGCAAGCGTAACATCTTTGCCCGTCTTTTCAATCCCAGCATCGCTCACAAAATGCTGTTCCACACCGATACACCTCTCATTACCATTCCCTCTTGAATGGAGTTCTGCCTTTACCCTCCCGGTAACAGGCAGGAATCTTTGTCAGTCTACACGCTGTCTCTCTTTGTCCGGAAGTGACGTTTTGTCAGATTTCGGGCCAATAAATCTTTTGGCATGAAATTGGTTATAATTAGGGTGTCTATCTCTAAATGGGTAGACACACAACGATAAAATTAAAGTATAACTAAAATAAAGAACAATGACTATTAAACCGTTAGCAGACAGAGTATTGGTGCTTCCAGCTCCTGCAGAAGAGAAAACAATCGGCGGTATTATTATCCCTGATTCGGCCAAAGAAAAACCCCTCAAAGGTCAAGTAATTGCCATCGGCAATGGTACCAAAGACGAGGAAATGGTAGTGAAACCCGGCGACACCGTTTTGTACGGTAAATATGCGGGCACCGAAATCGAATTGGACGGTGAAAAATATCTGATCATGAGACAATCCGATATTTTGGCAATCCTTTAACGTGTTTCATGTTTAATTTTTAGAAGGAAAAGAATTATGGCTAAAGAAATTAAATTCAATATTCAGGCTCGCGAAGAGCTGAAAAAAGGGGTTGACGAATTGGCAAATGCCGTGAAAGTAACCCTGGGTCCGAAAGGTCGTAACGTAATTATCGAGAAAAAATTCGGTGCTCCCCACATCACCAAAGACGGTGTGACGGTAGCCAAAGAGATTGAATTGGCCGACCCCTTCCAGAACATGGGTGCCCAATTGGTCAAAGAGGTTGCCTCGAAGACGGGCGACGATGCCGGTGACGGTACGACCACGGCTACCGTATTGGCACAGTCGATTGTAAACGTAGGTCTTAAAAACGTGGCCGCCGGTGCCAACCCCATGGATTTGAAACGGGGTATCGACAAAGCCGTAGCCAAAGTTGTTGAAGGCATCAGAGAACAAGCCCAAGAGGTAGGAGACGACTTTGAGAAAATCGAATCGGTTGCCCGCATCTCGGCCAACAACGATAGCGAAATCGGTCAACTCATTGCCGAGGCTATGAAGAAAGTGAAGAAAGAAGGCGTCATCACGGTCGAAGAGGCCAAAGGTACCGACACAACGGTCGACATCGTTGAAGGTATGCAGTTTGACCGCGGTTACATTTCGCCCTATTTCGTAACCAATACTGAGAAGATGGAGTGCGAAATGGATACGCCCTACATCTTGATTTACGACAAGAAGATTTCGGTTCTGAAAGATATGCTTCCCGTACTCGAAGCCACTGCACAGACCGGTCGTCCTCTGCTCATCATTGCCGAAGATGTCGACAGCGAAGCCTTGGCAACGTTGGTTGTAAACCGCTTGCGTGGTTCGCTCAAAGTATGTGCCGTGAAGGCTCCCGGTTTCGGCGACCGTCGTAAAGAGATGCTCGAGGATATTGCCGTCCTCACCGGTGGTGTCGTAATCTCCGAAGAGAAAGGGTTGAAACTCGAATCGACCACCATCGAAATGTTGGGCCGTGCCGAGAAGGTAACCGTCAACAAAGAGAACACGACTATCGTCAACGGTATGGGTAGCAAGGAATCTATCGCTGCTCGTGTCGCTCAAATCAAGGCTCAAATCGAGACGACGACTTCCGACTACGATCGGGAGAAACTGCAAGAGCGTCTGGCCAAATTGGCCGGTGGTGTTGCCGTCCTCTACATCGGTGCCGCCTCGGAGGTTGAAATGAAAGAGAAGAAAGACCGTGTAGACGATGCCCTGAGCGCCACGAGAGCCGCTATTGCCGAAGGTATCGTACCGGGTGGTGGTGTAGCTTACATTCGCTGTATTCCTGCCTTGGAAGGCCTCAAAGGTGATAACGAAGACGAAACGACCGGTATCGAAATCGTGAAGAGAGCTATCGAAGAGCCTCTGCGTCAGATTACGGCCAATGCCGGTGTCGAAGGCGCTGTGATTGTACAACGCGTAAAAGACGGTAAAGGCGACTTCGGTTACAATGCCCGAACCAACACCTACGAAAACTTCTTCGCCGCAGGTGTAATCGATCCGGCCAAGGTAACTCGTGTAGCCCTCGAAAATGCCGCTTCTATCGCCGGTATGTTCTTGACGACCGAGTGTGTAATTGCCGATAAGAAAGAAGAAAATCCTGCTCCTGCCATGCCGGCTGCCGGAATGGGTGGAATGGGCGGAATGATGTAATTCCCTTCTCCTGAATAAGAGTCAAAAAAGGGGAGCGTCCCGGGAAATCCGGGCGCTCCCTTTTTTGTTTTAAAAGAAGTAGAAAATCGCTTTGTCAGCCTGTATATTCACGTAAAACCTTTTGTTTCCATTTGTTACTCAATTCTTCTTTCACTATATTTGTAGATACTAATACCTCATGATTAAAAGAATAATATGAAACCAATAGCTGCAATCATAGTCTTTTTCTCTTTAATGCTTCCGTCTCTCGTGTTAGGCTTTGGGAATTATGCAACCACCAAAGAGAATATTATAGCAGATGTAAATCAGGCTTTGGCACAGACTATCTTAGATAAAAACACCGACCGCATTACGGTCGATACATTGAGGGTTTTCAGGTCTAAGCTGAAAATAGATGAATTGAGAGCGACCTCTTACTTGTCCATTTGTACAGAGGCCCCCAGCAATGTGACCTTTTGCAGCGATACGATGAGTTACAAGGTGGGTGACGAGCGGCTGTATATCAGAGCCTATCCTAATTGTTCGAAGGCCGCTATATTTGACATGTCGGAACAAAAACTGCCTTCCATACTGTTTATTATAAGCATATTATGGGGATTGTCGTCCATTATGTTTTTCCGTATGAAGCCGTCCGAAAATGTTAATAATATCATCGAATCGGGAACGATAAGTGTTGGAACATTGTATTTCTCCAAATCCTCAAATCGTTTTTGGAATGAGAAGAGGCAGGAGATATATTTCACTCCAATGCAACATCGACTGATGCAGATGTTTATAGCAGCCGACGGTAATCGATTGTCGGTGGAAGAGATATGTCACACGCTTTGGCCTGGAAAAGAAGATGCTCGCGATACTCTTTATACATTGGTCCGCCGGATAAAGCAGGTTTTGGAAAAAGCATGCAACGTGAAGATTGAGACAGAAAAGGGGCACTTTTATGTACTCAAAACAAAGGAAAGCTGATTATCAGCATATTGTTGGCTAAATGTCAGCCAAATGTCAGCTGTTTTATAACGACCTTTTACCACCTCGCTCATATATTTGTCAACAAAAAACGGCAAATTATGAAGAGGGAGAGAACAATCGTTGCAACTCTTTTATGGATACTGTTTTCGGTATCGGCTTGGGCACAAGGTTTGGTAAAGGGGGTAGTCGCAGACTCGGGGAATAGTCCTGTTGCAGGAGCCTCGGTGAGATTGTATCAGGGCCATGATACATCAAGCAGTAAAGGGGGCACGACCAACCGGAACGGGCTATTTGAGTTGGAGAAAGTAGCCGATGGTAAATATATATTGAGCATCTCTTTTTTAGGCTATGAAGATTACTCCACGGAAATCACGGTAGCCGGGAATACCGATGTCGGACTTATTATTCTGAAAGAACAGCCTCTTGATTTGGACGAGGTGGTCGTGTCGG
>JFBN01307341.1_pt1 | contig 51035 bp, 41 predicted proteins | sample 768741 | NCBI WGS metagenome assembly JFBN01 (sample SAMN01983846, study PRJNA193217) | chicken gut metagenome | biome: terrestrial biome; isolation source: ceca of Broiler chicken | host: Gallus gallus | place: United Kingdom: England | collected 2010-09-07
AAGATACAAATTTTATATTACATTGGCAATCAATTCATTATAAAGTTTTATTCTTTTTACGACAGTCCCTAAAATAGTCTTTTGAGTATCTCTGTGTGTATAACGTCTTATGATGGAATCTAATGGACGTGTGTTGGCCCAATCGACTTGATTCTCTCCGACTAAATTTTGTGCCGTAAACCATGTGCCTGCGGCGTAATTCTTTTCTCGCAAGCGCCGGATTAGGTAGTCTGCAATTTCTTGGCGGGTTTCAAGTTTTGTTTGCCATGGACAGTATGTTATTTCTTGATGAAGTCCGTTGTCGTCCAAACAAAGTAGTGCCATACCTGAATCTTAAAATTCGATTTCTTCAATAACGATGAACCGGTGGGCCCAACGTGATGTTGTTTCATATACATCTTTACATCCGATGGGAACTCCCAGATAGTTGTACTGCTGGCCGGTTCCAAATGGTGGATTGGATTGAGTCAATTCTGGCGGTGTAGTTGCTTTGCAATACACTTTGGAAAAGTGTAAAGGCTCAGAGTCTAAATAGGATTCAAGAGGAGTTTTGCTAAAGGCATAGTTACTGATCTGATTTATTTTACTGCCGATGGTCAGGTATCCATTGAATCCGGTGCAATCGTTAAATGCATATCCATTAATCGTTGTTACCTGATCGGGAATTACCAGATTGCCGGTAAATCCGGAACATCCTTTAAAACAAAACGTAGGAATGGCAGTTATTCCGGAACCGAACGTCAGCGTGCCGGTAAATCCGGAACAATTGTAAAAGGCATATGTCCCCAATAAGGTGACGCTGTTGGGAATGTGCAGACTTCCAGTCAGGGCCTTGCATTGGTAGAAGGCGCGTTCGCCAATCGTTTGCAAACCTTCGGGTAGCACCAGATTCCCGGCCAACCAAGAGCACCCTTCGAATGCGGATGCTCCAATCGAGAGAACCGTGCCTGGAATTTCTATCGAAGTAATGCGACTTTTGTTAAATGCATTGTCCGGTATGGCTTCCAGGTTCAGAGGCAGAATGACTGTTTTAATTGTACTGCTTTTGAAACAGCTGGCCGGAATGGTTGTATTGTCGATTTGTGCCAGATCGACCGATTCCAAAGCGGGCATGGTGCGCATGAAGTCGTAGTCGAACGTGTTGAGTTTCCCGGTCAGTTTCAGCCCAATCAGTTTCTCTTTTTCATCCGCGGAAATGTAGTTTTCCAACGTCCCTGCCGTTTCGACATGGACCGTCTTGTATCCCGAAGCCTTTTGGGCGAACAGAATGCTTTGGGCAATCAACCCGCTGTCGTCTTTCAGATTGACGGTCGAGTAACGATAGGTGGTGTTTGGGTTGGCCTGTGCCGTAAAGGTAAGTGTCTCCTTATGGGTTGCCGCGCGTGTTTCAGCTATCGAAAGCCATGCCTGGTCGGCTTCCGGAATCTCTACCGAGTAAGTTACGTTGGTTTCTACCTCGACTTGCACCGTTTCTCCTTCTGCGGCGATTTCCACGGTGTTGGTCGAAACGAGGATGACGCTTTCGACAAAATTGAGGATGCGCATGATGGTATTCGTCCCTTTGGATACAAAGACCAGCACCCGGCTTGCTCCGAGATCCGCCGACGGGGTTGTGACGATGATTTTTCCGGATTGGTAATCCGTCGGTGAAACCGAGGCTTTATAAAGGTCTTGCGCTACGACTTCAATCAGCGTGTTTTCGTCTGCTCCGGTAATTGTATACTCGATTTCATAGGTTTTGTCCGGTAAAACATTAATCGAATCCGTATTGCCGAATACGATATCCAATGTTTCGGATGCCGTTGCTTTCGGAATCGTAATCGTGCTGTCGTCATTCAAGGTGAATATAACGCTGTCGTCGGTTTCTTCAACATCCTTGAAAATACCTCCGGCCTGCCCCGGTTCACCCGGTTCTCCTTTGTCGCCGGTCGCTTTTCCAAGTTGTGTCCAGGAGGCTCCGTCGTTGTAGGAAACATACCAATACCCATCCTCTATTTTTAACTGAGGAGTAATCCCATCTTTTCCATCTTCACCGGGTTTCCCGTCCTGACCGTCGTTCCCGTCTTCGCCTGGCTTGCCGTCCTGTCCATCGTTGCCATCCTCGCCTGGCTTGCCATCTGCACCGTCGCGACCTTCTGCCTGAATCTTGTTGCCTGAATCATCCGTCAGCCAGTCGCCGTTCAGCGTCCAGTAATAAACGCCGTCGGTATCCTGCTTTACTCCGATTATCGGCGTCGATCCGTCGTTGCCATCTTCGCCGGGTTTGCCATCCTGCCCATCCTTGCCGTCCTCTCCATGATAGATGGTGATGGGTGCACTTTTGGCAAAAGAGATGGTGTAGCCGATTGTCTCCCCGTCTTTGGTGATGGGGGTAACTCCGGTAATGTAATCATTGTCTTGGAGGGCATTGACAAGGGCTTGCAAGGATGAGATGTTGGTATTCATCTGCTTGCACAACTCTTCGAGTTTGGTGACTCGATTTTCGAGGTCATCCACACGTCCGGTCAAAGCCGAATCGTCGTAGTCATCGCCGCATCCCGATAAAATTGAGACGGCGAATAAAAAACAAAGAAGCTTTTTCATAATATGGTAGGTTTGGTTCGTGTTTATGCTTCGTCTCCTTTTACAACTTTGTTCTGATAATCCATATATCCGCAGTACTTGCAACGGCGTGTTATTTGCACTCGGTTGTGATGGACATAATAGATTTGGTTGTCTCGTTTTACCCGTTCGGTTTTTGCCAGTCCGAGAAACTTTTCATCGATCTCCTGCATGGCCCGAAGTTTGCCGCAATGCGGACAACGACGAGATGTTATCCAACGGATAATCGAGTATACGATTGATCCAATGAAAAGCAGGAGAATTACGATCCCCCATCCGCTGTCGGAATTTTCTGTGTTTGCATCCGACGATGTTGATAAGGTTGAACTCCGATCCGATGTCTTGGATGTTTCCGATGATATGGAACTCGGGGCTGATGGCTTGGTCGTTGTTGCGGAAGAGCGGGATCCCCGGTCATCGCGGGTTCCGACGGTTTGTGTTGCTCTCTTCGGTGCTGTGTTATCAACGGATCCACGAGAGAGGCTGGCTCCTTCCTCCTGGGGTATTTCCAATATCGGATTTGTATCGCGAATCTCCTCGGTCTCGACTGGTTCCTGGCTGTCTTTTTTCTGCTGACGCTCCGCTTTACGCTTTTCTCTGCGGTCTTCCCGTTCCTGGCGCCGTTCTTCGCGTCGTTCTTTTCGCTGAACTTTCTTATCCGGCTCCTGGCTTTGTGGCATTGCGGATAAACCGGATAGGGTAAATGAGAAAATCAAGAGTCCGCAAATGATTCGCTTGTTCATAGCAACAAAGGTTGTTGCCATTCGACTCCTGCATGGCGGGATTTGTACAAAAAGAAAGTGTGGAACTGCAATATATGATATTAGGGGAGTCGGATACAGCCCAAAATGAAAAAAAGAGCTAAACATCTGCAAATATAATCATTGATATACTGTATTTTATGTGGTATCAGATTCGGGAATGACTTTTTAATTTGTCTTAATCCGTTGCAAGTTTCTTCGGGATATATGGGAACATTTACGGGAATTTGTTATACCTTTGCCGCATAACCGAAAAAGCAACGCAGATGAAAGTTACCGTCTATCTGAAAAAGTCTTCCCCCGGGGCCTCGAACATCTGTTTCAGGGTCAGGGATAAGAATGTGGACATAAAGGTTGTTTCCCCGCTTGAAGTGCAAGACAAGTACTGGGATTCCGACACCCTCAGCTACAGGCGCACGACGGCTGTTCCTGCCGCCGAGCAGAAACGGCTGCCGGAACAGATCGCCGCCATCATAGAGCGGGCGGAGAAGACCTTTTCGGACAAGGCGGACAGCAGGTGGATGAGGCAGGTCATTGAAGATGTGCTGTACCCTGCCCGTGCCTTCGAGCGCAACCACCCGAACCTGCTCGCCCGTGTCCACGAGTATCTGGAGAAGTTTGACGGTGCGGAGAGAACAAAGGAGCATATCGTCCGCTTCGAGCGCAAGATGACCCGCTACCACGACTACCGCCGGGAGATACTGGGCGAGGCGGACTTCACCCTCTTCGTGGAGACCGTCACGTTGGAGCAGATGAACGCTTTCCGGGATTATGTGGTGAACGAACACCTGCTGCGGCAGGAATATCCCGACTTCTATGCTCCCCGCCTACTCATCAACCACCGTCCGAGGCCGCTTTCCGGTACGACCGTCATCAACATCATGAACCTTTTCTGCACTTTCCTGCACTGGTGCAAGAAGATGAAGTATTCCGACAACGAGGTCTATGCCCTCTACGGTTGCAAGGAGCCTACCTACGGCGACCCGTTTTTCCTCACTTCCGAAGAAAGAAACATCCTGTATGACGCAGACCTGAGCGACAACCCGAAGCTGGCCGTCATCCGTGACATCTTCGTGTTCCACTGCTATGTCGGCTGTCGCGTGGGTGACCTTTACCGTCTCACAAGGGACAATATCAAGGACGGTTTTCTGGAATATATGCCGCAGAAGACGAAGAAATGTCAGGCGAAGACCGTCAGGGTGCCGCTGCACGAAAAGGCGTTGAAGATACTGGAACGATACGATGCCAATTCCGACAGACTGTTCCCGTTCAGGCAGATACACACCTACAACCTCGGCATACGGGAACTGCTGAAGCGTTGCGGCATAGACAGGATGGTCACCATCCTCGACACGCACGGCTACAATACCGTGCAAAGACCCTTGTACGAGGTGGCCACGAGCCACACGGCACGCAAGACCTTCGTGGGCAACCTATACAGGCAGGTGCCCGACCCAAACCTTATCGCCTCCATGTCGGGGCATGTGGAGGGCAGCAGGGCGTTCAGCCGCTACCGCACGATAGACGATGACATGAAGCGCAGGCTTGTGGACATGATAGACTAAGACAGAAAGGAGGACATACATATGAAAGTGACCGCATTCATCCGGAAGACCGCCGCCAAGAACAACATCACCGACCAGGCACGGATCTATTTCCGTGTCCGTGACATCGGCGGCGTGGACATCAAGGCCGCGAGCGAACTCTCCATCAACCCCAACCACTGGAGCCCGGAAAGGCAGGGCTACAAGCCCCGCGTGGCTCTGGTGTCGGAGGAGAAGAAGATGGGCTTCGACAAGGACGTGCAGCAGATTACCCACCTTATCACGAAAGAGTACCACCGGGGCGTGGACGGCAACTGGCTCAAAAGCCTGATAGAGGAATACCACCATCCCAACATCAACGCGAGGGGCGGCAACAGGGCCGACGAGTACCTGCTCTCGTACCAGATACGGAGATACATCGAGGAAACACCGCTCGCGGACGAAAGCCGCAAGCACCACCTCGACAATCTCAACAAGGTGCTGCGCTACGAGCGTTTCCGCCACGAGGTGCTGCATCAGCGGGGCTTTCACCTCTGCATCGATACCATAACGGCTGACGACATCAGGGACTTCAAGTTGTGGATGCAGGAGGAATACAAATATGTGGACATGTATCCCGTATTCTACCGGAACGAGAAGCACCGCGATGTCGGGCAGAAGCGTTCCGAGAACAGCATGTCGGGCTCGCTCTACCGCATCCGCACCGTCGTCAAGTGGTGCATCAAGCGCGGACTGACAAGGAACAATCCCTTCGACCAGTACCAGATTGCCCGGCCGATGTACGGCGACCCGTTCTACCTGACACTTGAAGAGCGTGACAAGGTGTACTATGCAGACCTGAGCGGCATGGGGCCTACCTATCCGGTTTACCGCGACATCTTCATGTTCCAGTGCCTGATAGGATGCCGCGTGAGCGACCTGAACAGGCTGACCAAGGCCAACATCGTGGACGGCTTCGTGGAGTACATCCCGCAGAAGACGAAGATGGAGCATGCCAATACGGTGCGTGTACCGCTCAACCAAAAGGCACGGGAGATACTTGAACGCTACAAGGATCTGGAGAACGCCCTGCTCCCCCGGTTCTCGCACTTCGGCTACAACAAGAAGATAAAGGAGATACTCAAGTATGTGGGCATCGACCGCAAGGTCATAGTCCTCGACCCCAAGACAAGGGAGGACGTGGCAAGACCCTTGTATGAGGTGGCATCTACCCATACGGCACGCAAGACCTTCATCGGCAATCTCTACAGGCAGGTCAAGGACCCGAACCTGATAGCCTCTATGTCGGGACATTCGGAAGGAAGCCGGGCCTTCGCACGGTACCGCAAAATTGACGACGAGATGAAGAAGGAGCTGGTAAACCTTTTAGACTGATAATTTCCCTGTTTCCCCTCCACAGACAATGCAATATGAATATGGACGAGCAGAAATTGACATACGAACAGTTCAAGGCTGACATCCTCCAGTGGAAGGACGCGCACAGGGAAGAATACCGCCGCTTCGCGAAAATGATGGCGGACGGGAACGAGGTGCAGTACCTTGCCGTATGCCGTGCCATATTCAGACAACTGCCCGGCATCAAAAAGGAATGGCAGATGTCATGGTGTGACGACAGCACGGACGGCTTTAGAAACATAGACCTCCATTTCAAGGAGAACGCGGTGCCGGGGAAGATCGTGGAACTTTACAGGAAACAGAGGGAAGAAGACACAGCCCCGCCTCCGACCACATTCTGGGGCAGAATGAAATACATTTTCAGACAGAGCCTGAGAAAACGCTGCGTGACCTTGTCCGCCCCTCTTGTATTGAGCTGGCTGTATTACGGCAAGAGCTTCGAGGCCATGGTGGACATGGTCAGCAGGCAGGCCGGGCATCCCAAGGCAGGGAACGCCGAGAGGATGGGCTGTTCCATTGTCGTCAGGCAGATTATCGAGGTGTCCATAAAGAACGGCTTCCGCACGCAGGAGGACTGGAACAGACACTTCGCCATGAAGGACGCGATTGAGAAAGGCGGCATCGGCGAATGGGCTTTGCAGTCCGTAAAGGACAAGATGGGCGGTAATGATACCGGAAGCATTCAGACAAGCACAACGGGATCCGGTATCGGCACGGCACCGCAAGCGTTGCGGACGGCAGGAAAGAAAAAGATACAGGAGCGACCACTTGCGGATTATCTCAAGTGCGGAAATAAAGAAGCGGTTATACAATGTATCCGCCGTTTCGTTTCCATAAACACGAGTGCCGTCCATCAGGCACTCCCGTTCTATGTGCTGAAAGACCTGCGGCTGGTGGCCGGAATGCACGCCGCGAAGGAGTACAGCGTGGGGATGGCATTGCAGTTTCCCGACCTGCCATCGCTGAAAAGCGAAAGCGCCATACGGCAGGCGGTCGGCTTCCTGAAGGCGGCAAAGCATGTCATCAAGGACGGGAAAGACCAGATGGCACCTCTTATCGAGAGTGACGAGAACCGGGAACTGTACCGGACACTGGCAGCGGAAATCAGAGAAATCGCTGCCGATGATGAAGCGGAAACTGCGGCCGGATAGGGTAAAACGAGCCGTTTTACATGGTCATGCAGACTTGAATGGTCATGACAATTTAAGACAAGGCATTATATATCAATCTGTTTCAATTCCAATATACTTTTGCACCGTCAATCCTTTTCCCGAGGGTCGGCGGTGCTTCTCTTTTATACGCCATCGAAAGGGAGGCATCAGGGAACTTTTGAAGATGGTCATCACAAAACTCAAAACTGATATTTATGATTACCATAGAAAGTCTGGTTGAGCAGGGCGCGAACGTGAAACTGGAAGTCACGCCAGCCGACCTTAAGATGTTTGCCGAGGCCATCGTGCAGCGCACGATGGCGGCCCGGCAGGAAGAACTGAATGCGGAGATGCGGCGTGTGGCGGAAGAGACATGGCTCAACACAAGACAGGTGCGTGAGCTGCTGAACGTGTGCGAGGGGACGCTCAACCTGTGGGCGAAGCGCGGCTACCTCGTCCCCGTCAAGGTGGGCAACAAGAACATGTATGCCAGATCGGATGTCCGCCGTGTGCAGACGGGAGGCAAGTCCGAGAGTGTGACATCCTATTGCAAGAAGAAAAATGGCTGACATGACAAACACCCGACTTGAACTGTGCAACATGATCCGCATGGAGGCGGAGCATATCAGTGATACAGGCTTCCCTCTGGATGTCTTTCCGCAGGCCGTGCAGTCCGTCATACTCGACATGGACCGGTACGAGAACTACAAGACCGAGTTCATCGCGACGGCCATGCTGTCGGCGGTATCGGCCGCATTGGGAGGCACCTACCGTATCCGCATCAAAGGCGAGTGGCAGAGCAACGCCGCCCTCTACATCATCCTCGTGGGCAGGCCGGGACTGGGCAAGACACCGCCGCTGGAGGCGGCATACCGCCCCATACGGAAGCACGACTACGCCCTGTTCAGGGCGTATGAGTCGGAACTGGAGGCATGGAAGGCCGCCGGGGAGAGCGGTAGGAAGCCCGTACTGCGACGCACCGTCGTTTCCGACTTCACTCCGGAATCGCTACTGCTGACACATAACAGCAATCCCCGCAGCGTGGTCATTCTGGTGGACGAGATAAGGGGCATGTTCAACCCCCCCAACCGCTACACCAACGGGCAACTCATAGAGCAGCTGCTCACGGCATGGAGCGGCGGGGCACTGGATGTGACAAGGGTCAGCAACACTATACCTGTGCATATTGAACAGCCGTGCATCAACATCATCGGGACCACGCAGACCAAGCGTGTGCATGAACTGCTGACGAAAGGCTTCGAGGAAAACGGCCTGCTCGACCGCATCCTGTTCGTGCTTCCCAAGTCCCGTGAAGTGCCAAAATGGACCGATTGGGATGATGGCGGGGAGGACAGGGCTTCCATGGCGGCGGCACGATGGGAACAGATACTTGGCAAGGTACTCGCCTTGGACTATGACACGGGAGAGGAAGAAAGGATGCCCCATGTGCTGTCTATGGACAGGGAGGCAAGGGAATATTTCTTCTCTTGGTGGAACAGGAAAGTGGAACGCATCAACCGGATAGAGGACGACGCCCAAGTGGAGAGTCGCGAGATGAAGCATCCGGCGCAAGTGGCACGGCTGGCCCTGCTCATGCAGGTGTTGCGGTATGCCATCGACGAGAGCCATCTACAGTTTGTGGATCTGGCTTCCGTCAAAGCCGCCATCCGGCTGAACGGCTACTTCGAGGACTCGTACCGCCGCATCCGCTCATTCGTGGCGGAGGACATGTGCGAGGATCCGCCCAAGGTGCTGCTGTCGCTGTTGCCGGACACGTTCGACACGAAAACTGCCATCGCCATTGGGAAGGAATTGCAGAATGTCAGCGAGCGCACGGTGATGAACTACCTCAAGGAGCTTTGCAGGAGCAGGCTGCTGCGGAAGTCCAAGGCCGGGCATTACGAGAAAATCATATATGATAAATCTGGAAAATTTAATATGACAGACAATGAACCGTCACCCCCAGACTGCAACGGATGACCCCCTCGTTGCAGCCTGCAGTCTTTGCAGTTTTGCAGTTTCAGGGTTCTAAAAACAGGTATTTCCTGCAAGACTGCAGGAACTGCAAACTGCAAATGACGGTTTCCACTTGCAGGAATCCACAAAAGAGAGCATCATGACCGAATACAGATTCCATCTTCAGAAATACCGTCCGGGCAGCAAGACCGTCTGTCCGGAGTGCGGCAGGAAAGCCTGCTTCACCCGTTATATCGACGAGGCGGGAGAGATTTCCTTCCCTGACAGCGTAGGCATGTGCGACCATATCAACAGTTGCGGTTACCACTACACACCGAAAGAATACTTCCGGGACAATCCGGCTGTCAAAGAAAGATTGAATGGGCAGGAAAGGTTTGGCGGCACACCGATAGCTGCAAGACCGCCAGCAAGAGCATTGCCCGAACAGAAACCACGGATTTCTTTTCTTCCCTCTGATTGGGTGGAGCAGTCCATGCGCAGGTACGACATCAACCCCTTGTACCGATACTTTACCAAAGTGATGGGCAAGGAGAATGTGGACAAGCTATTCAGCCTATACAGGGTCGGTACCTCAAGGAGGTGGGGCGGTGCGACCGTATTCTGGCAGATAGACCGGAACAGCAACGTGCGTGCGGGCAAGATCATGGGCTACGATGCCGTAACCGGACACCGTATTAAGGAGCCTTTTAACCAAGTCAGCTGGGTGCATTCCGTGAGGAAGGTGCAGGATTTCAGGATGAAGCAGTGCCTGTTCGGAGAACATCTGCTGTCGGACAACTCCGCCGTAATGTCTGCCAAACCTGTAGCCATTGTCGAGAGCGAGAAGACGGCACTGGTCGCCGCCCATTTCATCCCCGACTTCATCTGGCTTGCCACCGGAGGGATACACGGGTGCTTCAACGGCGAAGCGGTGCAGGCATTGGACGGACGGGAGGTGATTCTTTTCCCCGACCTTAAGGCAACGGAAGAATGGCGGCGATGGCTGCCGCTGCTGAAATCCATATGCAGGCGTGCCACATGTTCCGACCTGCTGGAAAGGATTGCGACCAATGAACAGCGCAGTCAGGGACTGGACATTGCCGACTTCCTGCTGATGGAGGACACGCCGCAGATGATTCTTGCGAGGATGATAGAACGCAACCCCGTACTGCAGACCTTCATCGACACCTTCGGCCTCGAACTGGTGGATGCAGGGAGGGTGGAATGACGGAAAGGTATCGGACAGCTTGCTGTCCCATGAAAAAGGGGTTGTAAAATCCCGTAGCATATTAGGGCATTTTCACCGCCTCCGCTCCGCTTCCGGCAGTCAAAAAGCCCATAGGCCGAGGGATGTCCCTCCGACTTCAAATATATGCCTCCGGTAATAGGACGGGATTTTACAACAGAAATTATAATCATAAAACGAACGGATATGAGTAATACACAATACGCGGTCTGCCACCTGCAGCGTGGCAGCGGTAATGACTCTGGTATGTCATGCCATATAGAAAGAAAGGATGCCAAGGGGAAGAAATATGTCCCGGACAATGCCGATGCTGGTCGGACACATCTCAACCGGGAACTGGTCAAGTTTCCCGATGGCGTGTCCAGCCGCACCGAGGCGATACAGCACCGCATCAATACCGCCGGACTGCGCCGAAAGGTCGGCAAAAACCAGACAAAAGCCATCCGTATCATCCTGACCGGGACACATGAACAGATGATGAAGATTGCCAATGGCGGCAGACTGGACTGTTGGATTGATGCCAACCTCAAATGGCTAAGGGATACATTCGGGAATGAGAACCTTGTATCGTGCGTGCTGCACATGGACGAGAAGACTCCCCACCTGCACGCCACCATCGTTCCCATTGTGACCGGGGAGCGAGTCCGCAGGAAACGTGAGGGTGAGAAGAAGTATGAAACGAAATCCGGTCCCCGGCTGTCGGCGGATGATGTGATGCGACGTACGCGGCTGCACGAATACCAGAACAGCTATGCTGCGGCCATGAAACCGTTCGGGCTGCAGCGGGGCATTGTCGGCTCCACCGCCAAACATCAGGCAAATTCGGATTATTACAGGCAGCAGGTCATCCGTTATGAGGAGGACATAGCCAAGTTGCAGGCAGATGTGGAGAAGGCGCAGGAGGGCAGGAACACCATCCTCTCGTGGTTCGGCAAGGGAGACCTTGCCAAAGCGAAAAAGGAACTATCGGACAAGGATGAGAAGATTGCCGAACTCAATAAACAGATTAAGGCTCTTCAGGCAGAAAAGGCACGGTTGCAGGAGCAACATAAATCAGGAATCGAAAAGCTGCGGAACGGCTACCAGAAAGAGATAGACGCAGCCATCCGCAGGGCGGAAACCGCCGAGCGGCAGTCAGAAGAGAAAGATGCCGTCATAGACAGGCAGCGAAAACAGATAGGCCTGCTTGACCGTAAGGCAAACCCTCAGCGTTATAGCCTCTCATCCGGTGCCGAGCTTGTCCGAATCAACGTGTCCAACTACCGGAACCCGTCGCTCCACATCTGGACACGGGTCGGCGAGGAGCTTTTTGAGGACACCAAATTCCAGATAGACTATGATGTGGCCCAAAGACATTTTAACGGCCAGATCACGGACGAGGAATTTGTCAACGCCGTATTCGAGCCGCAGGAACAGGTAAGCGTGAAGCAGGCCGAGCTGTTGGGCGCTGCTTTCACTCTTGCCGCCGGTGGACAGGCAGAGGTTCATGTCGGCACCAGTGGTGGAGGGGTGTCTTCGGAACTTCCGTGGAATGATAAGAAATCCAAAGGATTGAAACGATAAAGCTATCAATTCAATAGATAGATTAGCAGAAAAATATCTACTTTTGTATTGGATATAAAAATATAACGATGAAATTATCAAAATTATATAGTAAGTCACTTTGGAAAGACAGTTTTTTGTACGCAGTTAGTTTCATTGCTGCTATAGAAACTATTTGTGCTATCGCTAATTTTAGCATTACAGATATTTGCAATATACAGAAGTGGTGGGAGAAAGGCTTGGTTATTGTGGGTGTATTTTTATTATTTTGGCTTATAATATCTGTAGTAAAGGCATTCAGAGCAGACCATTCAATCACTTTAAAAATAAAAGGAATCAATGTTAAAATTGAAGAAGGGGATATATTTGAGTCAACAGATTGGAAATTAATCCCTTTTAATGAATTTTTTGATACCACTGTAGATGATGTCGTTATTGCTCGGAACTCGTTGAATGGAAAATTCATAGAAAGATTACAAGATATTGATGATTTGAAGCGACAAATTAACGAAGCAGAAGACATACCAGGAATGAAAAGAAAAACAAAAGCAGGTAAAATTTGTTATCCACTTGGACGAATCATTGTATATCAAGATTATTTGTTATTGGCATTTTCTCATTTTGAGAATAATCAGGCTAAACTATCTCATAACGATTACGAAATTTGTCTTAGGGCGATGTGGAATGAAATAAGCAGAGTATATGCTAATAAACCTATTGCTATACCGTTACTTGGGGGAGGAATAACACGCATTACAGATAAGAATGAATTTAATTTGCTTCGTTGCATTCTTTGTACGCTTAAAACATCGAATGCTCCAATATATCAACCGATAACAATTGTATTGACACGAGAAACTATTGATAAAATTAATTTGTATGATATTAAAAAAATATTTTAGATTTTCAACGGCTTAATATAAGCATTTGAGAAATAAACTTTTAGCAAATTATTTGAGAAGTAGTGGTAACGACTAAGAGACCGTACAGTTTTCAGCATTTTGCTGTGTCCTTATTGTCAAATAACTCTTTATGCAAAAGTAGCCAAAATTCTTGATAGCACAAATAGGTCGGCTACTTCTTAGAATCCCTATAGGATATTACTGCCTTAATCAGGACATTTTATAGCTTTGTGTATTTCCAAGTCGAATTGCCAAAATTTAAGTACTGAATCTGATGATATGCAAAAATTATCCGGAACAACTATTCCTGTTGTAATTTCAGCCCTCGTAACAGCTACATAGAATTTTGCGCGCGTTTCATCAGCCAATCGTGTTGTCATATTTTTTATCCACTTCAGCATGCTTTCTGTTGGATAAATAATAATATTAGGAAAATCTAATCCTTTTACTTCTCCCATATTATATATCTGTTTAATGTTTGGATGGATATTTTTCAAGGCTTTATTATTCCAAATAAGGGCAACTGGATTAAATCTATCTACATAGTTCCCAAGATCACAGTTTTTAACCAACAGACAATGTTCTTGTTGAGAATCTTCTTTTATTGATTTCATTTCAGGGAATTGGGGCATAATTAAACTTGCAAATACACATATACTTATCGGACATCTATGTGATTTTACAAGAGTCGTTTCATCTATTGTTATATAGTGTTTATTTCGTTTATTTACATAATCTTGGATAAATGCAGCTATGTCGCCAGAGTACTTTTTATATTTAGAAGCTGTATGCGTTGAATATGTATGTTGACGAGGATCTCCTGCAAATACGCAAGCTATATCTGTTTTTGTAAGGATCAACTTTATAATCTCATAATCGTAGCCGACAAAATCTTGGCACTCATCAAAATATAAATACTCAAAAATTGAATTTAACCTTTTAATAAGTTCTGATGAATTTCTCAGATACATTTCATTTGCAAGTTCAGATAACTTATCACTAAATACTTTATGTTCATCGTTGGTTAAGTATTTTTTACGGTAATCTCCCTTTTTATATGTAACATATTTTTTCCCGTTAGATGATATGATACCAGATTTCCCATCGACAATAGACACTCCTAAGTGGATGTTTATTAAATGTGGGAATAAAGTGGTTTTGAACGGTGTTATCCAATGTTTTAGCAAGAATTCAAACCATCCCATAACCACAATTTCATAACCTGTATTATAACTTGCAAGCTTATTTCTAATATGAGCTTGATTATTTTGGGTATATGTTATGATTGCAATTTTTTTTGCGGAGTCATGATTTGAGTTATTTACGGCATCTGCTACTATCTTAGTAGTTTTCCCTGCACCCGCAGATGCAATATAGCAAATGTTATTTGTTCCCATCAATCAACCAATCTATAGCATCTACAATATATTGAGGGACATTAAAGTTGTAAGAACCATCTTCCAATAATTTCTGGGCCCACTCTGTTTTATGCTTTGTCATATATTCCGAAAGGGATTCCGCGGTTTCATCATCAACGTTTTTCCCTCTGATTAATTTAGATAGTCCTTTCAAATTATCTGCATTTGCATTAATAAATGCGGGTTCTAACGTATGTAATAATGAGTCTTCAGTAAATAACTTAACTGCTTCGTCTTGTGGTAAATTCCTTTTTGTCTCTAATTCTTCAATATTCAGATTATCATTATCAGTAATGACAGCAATGCGTTTTTTCAGTTTAGCTCCCAGTAATGCAAAATGCTTGAATACAGTACCACCGACAGAGATAAGTTCTATTCCTTTTGCAAAGGGATGACATTGGTACTCTTTCATAAAATGGTACAATACAACCATTTCATCCGTTGGTCCTTCCACTAAAATAGCCTTATCACAAAGCGCCACACGTAATGTTGGATAATTCGGAACTTTAGCAAAAAAATCATAATCTTCTAAATCGGATATTCTCTGACTTTGAATTTTGCCAGATTCTTTTCCTAATACAATTAAATTATTGAGAGATAATTTATTGGCTACAAAGCTACTATGCGTGGAAACAAACATTTGACCATCAAAAATACTTAAATAGTTAAGTAATTCATACATTTTCGTATGTGATAAATGGGATTCTGGTTCCTCTATGATTAATAGCTTCTTTTTCTTGTCTTCATCAGAAGACGGGTCAATGGATAATAATGTATTTATGACACATTGGTCTCCTAAACCAATCTGTGAAAATGGAATTTCTTTTAATACGGGGCATAAAATTGTATTCCATGCCATTTTGGTCGTTAAATCGACTGTCAGTTTGAAATCAGGGGATATGTCCTTAATTTTATCGTTCAAGGAACAATTAATGTCATTGACCTTGTCATTACCCTCAAAGTGTTCTCTTAATGTTCTCAAACAGCCTTTAACTTGTACCCGTTCTGATTCTGATAGCTTATAAGATATTAGGCGAGTAGCCAATTGATTAGCTTTGTTGTTAAATGTGTTTGACGATGAATCTATGATCCATGGAACATAAGGTACTAATAGTTGCTTGACATTATCTCCCGAAAACCAGCATCTTTCAATGGTATAGAACTCACATGGGATATGTTTGTATTGTTCCTTTTGTTCTTGGAATAATGAAAGGTATGAACTGTCACATGCAATTCTAACTCTAATTCCTGAAGAAAACATCGACAAGCTATTGTTTTTGCCTGAATATTCGGCAGGAAAATCTTTATTGAAATATAATTCAATAATAATTTCAGGCAGGACTTTATTCGATTCAAAATCTTTCCAAGTAGATTCATGAAAAAGATACTGAGTAATTTCCAATTGGCCTATTCCATGTCCCAATGTCAAAGAAATAGCTTCAATCAAAGTGGATTTTCCGACACCATTATTTCCCACAATAACATTAATTTTATCATGGAATGAAATATCAGCGTCTTTTATGCCCTTAAAATTCTTTATAATAACCCTTTCTATCATTTGTGTTCTATACATTTATTTTCTTATACTTCTTACCCATACCCAAGGCAAAAGCCATCTGGTCTTTGATTATTAATTTGCCTTTCTGAAGCCCGGCTATAGCAGAGTGTACTTCTTGCAGTTCTTGACCACTGACACCGTATAGGTCTTTAATAACCTTGTTGTCGATCGTATGCTGTTTCATTATGAGCGGATATTGGGCATTAGTATAGAAGTCACCCTTTGCATGATAGGCTTTCAGTATTTCCTCGCTTAGCCAATTAAAATCAATACTTTCGGCTTCGCAGATGGCTTCAATCGTTGCAAGGTCATCTTTGCGGATGCCATAATGCACAAATTTCGGGTCTATTCCTTTTGCCATAATCGTTATACTTTATATTCATCGGGATAAAAACAGTCCCAACCTGATATGTCTGTCGTATTCTCTATTTTCAGAGGACAATACTTCCAATTCTCTCCACTTTGTATAATAACACCGCCTTTCAAGTGCTTATCGGCATTTTCCTCGCTATGGATATAGTCAATCAAAGCGTTGTGCTTGCTTGGAGCATTCTTGTCACTGTCTTCGCTCTTGGTATCAAACAGAAAGACTTGTCCGTTCTTCATCCGTATTACGAAATCAACATAGAAGAGAGCCTTGTCTCCATTTACGTTTGTGTAGCTGATGGCGTAATGCTGTTTCCCTGAATCACCGTTTTTGTACCACCAGTCGATGTATTCCGTGTTTTCCTCAAGGAATGTCGTAAATTTCTGTTCAGGTGAAGATACTCTGTTTTCCTGAATATACGGCATCAACGCATGGTTTTCTATCTTCGGACACACGCTGTTTGTATCTTCCTTGTAGAACCTGTCTGCCGGAACTTCCCATGTGTATTTCACATATCCTTTGGCACGATATGCGGCACGACGGCGTGAAAGAATTATGGCATATTGCCTCAGTGCCTTTTCTATAATGTCTGCAATTTTAGGGCGGTTGGCATAATATAGAATGACCTTGATGGCATCACTCTCAAACAACTCAAACAAATCCTCCATAGCTTCCAATAGTGCCACAGCCAAGGTCTTTATACTTACTTTTTCATACCCGTTTCCAAGTTCCTTTGCACAAAAAGCCATATAAGCGGCATCCAGTTCCTGCATGGTCCGCACGTATTTTGCCTTGTTGCGAATCATGGTCTGCCCCACTTCTCCCGTAATACTGAGGTCTTCCACTATCTCTATTCCGATGTTTTTTACATTGAAATTGATTTTATCCTCTATGGTCTTACGGTTTTTGTAGGTCTGGCTTACTCTGTCTTCATCGCTTACTTCTTCGGTTATTCTGTCAAGTTCTGCTGCTGTAAACAATGAGGGCATAAAGTCCTTTACAAGCCAGTTCCTTTCAAAAGTGTCTATAAGAACTTTCTTGAAGTCCGATCCCAGACGATTACGGTCTGCAGAGGTACGCTCGTTGTATTCAGAAATGAGCGACACATTGTTCAGATTCATCCGACGCACGGCGTGAAGCGACGACAGATAGTCCATATCGTCTTTCACAATCTCTATAATATCCTTACTCAGGTTGGTATAGACATATCCTCTGTTCAACATGTCGTTTTGATAAAACCGCTGCTCCGGCATACGAAGAATACGTCCTACAGTCTGCGCTGAGAAAGTAAAACTCTCTATCTTTCGAAAAATCAACAGGACGGCAGCTCGCGGGCAATCCCATCCCAAGGCAATGGCCTGCTTGAACAACAGGACTTCGGCGATATCATCCGGGTTGGCTATTGTCTGCAAATTGTCTGTCTTTTCATTGCTCAGCCAGATTGCAAGTTTCCCATTGGCCACATTGATGCCTTTTATGCTGTCAAGATAGGTCAGGACTTCTTCCTTGACTGAATTATCATCCCCGGTCATCGTCTCCCCGTCGTTTGGCAATTGTATGAGAAGCAACGGATTAATGTTAACGCCTTCTTTCCGGTAAGCTTCTGCCAGTTCTTCACGTTTTTTCAGGGCAAGGCTGATGAGTTGCTGGTTCAATGTGCCGAGCATCGGATTGAACTCCAAAGCGGGATTCAATATGACGCTTTCCTTTATCATCTGTTCCGCAATCACCCTTTCTCTCGGCACTGTAACCTGCACTTCCGCCTTTTCGGTAGATTCCGGCAACGGTGTGGCGGAAATACGGATTTCCACTTTCGGGCAAATGTTGCTCAGCACCTTTTCCGATTTCTTAGCGTTACGGCTTCCGAACATGTGTTCTTCGTCTATAATCACTATGATAGGTATGCCGTTATCTTCCTGCGTGCGCCGGGTAATGTCATACAGTGAAGCCGAAAGTTCTGTTTCGCGCACCATCACTGCGTTGTCTTTGTTGATGCTTTCCCAGTTTACGAACAGGATTTCTCCGGGACGGATGTATCCTTCTATGGAATGGTCAAGCTCGTCATAAATCACGGGACGCAGAATCTTTGTTTCCGTGAAATGGTTTTTCATCTTGAAATAGCTCTGCTCGTGCAGCTTGTTGGGAGCAATCCAGATGTATGCCACTTCGGTGAACGGTGCATCCGGGCGTTCGGCCAGCTCATCGTTCAACCGCATGAGCATTTCCGAAGCCATAATGGTCTTTCCGCTGCCTGTCGGTGCCTTGAATACGAGTGTATGGCGGTTACCGCTGAGTGAAAGCAGTCCGATGGTCTTTTCCACCAGTTCACTTACAGCCTTTTGTTGGTATTGTATATTTTTCATTGCTTCAACTTTTTCTGTTCTTTCTCGAAGTTCTCTAAGAAATGTATTTCCACTGGGGTAAGCTCGTTGGCTGTCCTTACCTTGAACTTGTCATATTCCATGTCGGCTTTTTGTTTGGCTATTTCTGCCGATATTTTGCCTGCATGGGTGAGTAGTTCTTTCCCTGAGAGTTTCAGGAAATCGTCCAGCTTTTGAATCCAGTCTTTCATATACATGGGCTGGTGCGATTTTGCCTGTAATTCCGCAAAGTCAAGATACAGGCTGACAATGCGGTTCAGCGTATCCAGTTCATCCGCTGAAAGATAGTTCTTCGCCACTTCTGCGTCTATGCGTTTGGGCAATGCGCCTGTCCATGAAGTCAGGCCCATAAAGTCTTTCTGCGCATCTGCGCGTTCATAGATTATTTCAGCGGCTGTATGCCCGTGAGCCGAGAAGTGCATCTTGTTTTGCACGGTTTTGAAAAACTGCTGTGTCGCTTCTGCCCGCGGGTCGTAGTCTATACTGAGCGCATAAATCTCCAATACCTTGCGGTAAAATACTTTTTCCGAAGAGCGTATATCACGAATGCGGGCAAGCAATTCGTCAAAGTAATTGCCGCCTCCGGCACGCTTCAACAGCTCGTCGTTCATCGCAAATCCTTTTATCAGATATTCGCGTAGCACCTGTGTTGCCCAGATGCGGAACTGTACGCCCCGATGGGAATTGACACGATAACCAACACTGATTATCATGTCGAGATTGTAGAAAGCTATATTTCTTTCTACCTTGCGCTTGCCTTCATTTTGAACTGTTGCAAAAAATGCAACAGTTGAATCTGCGTTGAGCTCCCCTTCTTCAAATATGTTCCTTATGTGCCTTGAAATGGTGGATTTGTTGCGTTGGAACAGTTCCGCCATCTGGTCGACCGTGAGCCACACGGTATCATTCGACAACGTGACTTCTATCTTCGACTGCCCGTCCGGTGTCTGATACAGGATAATACTCCCTCTATTCATTTCCTCGCTCATGCCTCTGCCTCCTTGTCCGTAAAGTGAAACATTCCGTTTTCGTTGGCTTTGCTTTGTCCTGCTTCTTCCATGACTTCGGGCAGAAACTTCGGGCGACGTCTGGGCAAGACTTTTTGATACGCCTGATAGATGGCATCCGGCAAGGCGCAAAGCTGTACCTTGTCCGCAACCTCCTCAAACTCGTCATCATAGGCATAACTGCCCGCAGAGAACACATACACCTTGATTTTCTCTTTGCCCGGCTCTACCGTCTCAAGGATTTCCGCAATGGCGGATACGGCCCGCTCGTCGTAGATGACAAGCATGCTTCTGCCGCCTTCTGCAAAGTAGCGAGCTATCTTCGGGTTGATGTTCCGCCCGGCAAGTTTGGCTTCCTTGTAAATATCGTTCTTTATGCAAAGCAAGTCGGTAGAGGCGGCAACCAATGCGCGCATGTTCCGGGGCGTGCGGTCGCGGGAGATAAAGTCTGTCCGGTAGTAGCGCAACGTATTGCTTGTCAGCCCCGGCACTTTTTCGCCCTTGGGGGTGATGTATCCTTGTATCACCCGTTTGTTGCGCTCGTAGGTCACTTCCTCGCAGATATTGTTCTCGTTGTTGGTCACGAGGATGCACTTCCTGTGCCCGCCGTCTTCGGCATTGAGCTGCATGGTGGCATGCAGGGTGGTGCCGCTGCCGGCGAAGAAGTCGAGGATAATCAGTTCCTTAAAATGCGGGTTTGAAATTTTGAGAATATATTTGATAAGAGACAACGGTTTAGGAAAGCCGAATGCTTTTTCTCCAAATATTTCGGTTATATCCTTTGTCCCGTCTTGTGTCATCCCTACGTTTTCATTGATATAGGAACTTACAGTCGTAAAGCCAAAGCGTTCTCCAGTCTTTGCCTCATCATCTTCTTTCCAATACCTTAGAGCTGGTTTTGATATCTTAAGGAAATCATAATCCCCAGGGAATACAATTCGATTTTGTTTATAATATTCTTCAAACGTTTCTTTAGTTATAGCCCATGTCCTATTGGGGTTAGCTGGATATTCTTCCTTATTTTTAGGGTTGGTAATAGTAAAAAAACTATTTGGCCTTTCAATAGCTGTTGTTTGCTTAGTTAAATCATGTACTCGCCAAGGTCTATTAGGGAAATCATCCGTTTCATAATATTTGCGTGTTTCTTTCTGTATGCCTGCCGTATAATCCTCGTTAGCATAACACAAAACCCATTCATAATCTTGTGATAAATAATGAGGCACATCTGATTTTGCCGTTCTTTTCCTCCAAGGTATGGTAGCAACAAATTTATCTTGCCCAAACACCTCATCACACAACAACTTCAACTGCGCCTGTTCATTATCATCAATGGAAATAAAGATAACGCCCTTGTCCGATAGCAGCCGTTTGGCGATGCGCAGACGCTTCGACATGAACGACAGCCATTTGGAATGGCGGTAGCTGTCCTCCTTGTCCACAAACTGGTCATTATAGACAAAATCCTTGTTGCCGGTGTTATACGGCGGATCGATATAGATAACGTCAATCTGGCCCTCGTGCGTATAGGCAAGGGCGGTAAGGGCTTCCAGGTTGTCTCCCTCAATGAGGATATGGTTGGGCGCATCGGCCTCCCCGCTGATAATAGCCTTGCCGGTATCTTCAATCAGCACAGGCAGTTCCTCGCGAAGCCGTTCCTCCACGTCTTCGGGCTTGTCTTCCCACACCAGCCCATATTTCTTTTGCTTGCGGAGCAGCCCTATCAAGGCCGATTTCTCGTCGTTTGTCAGGCCGTCTATCCCGCGTATCTTATTTGCCAGTTCGTTCTTATTCATAAACAAATCCGTGTTTCTGTTACTTTACAAGTCTTACCATTTGCACCTCACCTTCCAGAGAAGAGTTCAGCAACTCCTTTACATCGACTTCCAGCACGTTGGCTATCTGAAGCAAAGTCTCCAATCCCGGTTGCGAAGTGTTCGTACACCATTTCGATACTGTAGCCGGATCCTTTCCAAGTTGTTCAGCCAGCCATTTGTTGGTTCGTTTCTTCTCAACGAGTACCACTTTAATTCGATTTATGTCTTTTGTTACTTCCATTTGGACATTATTATTTGCCTTATCTTGCAAATGTACGAAAACAGTTTCAATTACACATCATTCATATAAGATAATATGCAATAAAAATGGCGAATAGTATCAATTCTCAGCTAAAACCTTGTTTGTTCTTGATTTTGGATAATTGATAAATATAACCGATTTCCGATCTGTTTTTCCGACTTTGGAGGAAAAGATTTCAGCAAATTGTTTTGGGATGCCGGAAATATTTCGGGCAGCCCAAAACACAACTTGCTATGTTCGTTTGAACATAAGATTTGAGTATGGAAATCACGCCTAAAAATAGAAGAATTGTCTTTGATAAGATGCTTGTTTGAGATTGGTCATATTATTTGTTGCTTCCAACAAATAACGGTCGGTTGGTTGGTTTGCCCAATTATTGATTAGCATCATGGTCGGTTGGTTTCTAAGCCGTCAAGATAACAAAACGGTCAACAGAATTGCAGGAATGAGCGACACCTTACCTATCTGTAAAGCACGACATTCCGACAAGGCGAAAACGGTGTTCCCAAAATACCGCCAAAAGAAAATGATTATTTTCTGGAAGGAGTGCAGTTTCCCGTTTGCCACCATTTTATTGTGTCCTATAAAAACACCTCCCTCGGTTTTGAATGAAATTCTACAAACAAATAATGATAGACATATATGCCTATTCAATAGTTTCGTCTTTGACGATTCTTTTCCGTCAGTCGTTTGTTTCCGTAGCCGTCATCGTCCATTGTACAGACGTGAAAGGGAAAAGGTTTTCGGGCTGAATACGCTCTGAAAGAGGAAGATTCTGCCCGAAACGGCACAGCCGCCTGAGCTTTTCACTTTCAATAAAGTCTGTACTAACTTAATGGACGAGCAAGGAAACAGGCGACTGACGGTCTGTAATTTTCATATCGACCCACAAATGCTTTTCTCCATATCTTCCAATTTTTCAGAGAGTTGTTCCATGTCCTGACTTATCTTTTGGGCGGTTATTTTTGCATAGATTTGAGTCGTTTTAATGTTGGTGTGCCCCAACAGTCTGCTTACGGTTTCAATTGGCACTCCGTTGGATAATAAAATGGTGGTCGCCGCTGAATGTCTTGCAACATGATAGGTCAGATGGGCTTTTATACCGCACAATTCAGCAATGGTTTTCAACTTCTTGTTGCAAGTCGTATTACTTGGCATAGGGAATACCTTGTTGTCTTTTGTCATGCCTTTGTACTTCTCTATGATACGTCTGGGTACATCTAACAGACGGATATTGGATTCCGTGTTGGTCTTCTTTCTTCGGGTGATAATCCAAAGGTTGCCGTCAAAGAATGTCTGTAAATTGTCATTGGTCAGGTTTTTGACATCGGAATAAGACAAGCCAGTAAAGGTGGAGAACAGGAACAAGTCCCTGACAAGTTCATGTGTCTTGTCGGGCATCTCGGTGCCCATCATTGTGTGTATTTCCTCCTTCGTGACATATCCTCTGTCCACACTTTCAGGCGAGTTAATATACCCTGCAAAGGGATTGAAAGGCAGACGTCCGTCATTCCGCGCTATGGAAACGATATGTTTCAGCACAATCATGTAGCCCCATATGGTGTTGGTACGGCATTTCTTTTCAGTGCGCAGGAAATACTCGAAGTCGTTAATGAAAGAGAGGTTCAACTCTTTCAGCGGAATATCCTCACGTTTGTAGGTATGAGGCAGGAACTCACGGATATGTTTGCAGACGGTCACATAACGTTGGAATGTTCCTTTTGCCCTGCTGTATCCCACTTTCTTGGCAAACTCGCTGTTATGCTGGTCAAAAAGTTTCAATAGAGTTTCCTGCTTGACACCAATACCGAGATAGGCATCTTTCAACTTGGCGGCAGTGACATACCCGTCAGCCTGCATCAGCTCTTGATAACGGCGGTTTACTTCCACCCGGATTTTATCAACGGCAATGTTGATTTTCTGTGCTTCGATGCTCTTACCCGAGGCTCTGTTGTTTTTCACGTCCCACAGACGCAAAGGTACATCCATCTTGCAACTGAACTGCTTGATTTCTCCGTCCACCGTAAGGCGACACATCAAAGGCAGGTTGCCATTAGGCCTCTCGCTGCCTTTCTTTAAGTAGAATAATACTTTAAAGGTACTTCGCATAACTCACTTTTTATGGTTACAAAATTAATTTATAGTGAGTTACAGACAGCTATGACACATAATGCAAAACAGTGTAATACATCGGTTTAGCTCTAAATCGCCTCTATTACTTATGGTAATGATGTGGTAACTGAACTCTTGCACCGTTTGGCTATATTATGGTTTTCCTTGGCTTTTTGCCGAGAGAAAAATATAGCGTAACAAACACTTTTTCAGTCAGTTCGCTACGCTTTTCTCAATTTTGTATTCTCGCTATGTGTTTATTTTAATCATGTATTACAGGACAAGAACTTACATCGCCGGAGATTGGGATCATGACAAAGATGCTGTTGAAGCATTACACCGATGGAATGAGAGTTCCAAATACGGACTTTCGTTTTCAGATGCTCATGAGTTAAAGCAAGCAAAGGACACAAGTCTAAATTGCTCGATTAAAAGGTCATTGGCTGAGAGATTGGATGCATCTAAAACATTTATCCTTATCGTTGGTGACCATACCAAAGAGTTAAAAGCTGGAGGATGTCAATACTGTGGTAGTTATAACAGCTATAGGGGAACCTGTAGCAGAGGTCATACAATAGATACTCGAAGTTATATTGATTTCGAATGTGAGAAAGCAATTCGAGATGGTTTAAAGATAATAGTCCTATATAAATCAACATTCGTCAATAGGGACAAATGCCCAGAAGTAATCAGATGGAAAGGCATTCATGTTCCTATGGAAAAATGGATTGGAAATACCTTATATTGGGATTATGATTCGGTGAGAAATGCTATTGGACAATAACTAAACACTGCCCCATAGTTTTTTGTCTATGGGACAGTGTTTTATTTACCAAGTTATCACTCTATCTACAATCTCCTGTTGTTCGGCGCTGCTACGACGCAGATAGATACGGGTAGTTTCTATGCTTTCATGTCCCATGAGGTCAGCAAGCAGAGCTATGTCATTGAATTTCTCCAAAAAATTCTTGGCAAACCGATGGCGGAAAGAGTGGGGATAAACGACTTTTTCATTCAGTCCGTATTTCACAGCATAGTTCTTCAACTGCTGGGCGATACCTCTTGTAGTGATACGCTCTCCGAAACGATTGAGAAAAAGGTAACCACTTGTGCGATTGCTTTTGATCAGCCATTCGGCTGCCTCCTTGCGTAATGTCTTCGGGATATAAATTCGGCGTATTTTGCCACCTTTGGTGTAAATATCGTAATACCCAATCTGAACATGCTCTACTTTTATTTGTATCAATTCACTGACTCTTGCGCCAGTCGCAGCGAGGAAACGCACTACAAAATACCATGTCAAATTATTTTCCCTTTTCAGTTTGTTTTTTAGGAAGATGTAGTCAGCATTGCTGATTACATTCTCTAAATATGAACGCTGTTGCACCTTGACAGATTTTAATCGCAAGCGCGGCTTTTTTATGCACTCAAGGTATTTATTCATAGCCTGTATGCGCAGATTCACAGTCTTTGGTTTGAAGGTTTCGATGAGATAAGTTTTATAGATAAGCAAATTTCGCTTGTTCAATTCCCTATGCCTGGAATAATACTCCTTGATGGCATAAAGATAAGCATTAATAGTATTTTCCGCCATATTCCCTTGACGCAAATACAATTCAAAATCTTCGTTGTTCATATTCTCTACATTATTAGTTAAACAAATTGTTATCACTAATAATGTAGAGAGTGGTTAGTGTTTTGAGTTCCTATTATGAGAAGTTTCTCGCCACAGGGGAGGTGAAGTGCATTGACGAGGAGATTCCGTTTGAGATTCCACAAGGGTGGGAGTGGTGCAGGTTTGGAAGTTTAATGATAAATCGGGATAGCGAGAGGATCCCATTGTCTGTTGCCCAGCGGCAAACTCTTAAAAAGGTGTACGATTACTACGGGGCATCTGGAGTAATTGATAAAGTTGATAAATATCTTTTTGACAAAGACTTGTTGTTGATAGGAGAAGATGGCGCAAACCTTATCAACAGAAGTACTCCTATTGCATTTATAGCCAAAGGGAAATATTGGGTAAATAATCATGCTCATGTCCTTGATGTATGCGGAGGACTTAATCTGGCATACATAGCTTTGTTTATAAACGCCATATCACTTGTGAATTATGTAACAGGGACTGCACAGCCAAAGATGAATCAGGAAAAGATGAATTCCATTTTGGTTACAGTTCCTCCCATATCAGAACAGGCGCGAATTGTTAATCAAATTGAAAGTTTGCAACCCTTAATAATAAGGTATGACAAGGCGCAAAGTGAACTTAACATACTAAATACCTCTGTCAAGGAACAACTGAAAAAATCTATTTTACAAGAGGCAATACAGGGACATCTTGTTCCACAAATTGTTGAGGAAGGAACAGCCGAAGAATTACTTGCCGAGATTCGTAAAGAGAAAAAGCGCCTTGTGAATGAAGGCAAGTTGAAAAAGTCTGCACTCAATGATTCTATCATTTTCAAAGGTGACGATAACAAGTATTATGAGCAGATAGGAAGTAAAGTGGTTGATATAACTGGCGATATTCCTTTTGAAATCCCTCCAACTTGGATGTGGTGTCGATTCGGCACAATCGTTAAAATGCGTATAGGAAAGACACCACCGCGTGGAGAGCAGGTATATTGGAGTAATGGTAAACATAATTGGGTTTCAATATCAGATATGGTTGAAGGAGGGACAATAAAAGCAGTAAAAGAAAAAGTGTCAGATATAGCTGTTAATGAAATCTTTAAGTGTTATCCAACTCCTAAAGGTAGTTTGCTTATGAGTTTCAAACTTACTGTAGGACGCACATCTATCTTAGGGGTAGATGCCTATCATAACGAAGCTATAATCACGATTGTGCCATATGCAGATGTTAATAATATATTTCGAGATTATCTGTTTTATATTCTCCCTACAATTTCTAATAGTGGAGATTCTAAAGATGCTATAAAAGGAAAAACACTTAATAACAAAAGTCTAAATAATTTATTGATTCCTTTGCCGCCTTTACTTGAGCAGAAAAGAATTGTGACAAAAATAGAATTAGTAAATAGCAAGATTAAGGGCTAATCAGCCCTTAATCTTGCTGTATATTTCATTGATTCTGTTCACAATTCTCATTTGCTCTTGGTACGGTGGAATGCCGATAATAAGCGAATAGAATATCTCCTTGTTTAGATGTGGAATGGCTGCGCCTCGTTTAGACTTTCGCAATAACTCCTTGTAGAACAGAATATAGTTTAAGACATACGGCAAATGCATAATAGAACTAACCCAGAGTTGCTTAAATGTGCTACCCATATAGCCATCGCAAGGCACTGTGAAAACTTCGCCGGAGTTCTCCCCATCCACAAGGATGATATTATCTCCTTTGTGGACAAATTTGCCTCTTTGCTGATATTCTCCGGCACTCTTGCCTCGTAAAAATTTTGCATCAAGACACAACTGCTGTCCCTCTTTCTTTTCGCCATCAATGAGAGAACAAATTGAGGATAATCTCACAAGCGACCAACTATAGGGAAAGTCATAATCACACTCTATCTGAACGGCTTGCCCATTTATCTGCTCATAATACTTGCTAATTCTTCAACTTTAGCCACTATTCGCTGTTGCTCTGCAAAGGGAGGAAGTGGCAGAATATAGCTTTTTATTGTTGCAGTTGAAAGTTCCTTTTGTTTAGTACTTCCATCAGCTTTATCTTCAATAACAGATTGTACTGTATTGCTTGAAAAATAGTAATAGAGATATTTAGGAAGCACAAACTGTTTTAATGCCCGTATGACAGTAACATGGCTATCAGCAACGGCTATACCATACGGATTTAGACTGCTCCGATAAATAGCCATTCTGCCTAATGTGCCTAATCCCGTAGAGTTCCACATCAAATCACCATCTTGCAACAATCGTTCTTCGCTGTAGGACATCAATGTAGAAGGTTCTATAAATTGTGCTTTATCAATAGAAAATCCGCTCCATTGATTGCACTTTTGCGCTATAACAGGATATTTCCTTATTAGAGAATATTTTGGTGATTTCCCTCGTTGGATATAAGAACAAATATCATTAAGTCTTACCCAAGCCCAAGTTTCAGGTATTTCAAAAGGCATTTCATCGTCAATACAACACACTTCTTTTCCAATCTTCTCCCAATACTTGTTATCGTCACCTTTGAAAATAATGGAATCATTGAGAGCTGATTTCTTTAACTTGCCTTCTTTGGCAAGTTTTTGCTTCTCCTGTTGTATCTGTTCAAGTAGCTCTTGTGCTGTGCCTTCTGCCTCTATCTGTGGAACAAGTTTGCCCTGTATTGCTTCTTGAAGAACAGATTTTTTAAGTATATTTTTTAATTCTACATTTAGATTATCAAGTTTTGTTTGAGTCTTGCCATATCTATCCGCTATCGGTAAAACTTCAGCAATTTTACCGGCAATTCGACATTGCTCTTCAATTGGAGGTAACGGAAAAAGCTTGTTTTCCAAATACCCAACAACAATACGCTGTTGATTTGCTGTACCTTTAAAAGTAGCTTCATCAATAAAGTATGGACTTTCAAGGAAATACAAGGTATAGAAACGATTTATAGTTTCCCCATATGGACGTAAAACTTTTAATTCTGTTGTTCCTGCTCCTATACCATTTGGTAAATTAGAGAAAACGGCTGATTTCCTGTTTTGAAAGCATGGCGTTATTTTAGCAAATGCTATATCTCCGTCAGCGAACTGAGTAAAGCCGGATTTTATTTCTTTCCACTTCCTTTCATAGTAATGGTAATCTGAACCATATACAGCACTAATTGCTTCCATTGGAATAAATGCTGCAAGCATATTATCATTGGCTTCTACCCTTGGATTAAGTTGAAATATAGACGATATGCGTGTCCATTCCCAACTACTTGGAATCTCAAACGGAATCTCCTCATCAATGCACTTCACCACCCCCGTGGCGAGGAACTTCTCATAATAGGAATTGTCCTCACCGCGATAGATAATGGATTCGTTCTTGTCTTTTTTGATTTTCTTCTCTTTGACCAACCGAGCCTTTTCCTCCCTAATCCGTTCAAGAAGTACTGATGCAGGTTCGTCATTCGGATCTTGCGGTACAAGTTTTCCCTGTATCGCCCATTGAAGTATGCTGTTTTTAAGTTGTTTTCCGTTCATTTATTTGCTGTATTGAAATGTGAAACGCTGTCTCACATATTTATCATTCGGGATATTCGTCAAGAATCTTGTCAAGTTGAGCCTGCAATTCTTCTCGCTTTGGGAGGTATAATTGGTATCTGGCAGCAAAAAGTTGATTCGTAATACCTTCGAGTGCATACTCCAACAGCAGCTCATCTTTCTTTGCGCCCAACACAATCCCAATAGGAGGATTATCATCATTCTGACATATCTCTGTCTTGAAATAGTTCAGGTAAAGATTCATCTGACCTATGTCTCCATGCTTGATCTCACCCCGTTTTAAGTCTATCAGAACATAACATTTCAATATGCAATGATAGAACACCAAGTCCACCTTGAGTCGTCTGCTTCCAATGTGCATCACAAACTGGCGCCCCACGAAGGCAAACCCCCGTCCGAGTTCCAGTAAGAACTTTTCCATATTGGCCTTCAGAGCTGCTTCCAATTCACCTTCCTTGTACTGTTTCTTCTGCGGAAGTCCGGCAAATTCCAAGACAAAAGGATCCCTAATAATATCCTGTGGAGTAAGCACCTGATGCCCCTCGTTTGCCAAAGCCAATACTCCTTTCTTATCCGTACTCAATGCAAGCCGCTGAAACAATGCACTTTTTATTTGCCGTTTCAGCTCCCGCACTTTCCAGCCTTGGCGTATGGATTCCGTGAAGTAGAACTTCATCTCCAAAGGGTCATCACATTTCAACAACTCGAAATAATGACTCCATGTCAATTTGTGAGACAGTGTCTCACTTTTTGGGAAAGCGAGATAGAGTTTACGCATATAGGTTAAATTGGACCGGCTGAACCCACGACCGCATCTTATTGTCAAGTCCTTTGATAGATTTACGAGAAGTTGCTTGCCGTATTCGGCCCGAGCCATCCCTTTTTGCTCAAATTCAACAATATATTGTCCTGTCTTCCAGTTCGCATCAAGAAGGTGTGCATTTACGGCTGTTATGGCATCGGCCTTAGCCTCCGTCCATAAATCCGTAATATGGTTGACAAGTTCACTGTACGCCGGATCGTTATATTGCACTATCGTTGTTTCTGTATTCATCTTCTTTTTCTTTTCTAATAGGTCACCTTTCTATTTCTATACCGAGAATTTTCTGTATCTCGGCCAAGGTCTTGTCTATCTCATGGTCAAGAGCCGCCCGTTTTTTGTAATAGTCAGCCAGCAGCTCGGCCGGAGGCAAAATTTCTTCATCTTCTTTCGGGAACTTGCATAAGTCGAAATTGCAGTCAGAACCAATCAGGTCTTCGACTGAATAGCAGCGAGCTTTCTCGTTCCCTTCCTCAATAATGATTTCCTTACGGTTATCCCACCATTCTTTGATAGGATTACAATGTTCCAAACGCATCGGTTTTGTTTTGGAGAAATGCTTGTATCCCTCCGGCATATCCAAACGATAGAACCATGTCTCTTTGGTAGAGTAACCGACAGGTGAATCTTCTGCCTTTTCATTATTGAAAAACAGAATATTCGTTGCTATGCTGGTGTAAGGCGAAAAAATGCTTCCTGGCAATCGAATGATTGTATGCAGATTAAAATCACGCAACAATTTTGTCTTTATGGCTATCTTGGTATTGTCCGCGCCAAACAGAAAGCCATCAGGAACAATAACGGCTGCTCTGCCGTTTTTCTTCAAGCGATACATGATAAGCACCATGAACAGGTCGGCAGTTTCACTGCTTCGCATGTCGGAAGGAAAATGAGACTTGACATCGGCTTTTTCGTTCCCACCATATGGAGGATTCATGAGTACGACATCAAATTTATCCTCTTCCGTATAGTTGAGAACATCTTTAGTCAGTGAGTTGTCATGAAATACCAATGGCTTATCTATGCCATGGAGCAAGAGATTTGTTACACACAGCATATAAGGGAATTGTTTCTTTTCGATACCAAATACAGATTGATTAAACTTCTCTCTGTCTTCAGCAGTAACCACTCGCTTGTCAAGTTCTCCAAGCCAACTGGTAATAAAGCCACCGGTTCCACAAGCAAAATCCGCCATCTTCTCCCCAATCTGCGGCTTAATTATTTCCGCCATAAATTCAGTTAAAGCTCTCGGCGTATAAAACTCGCCGGAAGATCCGGCGGACTGCATTTCCTTGAGTATGTTTTCGTAAATTTCACCGAAAGCATGACTTTCTTCATAGTCGGCAAGATTGAGATCGTCAATTACATTCAGAACCTGTCGGAGTTGTACCCCATCTTTCATATATTGGTTGGCATCTTCAAAAACAGTTCTTACGATTGCTTGCCGGATAGGTGTGTCGGGAGTAATCTCTATCTTCTTGAGTTTATCAAATACCACATTGTTGACAAATAATAGCAGGTCATCTCCCGTCAGGGCATGCCCGCTTCCATCATCGTGAGCCCAATTACGCCAACGGCATTCTTCAGGAATAATGGATTTATAATCATCCTCCATTTCCCAGTCATTCTCTTTCTCGTCATAAACTTTAAGAAAGAGCATCCATGCCATCTGCTCTATGCGCTGTGCATCACCATTGATACCGGCATCATTGCGCATTATATTGCGTATCCGTTTTACGAAATTCGACAAACTCATATTTTACTTTTCTTTTTATGCTACATTATATATCAGTTGAGTCAGATTGTTTACTGCATTAAGGTAACCTTGCTTGCCGCCAAACAGTCTGGCAATGTTTGCAGGGGAGCCAAATCTTCTGAATGGATCGTTTTTCAAAACCGAAAGATTCTCCAGTTCAGAAATACCCTCGTCCATATATTTGTCAAGCAGAGCTTCAAGCACGAGTCTGGCTTGCTCTCCATATTTACTAAAGACATCTCGTTTCTTTACTTGCTCTGCTCGTTCTCGTCTTGTCAAGGTCTTCTTTCCGTATGCAATATGACAGATAAAGTCAAAGTCATCCACATCATCCATATTCCGGTCATGCTTCAGAACCGCAAGGTCAATACCGGCTTCTTTAAGCATTTCCGCTATCTCGCTTTTCCTTTTTAGGGCATTCCACTTAGAGGTAAAGGTTTCTATTGTCGCATATGTGTCAATAATATTCTTCTTAGTATAATCTGTGATGCTTTCTGTACGAAGTAGTTTCCCGTTCGTATCATAAACGGAAACCACTTTATTGATTACTTTTACTTCACAACCATTTTTATCCACAATTGGTTTTGGTCGTGGCACCGGTGTCGGGCACTCACAAGGATTTTTGCCACAGACGGGACATACCGAAGGTGGAGTAGGTTTTGGACAGACACAAGGATTTTTGCCGCAAACAGAACATGGCTTCGGAGGATAATCTGGATCAATCTCTATCGGGCCATCCCAATCCGGATCAGCAAAAAGGCGTGTCACATTGCGAAAGTCCATTACTACAAAATGTGTTTTCCCTTCTTTTTCACGAATGCGGGTGCCTCGTCCTATAATCTGCTTGAACTCTGTCATTGAGCCGATCTGTTGGTCGAGGACTATGAGTTTGACCATTTTACAGTCAACACCAGTTGATAGTAATTTACTGGTCGTAGCTATTACCGGATATTTTGATGCAACAGAAATAAAATAATCCAGTTTCCCTTTGCCATATTCATCGCTGCCAGTAATGCGGACTACATAGTCGGGATTCTTTTTGCACATATCTGCATTGGCATTGACCAGTGCGATTCGCATTCTCTCCGCATGCGCCTCGTCAGCACAAAATACAATGGTTTTTGCCATACGATCTGTGCTTTTGAGATAGTTGGTTATTTCTTGTGCTACTTCCCGATGGCGATCTTCAATCACGATGTTATAGTCGTAGTCACTGTTGTTGTATATCCTGTCTTCGATTTCATTGCCGTAAATATCCTTTTGGCCTTTGATTGGTCTCCACTCATCCCCGATGTTTGTTGAAATATTTATGACTTTAAACGGAGCAAGGAAGCCATCTTCTATCCCGTTTTTCAAACTATATGTATAAACAGGCTCACCAAAATATCCAATGCTTGATTGATAACGTGTTTCTTTTGGCGTTGCAGTCATTCCGATGTGTGATGCAGAGGAAAAATAATCCAGTATGGTGCGCCAGTTGCTGTCATCTTTTGCACTTCCTCTATGACACTCGTCAATGATTACGAGATCAAAATAATCCGGATTAGGGAAAAGCTCTCGATAGTTTTTTGCATCATTTTGTCCGATAAGTTGCTGGTAAAGTGCAAAATACACTTGATGAGAAAGCAATTCCTTCAATTTGTCCTTGTCCTTGGAATAATCTATTTTATGGATTACTTTTTCCAAAGGCTTGAAATCTTGTTCAATGGATTGATCTACCAATATATTGCGGTCGGCCAGATAAAGAACTTTTTTCTTTAATCCACTCTTAAGCAGTCTCCAGACTATTTGAAACGCAGTGTATGTCTTACCTGTACCGGTAGCCATCACAAGTAAAATACGGTTTTGCCCTTTTGCAATGGCGTTGATAGTACGATTTATAGCATTAAGTTGATAATATCTTGGAGGGAAAATATTTTGTCCGCTACACAATGGCTGGTTAATGACAGCTTCCTCCTGTTCATTAAGCCCGTTTCCTTCGTTTATCTCTTTTTTATACCGTTCAATCAATTCTTCGCGGGTCGGAAATTCATCCATACCGAAACATCGTTCCTGTCCGGTTAGAAAATCATGCTCGGCAAAACCCTCTCCATTAGAACTGAACGCAAATTTGACATCGAGCATTTTTGCGTATTCCATCGCTTGTTGTAAACCATAGGAAACAGTATGCTTGGCATCCTTTGCTTCAATAATAGCGATTGGCGTAGCTTTATTCACATAAAGCACATAGTCAGCGAACTTTGGTTTTTCACGATGCACAATATTGCCATGCAAGCTGATTTTACCATCGGTAAATTTCACTTGTTGTTCCATGAAAATACTATCTTTTGTCCATCCCTTGCTTGTGATGGCTTCGTTGATATAGCGGAACTTTACATCTTCCTCTGATAATTCATGACTGATGCCCATGTTCATATAATATTTTATTATCGGAAGTTCAACTCATCAAAACTCGGAGTTCAATATTCGGTTATCTATATCATTGGCGTTCTTTCTCGTCAGTTATCAAATCTTTCAAATCTACTTGAAGTATCTTTGAAATCGCTAAAAGTGTTTCCAAATCCGGCTGGTACCTGTTGCAAGCGTAACTATTGATTGTACTGAAACTCTTGCCAACTTGTTTTGCAAGCCAAGTTTGTGATATACCTTTTTGCTCAAGAATATCTTTTATCCTGTTCAACTTCATACCACTCTGAATTTTGCTACAAAATTACGCTAAATTTTGCGATATTAGGGCACTTTCGACGAACAAAATTGCTTTCATGCAAAAGAACACACTTTTTGAACAGAAAAATGGGTTGATAGCATGTACTGTTTTCTTAGAAAAACTTATAAATCGCGGGAACTTTGCGGTATCAAATTACAACGAGTATTGAATGTATAATTTGATAATCAGAAAGATATAGAATGTTATTCGGTTCAAGCGTGGAGTCGTTAGTTTATCTATGCAGAGGCTCTGGTAAAGCCCGAATGTAAATAAACAGATACAATACCCCACACCTGTATAGTATGGGATGACATCCCCACATACCAATACAGATGATGAGTGTTGCAGCTATCCTTACATTCAGTGAAATTTGACAGATTCAACATCGAGAATAAACTTACGCTTCCCGTAATTCGTATGTTTCACAAAGTTAGGAAACATTTTCGGAAAACGCACAACCTTTTCTCCTTTTCGGGGTCGTTGCTCATATTTTTAATTCTATGGTGCAGGCATAGCCGTATTTATTTAGTCGTTACATAAAAACAGACCTTGCAGTCGGTCATCAGTCCGTCTGCAAAGTCTGTCGCCCGTCATCTGTTCCAATCATTGTATTCGTCGATTGGATAGAAGCGCCGAAAGAGGTCGTGGAAATGGAACGCGAAAAAGGCCATGTCGGTACACATTGCGTTGCGGAAGCATGTGCCCATCACAACATCATCCTCATCGTAGACATTGTAATCTACACAACCGAACGTGATGTTTTGACGGCCGATTTTCCGCCCTCCCTCCGTGAAGCCGATGTAATAGTAGGATTTTTGTCCCGTTCTGCGATTGAACCGTCGATTGAAAAGGATGGCATCCTCTTTAATCGTGTAGGCAAGATGATTACGCTCCAATAGCCGTCGAACGGATTGCATCGACAACTCTGCATTCTTGACTGTCCCCATTTTTCGAATGTTTTGATTTATGATATGGTCGGGACAGGATGGGGAACCCGTTTTGAAGCGTAATAATCTATTCCGTGCTACATGTCTTTCTTGCCTTTATTTGGTTGTTTTCACAAAAGTAAATAATCAGGAGCGAATTTGCAAGGGGAATCGATCAATTCCCCCTGCAAATTTCCTGCATGACATGATCCATGTAGATGGACTGACCGCTCGACATTCGGCCCCACCAATGGCAACCCAGTTCGTCGATGATGATTTCGCCCTGTTCTCTCAACCGATCGGCCAGCCATGATGTCACTAACCACCACTCCAACACCTCTTCCCCATTAAAGGGATAGAGGTACTCTTCGTCGATCTTCCCCGCTTGGATTAACTCCTCGATTACCGAACTTTGTCCCCATAGGACATGGATGTCTACCATTTGCTTGGCTTTTTCTTGTGTGTCGTACATAGCGATTTGAGTATATGTTTGTCACATATACGCTGTAATCCAACTATATATAATCACAACAATGCTATGCAGAGAATTGGTTTCAGGCTTAAACAGGGGTGGTCGGTTTTATGTGGAATCCCATTATAAGGGATAGGCAATCATTTCGTCTTCCATCAGAAAATGGGGAGGGGCGAAAAACAGGGAGTGTCTATTCGTACATATAGCATGGACCAACTTTCGCAAAGGGGTTTATATAAGGCCCCTTTGCAAAGTCGGTCCAATTTTTTTCATAACAAATTCTGCATGGCCTCGTCAATCTGCGAGTTCTCAAACGCGCCCAAATAAATCTGCGTGGTCTTCAGGCTATGATGTCCCAATGCCTCGGATATGATGCCGATATTCACACCCGATTTCTTCAACACAGTTGCAAAGCTGTGTCTTGCAACATAGGTCGTAAGGTCTCCAGATATATCCAACCGACGGGCCAACTGCCGCAACTCCTTATTGACTTGGTGGCAGACCTTATGCACCCGATTCCGTTTCTGCATCGGTGTCGAATGTTTGCATGAATCGAGTATCGGAAAGAGATAACCCGACAGCTTGCAGGATTCGGCATATCGGTTCACAATCCGCATCGCCCGCTCCGACAACGGGACATTGATTGCACCATGCGTTTTCTGACGATGGTACGACAACCGCCCCTCGACGATATTATCGGGTGTCAAATTCGCAACGTCCACAAACGAGATTCCCCCACACAAATAAGAAAATGTAAAGATGTCTTGAGCCAAACGACAAAGATCGCTCTCCGTCGCACAGTCCGCATCGACAATTTTCATTACATCGGCCTTGCTCAACGCCCGTTTCGGAGTTTGGGTATTGAATCGGCTAATCTTATATTCGGTGAAAGGGTTCTTCTCTCGGGCAACGGCACGTCGCTTGATTGCCCGATTGAACACGGCACGCAGGGTGCGCATCTGGAAACTCATCAACGTCTCCTTATTTCCACGCGCCCGCATCCACTCCTCGAATTTTTCCAAATAATCGGCGTCAATGCGGCTGAATGTGAAATTAAGCGCTTTATCTCGATTAAATGATTTCAGCACGTTATAAGAGTTCAGATAGGCATAGGCATTGCCCACACTTCCCCGCTCTTTCAACTCGGAGATAATCGCTTTGTAAACCTCTTCGACGGTCTGCGCTTTGATTCGCTCCTTTTGTTCGGCGACAATCATCTGCGGGGTAAACTCCTCCTCGTTCATCTCTTTCGCCAAAATCTTCCCGTTGTACTCGGATTCATATTTCAGCATGATCTGGCGAATCAACTGTCGATTTGGACAGTTGGGTTTGGGTTGGTTGGTGTCAAAATTCCAGAATTTGGGATCGACCGACACGCCCAGACTCTTCATCGTACGGCGTCCCTCTTTGGAAATGCGGAGCATCAGCGGGGATTCTCCATTTGCAAGTACCTTGTACCTGTAACAAACGACGGAAACACAGGTTTTCATCGGTTTTGGTTGACTTCTTGGTTGACTTTTTCGCGTCAACCGTGGCGTCAACCGCCCGTTCGGCAGGCAGGCGCAAAAGCGAAAAAAGGCTCGACAATCATGTGATTGTCAAGCCTTTTCTTCAGTCGGGGTGACTGGATTCGAACCAGCGACCACACGCCCCCCAGACGTGTACTCTAACCGGACTGAGCTACGCCCCGATTCCTGTTCCCTCACCCGCGGCTCGCTTCCGGAGAAGCATTTACCTCGTGTTTGGGACTGCAAATATAGTGTATTTTTTTCAAAACAACACTTTTTCGCAATATTTTTTTCTATTTTTGTGCGATATGAAACGATTTTTCCTCGTCGGGCTGCTCTGGATGGCCCTTGCGGCCGTCGGCTGCCGCGATTCAAGACCCTTCGCCGTGGAGGATTTCACGGTCGAGCGCTACACGCCCCGCTATGCGTCGGGCTTCGATATCCGCAGCCGCGAGGGGAGTGTCAGCTCGCTCATAACGGTCCGCAACCCCTGGCAGGGCGGCTCGGGCGAGGTGCAGTACCTCTACGTCGTGCGTGACGGCGAGCCGGTGCCGGCCGGATTCCCGGGGCAGGTGGTCGAGGCGCCCGTACGGCGGGTCGTCTGCATGTCGTCGAGCCATGTGGCGATGTTCGACCTGCTGGGCGAGGTGGAGCGCATCGTTGGGGTCTCGGGCATCGACTACATTGCCAACGACTACGTCGCCGCCCACAAGCTCTGCGGCGAGGTGCGCGACGTGGGTTACGACTCGAACCTGAACTTCGAGCTGCTGGTGGCCATGCGTGTCGACCTGGTGCTGCTCTACGGCGTGGCGGGCGAGGATACGGCCGTGACGAACAAGCTCCGCGAGCTGGGGATTCCCTATATATATATTGGTGACTACGTCGAGGAGTCGCCGCTGGGCAAGGCCGAATGGGTGATGGTCATCGCCGAGCTGACCGACCGCATGGAGCAGGGGTGCTCCCTCTTCGATGCCACCTGTGCCCGCTACGAGGCGCTGCGCGACGGAGTTAAGCCCGGGCAGCGTCCCCGCGTGATGCTCAACACCCCCTACCGCGACACGTGGTACCTTCCCTCGGCCGACAGCTACATGGTGCGCCTCATCGAGGATGCCGGCGGCGCCTACGTCTGCCCCGAGGCGCGGGGCAACGCCTCGCATGCGGTCGAAATCGAGCAGGCCTACCTGCTGACCAACTCGGCCGACTACTGGCTCAACACCGGGGCGGCCAACTCGCTGCAGGAGCTCGTGCGGCAGAATCCGCGCTTCGCCTCGGTGCCGGCCGTCCGCAACGGCCGCGTCTTCAACAACAACCGCCGCCAGACACCCGCCGGAGGCTCCGACTTCTGGGAGTCGGGCGTCGTCCATCCCGACCGCGTGCTGGCCGACCTGATTCGGATTTTCGAGGGGCGGAGCGATTCGCTCTGGTACTACAAAAAGCTGGAATAGCCCATGTCGCGCACCTTGCTCTGCTTCCTGCTGCTCGGCCTCTTGACGCTGGCGCTGCTTGTGGCCGACCTCTTTGTCGGCTCGGTGCGGCTTCCGGCGTCGGACGTCGTGGCCGCCTTCACGGGGGGCGACTGCCCCGCAGAATCGCGCTATATCGTGCTGAACATCCGTCTGCTGAAGGCCATTACGGCGCTCTTTGCCGGTGCGGCCCTCTCGGCGAGCGGCCTGCAGATGCAGACGCTCTTCCGCAATCCGCTGGCGGGTCCCTACGTGCTGGGCGTCAGCTCGGGCGCCAGCCTGGGCGTGGCGCTCTTCCTGCTGGGGGCGCCGCTGCTGGGTGTGGCCAACCACTCGCTGGTGCAGTCGCTCGGACTGACCGGTGCGGCGTGGCTCGGCTCGGCGCTGGTGCTGCTGGCCGTCATGGCCGTCGGGCGCCGCATCAAGGACATCATGGTGATTCTGATTCTGGGCATGATGTTCGGCTCGGGCATCGGCTCGGTGGTCGAAATCCTGCAGTACCTCTCGAACGAGGCGGCGCTCAAGTCGTTCGTCATCTGGACCATGGGGTCGCTCGGCGACGTCACGGCCTCGCAGCTCGGGCTGCTGCTGCCGCCCGTCATCGTGGGTCTGCTCCTCTCGGTGGCCTCCATCAAACCGCTCAACATGCTGCTGCTGGGCGAGAACTACGCCCGCACGATGGGGCTCAACATCGTCCGCGTGCGGACGATGCTCTTCCTCTCGACAGTGCTGCTGGCCGGTACGGTCACCGCCTTCTGCGGTCCGGTGGGCTTCATCGGCCTGGCGGTGCCCCATTTGGCGCGGATGCTCTTCGCGGCGGCCGACCATCGCGTGCTGATGCCCGCCTCGATGCTGGCAGGCTCGGCGCTGCTGCTCCTCTGCGACCTGCTCTCGAAGAGCCTGACGCTGCCCATCAACACCGTCACCGCCATGATGGGCATCCCGGTGGTGATACTGGTCGTCGTACGCAACCGCAACCTCTTTTGACATTGACCCGACCATGAGCATAGAACTTCGACATCTGGGCATCGGCTACGGCCGGCGGACGCTGCTCGACGACGTCTCGACCACCTTTGCGCAGGGCAGCCTCACGGCGCTGCTGGGGCGCAACGGCAGCGGCAAGAGTACGCTGCTGCGGGCGCTGGCCGGACTGGGGCCCGTCGCCTCGGGCGAGGTGCTCCTCTGCGGGCGGCCGCTCGTGCAGCTCTCACCCCTGGAGCGGGCCTCGACCGTCAGCTTCGTGACCACCGACAAGGTGCGCATTGCCAACCTCGCGTGCGAGGATGTGGTGGCGCTGGGCCGCGCCCCCTATACCAACTGGTTCGGCCGCATGCAGCGCGGCGACCGCGAGACGGTGGCCCGCGCCCTCGAACTGGTGGGGATGAGCTCCTTCGCCCGCAAGACGATGGACGCCATGTCCGACGGCGAGTGCCAGCGGATTCTCATCGCCCGGGCCCTGGCGCAGGATACCCCCGTCATCCTGCTCGACGAGCCGACGGCCTTCCTCGACCTGCCCAACCGCTACGAGCTCTGCACGCTGCTGCAGCGGCTCGCCCGCGAGGAGGGCAAGTGCGTCCTCTTCTCGACGCACGACCTCGACATCGCCCTCTCGCTCTGCGATTCGGTGGCGCTCATCGACACGCCGCACCTGCACCACCTGCCCACGCCGGAGATGGTCCGCAGCGGCCACATCGAGCGTCTCTTCTCGGGCGGAGGCATCACCTTTGACCCTGTGAGCCAGACGGTTCGACCCGCCGAAAAGGGGTAGGGCGATAATTTTCAGCGGTTTTTTTTGTTTGCTTCGCTTTTTTGTTTACCTTTGCACCGCTAAAGCCCCTTCTCGGAGCGGTGCGATAGCGGTAAGGCCCATTCGTCTATCGGTTAGGACGCAAGATTTTCATTCTTGAAAGAGGAGTTCGATTCTCCTATGGGCTACGAGCTTGGCGCGAGACGTGCCGGTGGAGACGTTGGGGGGAGAGGAATGAACCCCCGGTTCTCCGAAGGTGCGGCGAACGCTGACGGGTGTTTTTAGTTCAGGAGCGGACCCTCGGGTCCATCCGCAAGCGGCTACGGCCGCTGAGTGCCGCCGGCATCCGGAGCGCGGCGGTGAAACGTAAAACCGGAAAGAGGGGTCGGAAACGTGCCGACAGCATGTGGCGCGGGTCGAAAGCCTCCCGTTTCTGCGGAGCTCCGGAGAGCGAAAGAGGAACAACAAAAATTTAAGTTATGGCAAACCATAAGTCTTCGAAGAAGCGTATCCGTCAGACCCTGACGAAGCGTACGCACAACCGTCTCTACCACAAGACGGCCCGCAATGCCGTGAAGGCCCTGCGCAACACCACCGAGAAGAGCGCCGCCGAGGCCCTTCTGCCGAAGGTAACCGCGATGCTCGACAAGCTCGCCAAGCACAACATCATGCACAAGAACAAGGCCGGCAACCTCAAGAGCGCGCTTCAGCTCCATGTGAACGCCCTCTAAGCCGGTTCGAGCATAGAGACGACAGCCGTCCCCAACGCGGGGACGGCTGTTTTTTTGTGCCGCTTCGAGGCGCTTGGGCGGGGCCGGTGCCGGTTGCGGAGGTTGAGGTGCTTGTGCGGGTAGTGCCGGTTGCGGAAGATGGGCCGGTTGTGGCGAAGCGGGAAGTGCAGCGGGGCGCGGCGTACGGCCTTTGAATCCGCGCTGCGGCGGTGGGGCGGAAGGCTCGTTTGTCGGCGGGCGGAGGCTCGTCTGTCGGGGGGGAGGAGGCTGAAACGGCGTGCGGCCCTTGAATCGATTGCGGCGTGGGTCGGGAGATTCGGTTGTTGACGGGCGGAGGCCGGGCTGTGAGGCTGTCGGCAGCCTCTTGCTGCGGCGGGCGGTGCAGAGACCTGGCGTGGGATGGGGCAGGTGTCGGGCGCAGCGTGCGTTGAGGCTTCCGAGCCGGCATGCCCGTACCGACGCAAAAAAAAGAGGTCTCCTCGCTTTGAGGAGACCTCTTCGGGTGGAAGAAGGGGCTCGAACCCTCGGCCTTCGGAACCACAATCCGACGCTCTAACCAACTGAGCTACATCCACCGTGTGACCGTCTTCGGGTCTTTCGGAGTGCAAATGTAATACGTTTTTTCGGTCCATGCAACAAAAGTGCGAAAAAAATAATCGCCCGTGACAAAATGTCAGTCGCGACTGTAGCTTTGTCACCCGTTTCCTGCCAAAATCCGCTTGGCACAGCTCTTGTTGAAGTCTGTCACGCATTCGTTTTGCACGAAACTACGAACAAACAACATAAAAAACATAGAACTATGAACGTAAAACCATTATCGGACCGTGTGCTGATTCTCCCGAATCCCGCGGAGGAGAAGACTGCAGGTGGACTGATTATCCCCGACACGGCAAAGGAGAAACCGCTGGCTGGCAAGGTCATTGCCGTCGGTCCCGGTACGAAGGACGTGCAGATGGAGGTAAAGGTCGGTGACCAGGTGCTCTACGGCAAGTATGCCGGACAGGAGATTCAAATCGACGGCGTCGATTACCTCATGATGAAACAGAACGACATTTTAGCGATTATCTAAGACTATGGCAAAGGAGATTAAATATAACGTTGAGGCGCGCGAGCTTCTCAAGGAGGGCGTCGACGCGCTGTCGAACGCAGTGAAGGTGACGCTGGGCCCGAAGGGTCGCAACGTGATTATCGACAAGAAATTCGGTGCGCCGCAGATTACCAAGGACGGCGTGACGGTCGCCAAGGAGGTGGAGCTCGAGGATGCTTTTGCCAACATGGGCGCCCAGATGGTCCGCGAGGTTGCCTCGAAGACCAACGACGACGCGGGTGACGGTACGACCACCGCAACGGTGCTGGCTCAGTCCATCATCGGCGTGGGTCTGAAGAACGTCACGGCGGGTGCAAACCCCATGGACCTCAAGCGCGGTATCGACAAGGCCGTTTCGGTGGTTGTCGACTCGCTGCGCAAGCAGAGCCAGACGGTCGGCACCGATATCGCCAAGATTGAGCAGGTAGCCACCATTTCGGCCAACAACGACCACTACATCGGCAAGCTGATTGCCGAGGCGATGGCCAAGGTCAACAAGGAGGGTGTCATCACCGTCGAGGAGGCCAAGGGCACCGATACCCACGTAGAGGTGGTCGAGGGTATGCAGTTCGACCGCGGTTACATCTCGGCCTACTTCATTACCGACCCCGAGAAGATGGAGGCACAGCTCGACAAGCCCTACATCCTGATTACCGACAAGAAGATTTCGACGATGAAGGAGCTCATGGGCATCCTGGAGCCGGTGGCTCAGAGCGGACGCTCGCTGCTCATCATCGCCGAGGATGTCGACGGCGAGGCGCTGTCGGCCCTGGTGGTCAACAAGCTGCGCGGTACGCTGAAGATTGCCGCCTGCAAGGCGCCGGGCTTCGGTGACCGCCGCAAGGAGATGCTCGAGGATATCGCCATCCTGACGGGTGCCACGGTCATCTCGACCGACAAGGGCATGAAGATTGAGGATGCCGACCTCTCGATGCTGGGTACGGCCGACAAGGTGACGCTCAACAAGGAGAACACCACCATTGTCGACGGTGCAGCCAAGAAGGAGGCCATTGCAGCCCGTGTGGCCCAGATTCGCGCCTCGATTGAGAAGGCTACGTCGGACTACGACAAGGAGAAGCTGCAGGAGCGTCTGGCCAAGCTCGCCGGCGGTGTGGCTGTCCTCTACGTGGGCGCTACGACCGAGGTCGAGATGAAGGAGAAGAAGGACCGCGTCGACGATGCGCTGGCTGCTACGCGTGCCGCCGTCGAGGAGGGTATCGTTCCGGGTGGCGGTGTTGCCTACATCCGCGCTACGGCCGCTCTCGAGGGTCTGAAGGGCGACAACGAGGACCAGACGACCGGTATCAACATCGTAAAGCGTGCCATCGAGGAGCCGCTGCGCCAGATTGTCGCCAACGCCGGCGGCGAGGGCTCGGTGGTTGTCAACAAGGTGCGTGAGGGCGAGGGAGCCTTCGGCTACAACGCCCGCGACGACCGCTACGAGGACCTGCTCAAGGCCGGTATCATCGACCCGACGAAGGTATCGCGCGTGGCTCTGGAGAACGCCGCATCGATTGCGTCGATGTTCCTCACCACGGAGTGCGTGCTGGCCGAGAAGAAGGCCGAGCAGCCTGCACCTGCAATGCCCGCCGGCGGCATGGGCGGCATGATGTAACAGTCGGCCGCTGCCGCAGGACAGCATATACGGAAAACCGGGACACCCCAGCGGGGTGCCCCGGTTTTTTTGTGCCCGTTTGTTTGCGGGAGGGGAGTCGGATGCGGCGGTCGGGGCTGCCCCCCGCCGGACGGAGGGATCAGAGCCCGCCGTCGACGACCCAGCTCCGCTGCGGGTTGTCGTTGCGCAGCGCCAGGTGGAGCTCCTCGGTAGAGCCGTCTGCCATTTGCAGCCGGCAGGGAATGAAGAGGCCGGGGTAGTTGCCCGAGCGGACCGGGGCCGAGCACTCCACCACAGTAGCTCCGGCGTAGCGGCTGCGGAGCAGCTGGCGGGCCCGGGCGCCGTATGCCGAGAGCGCCTCGTCGAGAATCTCGGTGTCCCACGTTGCGAAGGCGTCGAGAATCAGCCGTGCCGCCCGGCCGGCGTCGATGCCCGCAAGGCGGGAGGTCGCCGCCTCGGGTTGGGTCAGCTCCCTCCAGGTGATGCCCTCGGGAAGTGCGGTGAGCGTTGCAGCGTCGAGCGGGGCGTCGTACTCGATGCGGTCAATCTCGAGCAGCGTCCGTTCCCTTCCGTCGGCCGCGAGGAAGGTGATGCTTCCACCCAGCAGCCGCCCGCTTGCGGCGTCGAAGCGGTATTCGCGGCGCGTGTCGCTCTCGGCGACGGAGGAGTTGCGCATGTAGTCGCTCTGGCTGAAATCGCCCTGTGCCGGGCTGTGGACCGTCAGGCGGAGGGTATCCCCCTCGCGGCGCAGCGTGTAGCGCGAGCCGTCGTGCGAGCGGGTGAGCTGCTCCTCGAACGAGAGTAGCTGGCCGGGGTCGATGAGCTGGAAGAGCATCCCCGCAACGCCGGGCGAGTAGGGGAGCACCTCGCCCTCACGCAGTGCGTCGAACCAGAGGTAGGTGTGCTTCCCGTCGTAGAGCGCCTTGCGGCCCGGCTTCTCGATGCGCCAGAGCAGCTGCGGGGAGTAAATCGCCTCGATGGTGTGGGGCACCGGCTCGTCGAGCGGGTTGGTGTAGTCGAAGTTTTCGTCGGCGTCGGTGCGGATGTGCAGTTCGATGCGGATGCTCCGCACGCCGTTCATCGCGACGATGGCCTGAGCGAAGCTGTTGCGCGCGGCGCGTGCCGGGGTGTTGAAGCCGAGGGTGAGGGCTGCGATGACGAGGACCGCGGCGGCCATCGCCCCCGAGAGGATGCCGACGATGCGGCGTACGGGGCGGCGGGGTTGGCCGGATGCGGCGGCCTCATTGCGGTCGGCGGCCGCGGCAGGTTTGGCGATGGCGGATGCGGCCAGTCCGGGTTCGCTTCCCTGCTCCGCCAGTCGGAGGCGGGCGGCCTCCAGAATCCGTTCGCGAAGTCCTGCGGGCGGGGTAATTTCGATGTGGGGGGTTGCGGCGTCGAGCGCCCGTCGGGCGTCGCGAAGGGCGGCGGCGCAGGCCTCGCACGCGGCTGCGTGCTCCTCCATGCTGCGGCGCTCAGCGTCGGAGAGGGTGCCGGCGAGCAGTTCGTCCAGCTGCTCGCGGAAGCGGCGGCACGTCATGGTCTTATCGGTTTTCATGGTTTTCGGATTTTTTTGGAAGGGTTTTACAGGAGGGTTTTCAGTCGCTCGATGCCGTAGTGGAAGCGCGACTTGACGGTCGAAGCGGGCAGCTCGAGCGTCTCGGCGATTTCGGTGAAGCGCATCGAGGCGAAGGTGTGCAGGCGGATGACCTCGGCCTGTTCGGCCGGCAGGCGGTCGAGCAGGGTGCCAAGCCGCCGGGCCTCGGCTTCGAGCATGTGCTCCTCGCTCGGGTCATCTTCGAGTGTCGGCGGGAGCGGCTCGGTGGGGCGGCGCCGGCGCAGCAGGTCGTTGCAGCCGTTGGACACCATGCGGAAGAGGTAGGCTTTGGCGTTGCGGACGGGTGTCGTGGCGGTGGCGAATCGGAGAAAGGCCTCCTGAACGACATCCTCGGCGTCGCTGCGGGAGGCGCACCTCAGTGCCGCGAAGCGGAAGAGCGCCTCGCTCCAGCGCTCCGCGGCATCCTCGAGCAGCGCCATCCGCTCCTCTTCGGTGAAGGTTGGGGTTGTGTTCATTGATTTCAGTCTGTTTTTGTGTTCGAACGCGCGTTCACTTATAAGACGTCTCAAGGCGAAAAAGGACGAATCGCCGGCCGGAAAAAATTGCCGGCAGGGCCTCCGTGCACCTCCGCCGCCGGTCGCTCCCTTTTCTGCTGCCTCTTATTCGTTCTCTCCGTCCTCTCCGCCCCTTCATCCCTCCGTCTCTCCGTCGCTCGGGGCCGCTCCCCGTCTCTTCCGCTGCTCCCTCTCCTCTGTTTTCCGATGCTTCTCTCCTCCACCCTTTGGGCCTCCGCCCTTTTGTTCCGATGCGGCCTCTTGTGGCTTTGCGCCCCTATCAAGGAAAAGGTCCCGGAAGCCGCAGCTTCCGGGACCTTTTGGATGAAGAGCACGTGTCGGCGGGACCGCAGGCGGTCCCTTGGGGTATCTGTTGTTGGCGGCGGGAGCTTCAGTTTTCATTCTTTTCTCCCCCCCCCTCTCCGGCCGGCGGTGCGTCAGAAGAGCGTCTGGCTCTCGTCGCCGCGCGAGCGTGCGGGGCGCTCCGGCTGGCCGAGCAGGATGCGGGCCTGCGAGAGGGCCGCGTCGGTGATGCGGCTGCCCGAGAGCATCTTGGCGATTTCGGTCGTCCGCTCCTCGGCCGTCAGCCGCGTGATGGAGGTGCGTCCGTCGCGTTTGTAGACCACGAAGTGGGTCTGGCCCTTCGAGGCGACCTGCGGCAGGTGGGTGATGTCGACCACCTGCATCGTCTCGGCCAGCGAGGCGATGATTTCGCCCATTGCATCGGCAATCCGTCCCGAGACGCCCGTGTCGATTTCGTCGAAGATGATGGTCGGCAGCTGCATGCGCCGCGCCAGCATCGCCTTGAGGGCCAGCATGACGCGCGAAAGCTCACCGCCCGAGGCGATGCGCTCGACGGCCTGGGGCGTCATGGCGCGGTTGGCCGAGAAGAGGTAGGTCACCGTGTCGCGCCCCGAGGGGGTGAGCTCCTGCGTCGGCTCCAGCGCCACGCGGAAGGTCGTGTCGGGCATGCCGAGCCGCGCGAGCGTCGCACAAATCTCCTTGCCGAAGGCCGGCGAGGCCTTCTCGCGGGCCTTGTGGAGCCGCTCGGCCAGCTTCTCGGCCTGCTCCGTGGCCCGGGCGAGCTCCTCACGGCAGGCCGTGAGCTCCTCGTCGCCGTGGTCGATGGCCGCCAGACGGGCCAGGTAGCCGTCGCGGATGGTGATGAGCTCCTCGACCGTGGTGGCATGGTGCTTCTGCGTGAGCGAGTAGAGCGTGTCGAGGCGCGCGGAGAGTTGCTGCAGCCGTTCGGGGTCGGTGTCGAGCCGTTCGCTCTCGTCCGCCGCCGAGGCGTCGATGTCCTTCAGCTCCTCCAGCACCGAGCGGAGCCGGTCGGCGTAGTCGCCCGCCTGGGGGTAGTGGTCGCGCAGGCGGTTGAGTTCGCTCTCGGTATTCTTGAGCTGGGCGAGCACCCCCGTCTCGTCGTCGTCGAAACGGTTGCGCAGCGTGGTGAGCGTCTCGCCAATCTGGTCGGCATGCTCCAGCACGGCGAGCTGCTCCTCCAGCTCGGCCTGTTCGCCTTCGCGCAGGTTGGCCGCCGTGAGCTCCTCGCTCTGGAAGCGGAGCCACTCCTCGTCGCGGCGCCCCTCGGCCGCAGCCTTCTCGAGGGCGGAAAGACGGCGGCGCAGCTCGCTCTGGCGGGCGTAGGCAGCGCCGTATTCGGCCCGCAGCGCGGCGTCGTCCGCCACGGTGTCGAGCGCCGAGGTGCGGAACTCCTCCGAGGAGAGAATCAGGTTCTGGTGCTGCGAGTGGATGTCGATGAGCTGCGTGCCCAGCTCGCGCAGCTGCGTGAGCGACACGGGCATGTCGTTGACGAAGGCGCGGCTCTTGCCCGCCGGCGTGATGACGCGCGTGAGGGTGCACTGCTCCTCGTAGTCGAGCTCGTTGCGCTCGAAGAGGGGGCGCAGGTCACGGCCCGTGAGGTCGAAGAGCCCCTCGACCTTGCAGTTGCGGGTCGTATCCTTGATGGCCGCACCGTCGTTCTTGGCGCCGAGCAGCAGCCCGAGTGCGCCGAGCAGGATGGACTTGCCGGCGCCCGTTTCGCCGGTGATGATGTTCAGATGCGGGTCCAGCTCGAGTTCGAGCTTCTCGATGAGCGCGTAGTTCTCGACCGAAAGTCGGCGTAACATGGCGATTGAGGTGTTTATGACGTTTGTCGGGTCGGGCCCTGCGGGGCGAAGCCCGGGGCCCGGGGCAGCGACGGCCCCTTCGTGTGAAGGAGCCGCCCGTCTGTTATTTCAGCAATTTTTCGATTCGGTCGACGATGCGGCCCGCGACCTCGCGTTTGGTGAGCAGCGGCAGCGGTTCGCGTCCTGTCCGGTCGATGAAGGTCACCTTGTTGGTGTCGCCGCGGAAGCCGGCCCCGGCGTCGCGCAGAGAGTTGAGGACGATGAAGTCGAAGTGCTTGCGCGCGAGCTTCTGCTCGGCGTGCGCCTCCTCGTCATCGGTCTCCAGCGCAAAGCCCACCAGCAGCCGCCCCTCCTTGCGGGCGCCCAGCTCGGCGGCGATGTCGTGCGTGCGGCGCAGGCGGATGACCAGCTCGCCGTCACCCTTGCGGAGCTTGGTCGCGGAGACCTGCTCGGGGGTGTAGTCGGCCACGGCGGCGCACATCACGGCGCCGTCGCATGCGGCGAAGGCCTCCGTGGCGGCGCGGTACATCTCCTCGGCCGAGAGGACGTCGACGCGCTCCACCCCTTCGGGGCAGGCGAGTGCCGTGCGGCCGCTGACGAGCGTCACGCGGGCGCCCCGCGCCGCCAGCTCGCCGGCAATGGCGTAGCCCATCTTGCCCGACGAGTGGTTCGAGATGAAGCGCACCGGGTCGATGGCCTCGATGGTGGCTCCCGCCGTGACGAGGAAGTGCCGCTCCTCGAGGCTCTTCGCCGTGGGGGCAAGCAGCCGCGTCACCGCCTCGACGATGTGCTCCGGCTCGGCCAGACGCCCCTTGCCCGTAAGTCCGCTCGCCAACTCGCCGGCCTCGGGTTCGACGACCCGTACGCCGCGGCTGCGCAGCGTCGCGAGGTTGGCCTGCGTGGCGGGGTGGGCGAACATGTCGAGGTCCATGGCCGGGGCGACGACCACCGGGCAGCGCGCCGAGAGGTAGGTCGTCAGCAGCAGGTTGTCCGCCACGCCCGTGGCCATCTTGGCCAGCGTGTTGGCCGTAGCGGGGGCGATGAGGTAGCAGTCGGCCCACTCGCCCAGCGAGACGTGCGAGTTCCAGGCGCCGTTCTCGGGGTCGAAGAACTCGACCAGAATCGGGTTCTTCGCGAGGGTGGCCATCGTCAGCGGGGTGATGAACTGCTTGGCCAGCGGCGTCATCACCACGCGCACTTCGGCGCCGGCCGTCTTCAATAAACGACAGAGCACAGCCGCCTTGTAGGCAGCTATGCTTCCCGTAATGCCCAGCAGTATGTGGCACCCCTGCAGCGAGGGGCACGTCGTATGCCGTGAATCCATCGTCGACAGCCCGCTCAGGCCTCCTTCGTGGTCGGCTTCTCCTCCTTGCCGCTCTCCTTGGCCTCCTTGCCGTCCTTGCCGCCCATGCGGTAGTAGAGCTCTCCGTCGAGGAACTCCTCGGTGGCGATGATGGTCGGTTTGGGCAACCGCTCGTAATAGCGGGAGATTTCGATTTGCTCGCGGTTTTCGAACGTCTCCTCCAGAGTGGCATCCGTCGGCGAGGAGAAGTCGGCCAGCTTGCGGCTGAGCTCGTTCTTCAGCTCGGTCGAAATCTGATTGGCGCGGCGGGCGATGATGTTAATCGACTCGTAAACGTTGCCCGTTTCGCGGTCGAAGTCCACCAGTTTCCTCGTGATGGTGTTGTTGGGAATGTTTTTCTTAATCTCCATGACTATATGTTGTTGTCTTTCTTGTTCCGGTCCAGATAATCCTTGGCGTGCTTGGCCATGCGCTCCAGCTCGCGGATGTGCTTCGATTCGGGGAACTCCTCCTTGAAGGAGAGGTACGAGTCAAGCATCGAGAGGTAGCGGTCCGTCTGCTTCTCCTCAATCGAGTTGCTGGCGTAGCGGTAGCTTGCGTCGACAATCAGGTACATGATTTCCTCGCGGTGCGTGCTTTCGGGATACTTCTTCAGGGCGTTTTTCAGCGCGACGATGGCCGAGTTGTACTTGCCGATTTTGTAATAGGTGTAGGCGTTCAGATAGGCCTTGTCGTGCAGCCGCTGGGTGAGCTCCTCGTTGATGCTCTTGAAGTTCTCCACCTGCTTGCTGTCGGGGTAGCGCGACATGAACTCGTTGACGGCGATGATGGCCTGGCTGGTCATCGTCTGGTCGCGCGAGGGACCCGGCGCGAGGTAGTAGTAGCAGAGGGCGAACATACCCTCGGCATCCTCGATGAAGACGCTGCGGCCGAACTTGCGGCGGAAGTCGTCAAAGAGCAGCGAGGCGGTTTCGTAGTCGCGGTTCTTGTACTTGCAGCGGGCGTTGAAGAAGGAGATGCTGTCCTCGCGCGTGGTGCCCGAGTAGTAGGGCAGCGCCCCCTCGAAGAGGGTCGAGGCGCGCGTCCACTTCTCCTTGGCGTAGTATTCGAGCGCCTTGTCGTACATGACGTCGGGCTTGCCGCTCTTGAGAATCGAGCTGACGCCGGCGCAGCCCGTGAAGAGGGTCGCCAGCAGCAGGCCGGCAGCAATGAGTGAGAGAGTGTGCTTCATCGAAAGTTCGTTTACGGCGCTTTAACGCGCAAAGTTACATATAAATTAACGAACCGCCAAAAAAATTATTGCCTCACGCATTGGGGCAGGGACTGCGGCGTGCTTCCTGGTCGGAGGGCGGGAGGTGCGGCGGGGCGGCGGGCTTCTCTTTTGGGGAGAGGCCGGGTTCGAACGGAGGCTCTGCGGGGCGGTGGTTGCTGCCGTTCCCCGGAAACGGTCCGGGAACAGGCGGTGTGTTTCTTGGTCGAAGGG
>JFBN01012072.1_pt1 | contig 50872 bp, 44 predicted proteins | sample 768741 | NCBI WGS metagenome assembly JFBN01 (sample SAMN01983846, study PRJNA193217) | chicken gut metagenome | biome: terrestrial biome; isolation source: ceca of Broiler chicken | host: Gallus gallus | place: United Kingdom: England | collected 2010-09-07
CTCAATAGGACAAACTTCAAAATTTAGCTACTATAAACTCAATATAATTCAAGGCTTGTAAGCTTTATGTGAATAAAATCTTATAATCTGCAAAACATTAAATAAAATTAGCAAAAGATATTTAGGAATCATTGCTTTGTTTTCTATAGGACTTTATGGAATAAAAACAAATTTTTTATTAGCCTTGTTAATCTTTATTTGTTTTTTTGGAATAAATTGTTAGGTTGTGCTTGAAAATAGCAAGTATTTCTATGGAGTCATCATTGATTGAAAAGGGAATTATATATCCTTTAAAAATCAAATCCCTTATGTTTTCTTTATTAATAGTTTTGTTTTTACGATACCTATAAGGCATTATGGGTATTTTATGAATTTGGGTTTTCACCTGCTGTATGAAAGCAAAAGCCCTATCTTTGCTATCTAATGAGATATAATCTGCTATATTTTTTAAGTCATTTAAAAATTCATCGGAATAGCGAATTACCACTGATAGCCTTTTTGTTTGAGTTCTTTGGCAAATTCTAATTCAGAATAAAGTTTTAATTCCTTGTTTTCAAGTTTATTGACTATATTTTTTAATCTTATGTTATCTGTTTGACTTAAATCGCTTTGCAGGGCTTCAATCATATCATTATCAAGTTCTACCACATTGATTTTTTCTCCAAAAAGCTCTTTTAAAGAGTTCATCATTTCATCTGTCAAAGTAAAGCTGTTTTGAGCTTGAAGCATAATTGCATTTGTCATTTTTGCCACCTATATTGAAGATTAAAGCATTACGCTTTTATGGATTTATTATATTATAAAACAAATAAAATTCACTATCAAAAATAATAATCGCAAATTATTCTATAATTTTATTCATTCAAACAAGTAGGCTAGTCTTGAGCTACCAAAGGCTTTTAAATATTTTTGCTTTATTTTGAGAGGCTTTATTGAAGCAACACTCTTTTACACAAAATATGCAAAAAGATTGCTATTTTAAAATAGAAAAAGTTTAGTGAAGTGGTGTAAAAAACATTATGCTATTTGGAAAAATATCCGAATCTTTTGGTAGATAATGTATAAATTGATCGATGAATTGTTTGTTTAAAAAGAGTTCTCCGCTAACAATAATGCCTTTTGTATTGTAGTTTTCTTCCATATCTCGACTTAAATTTGCAAAAAATTCAGCAAAAGAATCCAAAATACCAAAACATAATAATTCTTTTTCGACTCCGGCAAGTTTGAAGCTCATTACAGAACGTAAAGTGCGTAAAGTATCGAGGTGGATTTTGCCTTCTTCGTTTTTTTCTAATCTAAAGTCAATCCGCGGTCCTTTGCTGCCGAGGAATTGTGAGGCACATTGCAAAACTGCTTTTGTAGAATCTTTTAGGGTATTGGCTTGCAAATCTAGCAAGATTCCGCACATTCCGATAAGATCTAAGAGATTGGTCGAGGGCTTAGAATCTGTGGGTAAGGTTTCTAGCTGTTTGATGAGTTCGCAGTTGGCATTGGTGAAGTTTTTTAGCAAAGATTGTGTGGTGGAATTGAGTGTTTTTAGGGTGTTTAAAATCAGGTGAAAATTTGTTTCAAATTTAAATTCAATAGGGGTTTTAAAGCTTCCATTGAAATATACCATAAAATGCGTTGAATCTTCGCCCAAATAGAGAGCATTGAGGCTTTTTAGATTTTCTTCTTGTATGGTTTGTAGGAAGGATTCTAATTCTGGGTGGGGTGTATTGGGGGCTTTTTGTGCTGTGTGCTGTAAAATCAAAGAGTTTTTAGCCACGGTTATAGTGAGGGGAGATTTTTCTTCTTTTATGAAGTAGCAAATTCCATTTTGGATTTTTTCTCTAGGCTCTAAAAGATATAATCCGCTATAAGATTCTAAAAACTTAGTAAGAAGCAATAAAATAGGATCAAAAGGCAAAATGCAAGGGACTTCATCCAAACAAAAAAAGTCTTTAAGGATTGCTTTTGGCTTGAGGTGGATAATGGGCTTTTCAAGTGTGGCTAGAGCTTGACTTTCTTCATTGGAGATTCTAAAGATAGATTGTGCGTTGTTTAGGCAAAAGGGCATAAAGAGGTAGGGGGTATTGATTTTTGTGGGATTCTTTTCGTCTAATAAAAGCAATTCTTTTTTGCCAAAAATGGTTTTAATAAAAATACTTTTTCCCTCTTTTAATAACTGACTTAAAAAGCTTAAAGATTCTTGTAGGTCTTTTGCGTGTTTGAGGGGGAGTTTTTGATTGTCTTTTAAAAGGGTGATTTTTTCTAGTTTGAAATCGATGAAATTCTGCCATAGATTGCAAAAATTTGGGGATTGTTTGTGTGTGATTTCTTGTAATTCTATGGGTGTTAGAAAGTTTGAAATTTCGTTATTTGGGGAAATTTTGTTATTTTGTGAGAGATTTTCTAAGATATGCAATTCTTTAAAAGCCCATTGCAGTGAGAGCGGAAGGCTTTGGGAGAGGTGGTTTGTGAAGTCTAAAAGCTTTTGTTGCTCCCCTTGTAATTCTAATGTAAAGTTTTTGGCGTTGTTTTGTATAGCTTGTGCTTCTAAATGAAACGATTTTGCACTCCAAAAGAGATTTTTAAGAAAAAAGTTTTTGATTGTATTTGGGGATTGTAGATTGTGAATCAAAGAAAAATCTAATGCGACAAACAAATTAAAAGCCTTTGTAAGAAAGATGAGCGATTTCTTGTAAATCTCTATTGTCTTTTTTGTGAGTTTGAATGCCAAACTCGTGGAGATACTTTATAGCTTGTGCTTCCATAGTTTTAGCTGCTTTTAGTATTTCTTGTGATAATTCAAATGTTGGGTCACTACCAATGATAAATGGTTTTACGCCTAAGATTTTTGTAGGAGGTAAATCACCTAACATTTCAATCATTTTTAGAGTTTGGAGCATTTCTACTTCGTGAGCACTTCCAGCCCAAGTGATGTTGTTTGGAATCGCACTAAAGTCAAAAAAATAAATATCCCCTATTTGTGCATTATCTGCATCGATGCAATCAAGGATTAAAACTCTATCATAATTTGTGATAATAGGGATTAAGTGCTGTGCCATAGTCCCTCCATCGACAATATCGACTTCGTGTTCGCCCTCAAAAGAATAATTGAGCTTTAAGAGGTTGGAGAGATGCACTCCAATCCCTTCATCTCCAAAAAGAATATTTCCAATACCAAGAATGAGAATTTTCAAATGCATTCCTAGTGTTGTTCATCTTTTTCAAATTTTAAACCGCTGATGATGGTATCAATACCAGAACCGGGGAATTTTACTGCATTCCAGCTTGCCATATAAATATGGATAGGAATAAAAATAATAAACGCCCAAGTTAAGATATGATGGACTAAACGCACATTAGCAATTCCTCCAAAAAGCACTTCAAGAGGTCTAGTAAAACTCATAATAAAACCTCCAAGCCCTTCATGATAAACATGAGCATAAAGGATAAGACCTGTGAGAGAAATAGCAATGATTAAGAGCATTAAACCTATGTAAGTTGCTAGTTGTAATGGATTGTATGCGCCTTTATTGTGTGGATGTCCGCCTAATAATAAATAGGTTTTGAGAATCTTTATCCAAATAATAGGGTTAATAAAATCCAAAAAAGAGCGGCGTTCCATTTGACATTCTTTTGCAAATATAAAAAGATAGATTCTAAAAATAGAAACTGCAATCAATGCAAATCCGATGATAACATGCCAGATTCTTGAGAGTGAATAGACATCATATTGTGGATTAGCAGATAAAAATGGATAAGCAAGATAAAAGCCAGTAGCAATTAGAGCAAAGATTGCAAATGCTCTAATCCAGTGAAATATTCTTGTCAATCCTGAAAATTCATAGACGGGTTTGTATTTTGTTTCCATAATTTCTCCCTTAGATATTGCAACCTATGGCGATTGGATCAATTTTGTATTGTCCGATTTCATTTCCTTTGGTATCCATTAGATGAACTGCACAAGCAATGCAAGGGTCAAAAGAATGGATAGTGCGGATAATTTCTAATGGTTGAGTAAGATCTTGAATTTTTGTCCCTACCAAAGAAGCTTCATAAGGTCCCATTTGATTTTTAGAATCTTTTGGTCCTGCATTCCAAGTGCTAGGCACAACAGCTTGATAATTAGAAACAACGCCATCTTTGATTCTCACCCAGTGGCTCAACATACCGCGTGGCACATTTCCGATATAGCGTCCTTTGTATTCTTTATTGTTATCGATTTTGTAAGGAGCGCAAGTGGTTTGATCCCCTGTTTTGAGATTTTCTACTAGAGAGTTGAAAGCTTCAATTCCATAATCTGCGGAGAGTTTGCATTCTAATAATCTTGCAGCGGTTCTTCCTAAAGTGGTAAAGAGTGCTTCAATAGGCAATCCTGTATCTTTTAGGAATTGTGTAGCAATTTTTGTAATGCGTGGATTTTTGGCTGCAAGTCCGACAACAATTGCAGCTAGTGGTCCAACTTCCATTGGCTCTCCATTGTAGCGAGGAGATTTAATCCAGCTATATTTGCCTTCGAGATTCAAAGCTTTTGTTTTGATAGGAGTGCCATCTGGTCCGATAGTATCTGCATCAACAAACCCTGTGTAGTTAGGAGTCGTGTCGCCTTCATAAGGGTGAAGTGCTTTGTCATTTTGATACCATGAATGTGTGGCTTCTTCTGTAATTAAATCTTCATTGATCTCAAAGAGTTTTGAAATATCACCATTGCGGACAATACCGCTACTATAAAGTGTTTCATTGTGATTGACAGGGATCTCTGCATAACTCATAAAGTTTTTTACTCCACAACCTTTTAAAACACTTGGTTCATTTTTATAAACTTCTGCTGCCATAACAACATCTGCATAGTAGGCACGATTGATGAAATCTGATACTTCTTTGTATTTTGTGAGCCAATCTCCCAATCTTGATGGGTCTAAAATATCTGCAACACAAGTTACTCCGCCGACAGTTAGGCTTTGTGGGTGTGGTTGTTTTGCACCAAAGATTGCCATCATTTCTGCAGCCACTCTTTGCACTTCAAGTGCTTTTAGATAGTGTGAAAGCACAATTAGGTTTTGTTCTGGTGAGAAGCGATAAGTCTTGTGTCCCCAATATGCGTTTGCAAAAGGTCCTAAACCTTGCTTAGAGCTAGCAAATTTCGCTACTTTTTCTTGCACTGCTTTTAGCTCATCTGCCCCTGTTGCAATTGGATTTTTTACATATTTAAAGGCAAGTTCGGAAGCTTTTTTGGGGTCTGCTTTTAGCGCTTGTGTGATATCGCACCAATCAAGCCCATGCAAGTGATAGAAATGCACCAAATGATCATGTAAAACTAGAGAAACATTCATCAAAGATCTTACCATTTGCGCATTAAAAGGCACTTTGATACCTAGTGCGTCTTCTACTGCGGTTATCCCTGCTTTGTAGTGTGAATAGGTGCAAACTCCACAGATTCTTTGCACCATAAAGCCTACATCTCGTGGATCGCGGTTTTTTACGATAACTTCAATTCCTCTCCATAAAGTCGAGCTAGAATAAGCATCAGTAATTACATTGTTTTCATCTACAATGACTTCAATTCTTAAATGTCCTTCAATTCTAGTGATTGGATCAACAATAATTCTTTTTGTCATCTATTCCCCTTTATTATTTTTTCTAACGCCAGATAAGATTGCGTGTGCTGCCATACCAATTGCTGCAACTCCTAATAATGTGATTCCTATATTGTCCGCAGTTCTATCTTGACCGCTAAAGAAAGGGACATCATAGATTTTGTTTCCAAGTGGTTCTTCAAATGGTCCCATAGTATCCCAAAAGTTTGGCTCGCTACAACCAATACAACCATGCCCTGCTTGAATCGGCCAGCTTGTGTGGGAATTAAATCTTAGTTTTGAGCAGTTGTTGAAAGTATAAGGTCCTTTGCAGCCAACTTTGTAGAGGCAATATCCATTTTTTGCGCCTTCATCACCAAAAGTTTGCACAAATTCTCCTGCATCAAAATGTCCTCTTCTTTCGCATAAATCGTGGATTCTAAGTCCATAAGCCCATTTTGGACGATTGAAGGCATCAAGACTAGGTAATGTGCCAAAAAGAATAAAATGAATAACATTTCCAACGATATTTTTCTCGCTAGGAGGGCAACCCGGGACATTGATAACAGGTTTGTTTGTAACAGCACTTAAAGGTTTAGCAGCTGTTGGATTTGGATTTGCAGCTTGGATTCCACCAAAGCTAGAACAGGTGCCAATTGCAAAGATTGCTGCAGCATGCTCGCTAGCTTCTTTTGCATTTTCTAAACCGGTTTTGCCATGAGCACCGATTGTTAGATATTGTCCTTCTAGTGCAGTGGGGACGCCACCTTCTACCATTAATACATAGCGTCCTTTGTATTTTTCAATGGCATCTTCTAAATTTTGCTCTGCTTGAAAACCAGAGGCAGCCATAATGGTTTCATGGTATTCAAGTGAAATATAATCGAAAATCAAACTCGCAATACCCGGTCCATCACTTCTAAGCAAGCTTTCACTACAACCTGTACATTCTGCTAAGTGCAACCAAATCACAGGCAATCTATCTGCAACTTCAGCAGCTTTTGCAGTAAGTGGTGTGAAGCTCGCAGGGAGAGATAACATAGCAGTCATTGCGCCTGCCCATTTCATAAAATCTCTTCTTGAGATACCATTTTCTTTTAGCATTTTTTTGATGCTATTTCCCTTTTTTAAAGCAGGAAATTTATTGATTTCTTTAAGCCTTTCTTGTGCTTTTTGGAGTAGGACTTGTTCTCTTTCCATTTTCATCCTTTTTAAAAAATAGTTAAAAATAAGATATTTTTAACTCTCGATAAGAAGATGTGAAGAAAGCCATTTATTTTAAGTTTAAAGAAAAAATGACTTTTTACAAACTTATTTTACCATTTTTTTAGATATTTAAGGTTAAAAATATTTTATTTAGTAAAATTATTTTTGATTGCTGTTTTGTTGAGAGTTAGAATTGTTTTGAAGAAAGCTGCGTTCTTGGTTGTCTATATCAACTAGCCAGTAAAATTGCGAAGTTTGGTTTGAGGCAAGTTTGATAGTGGCGATTTGATAGTTTTGTCTTTCTTCGATTGATTCTACTTGACCTACTAAAATATTGGGATAAAAAATCTCATCATAACCGCTTGTATAGATATTATCCCCTACTTGAATTTTTGGATACAAAGGAATGTAATCTATAATAAAACCTTTGTTTGGGTCGTATTTTGCAATACCCGGAGATTTGTTGGGACCTACAATAACGCTATAACTGCATTTTTCATCACCATTTAAAAATCCTATGAATCTACCATTTGAGAGTGTGGCGATTCCTGCAACTTGATTATTATGGATAAGTCCAAAAATAACATTTTTTGTTTTTGTGATGGTTTCTTGATGATCAACCTCTAGCCAGATTTTTGTATAATCATTGATATTGACATGAGAGATTGTGCGGACAAGGTGAAAATTGGGCAGATTTAAATCTAAATTGGAGTGAATAGAATGGAGTAGCTCATTGTGCTGATTGGTTAGAAAATCAAATGAATATTGAATGCTTTCTTTGTTTTTTAACTCATTGGTTAAATGTTTGATTTGTTCAGCTTGATTGAAATGCCTTGTGATAGCATTGATAATATTGTTGTTTAGGTTTAAAATACCTATTTTGATGCTATCACTTAAAAAAAGGACTTTGGTGTGTATTTCTTTGGAGACTTGCATTGAAAGGAATAAAGCAATAGTGATAAAGATAATCCAAAGAAAGAGTTTTTTCATTCATCACTCATAAGATAATTGCTGAAGAATATCAATCTCTTCTAATGCTTTTCCTGTCCCTTTTGCAACGCATAAAAGAGGCTCTTCACCTACATAAACAGGTAGTTTTACGATTTCTGAAAGATATTTATCTAAACCTCTTATGAGTGCCCCTCCGCCTGTGAGGACAATCCCATTTTCTACAATATCACCTGCTAAATCTGGTGGCATTTGCTCTAAGACATCTTTGAGGGCATTTGAAATTTCTTTGAGAGGTTCTTTGATGGCTTCTCTAACATCCTCACTTGTAAGTTCAATGGTATTCAATAATCCACTCACTTGATCGCGTCCTTTGACTTGCATAGAAAGTGGCTCATCAAGGCTAATGGCAGAACCGATTTGAATTTTAATAATCTCTCCCGTCCTCTCTCCGATGAGTAAGCTATATTTGCGTCTTATATAATCAACTATCGCATTATCTAGTTTATCACCAGCAGTTCTAAGAGATTTTGAGATAACCAAGCCACCTAATGAGATTACCCCAATCTCTGTGGTCCCTCCGCCAATATCTACTACTAAGCTTCCTTTAGGCTCTTTTACAGGGAGTCCAGCACCAATAGCTGCTGCCATAGGCTCTTCAATCAAAAACACCTCCCTTGCTCCTGCACTAATAGCAGATTCTCTAACTGCTTTGCGTTCTACGCCTGTTAAACCATAAGGCACACAAACAATGATTCTTGGACGCATAAGAGCTTTTCTGCGATGTGCTTTTTCGATGAAGTGGCGAATCATTTTTTCTGTCATATCAAAATCCGCAATTACCCCATCTTTCATAGGGCGGACAGCCAAAATACTGCCGGGAGTTTTTCCTACCATTTCTTTTGCTTCATGACCAACCGCTAAGATTTTATTTTTCCCATATTTGTCATTTCTTACAGCAACTACTGAAGGTTCATTGATAATAACACCTTGCCCTTTGACGATAACAATTGTATTTGCAGTTCCTAAGTCTATTGAAATATCGTGTGAAAACCAACCAATTATTCTATCTAATAACATTTTTCTCCTCTTTTGATGAATTAGGCACTTTTCTTGCCATTTTTCTTTTGCTTGATGAGTAAAGGTTTTTCTTTTTTAGAAACGGTTTCTTTTGTAATGATTACTTCATAACCTTTTAATTCTGGTAACTCATACATAATATCTAGCATAATTTCTTCCATAATAGAACGCAAACCTCTTGCCCCTGTTTTTCTTTGGATAGCAAGCTCAGCAATCGCCTCTAATGCTTCGGGCTGGAAAGTCAAAACTACACCATCAAGCGCAAAAAGCTGTTTATATTGTTTGGTGAGTGCATTTTTGGGTTTTTGTAGGATATTTACCATTGCTTCTTTGGTGATTTTTTCTAAAGTAGCAATCATATGCAAACGACCGATTAATTCGGGTATTAATCCAAAGCTAACCAAATCATCAGGTTCTACTTTTTCTAAAAGATTGTGTGAATTTACTTTGGTGTTTTTTTGGTGGTGGAATCCTAGAGTGTTTCCTCCGATTCTTCTTTCTATGATTTCTTCTAATCCATCAAAGGCACCACCACAGATAAATAAAATATCTTTGGTATTAATTTGAATAAAGTCTTGATTTGGGTGTTTTCTACCCCCTTTTGGAGGTATATTTACCACACTTCCTTCAATAATCTTTAAAAGAGCCTGTTGCACTCCTTCACCTGAAACATCTCTCGTGATAGAGCGATTTTCTGAAAGTCTTGAAATTTTGTCGATTTCATCAATAAACACAATTCCTTTTTCTGCTCTTTGCACATTTCCATTAGCTTCTTGTAAGAGGCGAGTTAGGATATTCTCGACATCTTCTCCTACATATCCTGCTTCTGTTAGGCTAGTTGCATCACAAATTGCAATAGGAATATTAAGTGATTTTGCTAAGGTTTGTGCCATAAGGGTTTTTCCACTCCCTGTTGGACCAATGAGTAAAATATTAGATTTAGAAATTTCTGTATCTTCTTCTTGTGGGTTTTGCAAGATTCTTTTGTAGTGATTATAAACTGCGACGCTAAAAACCTTTTTGGCTTTTTCTTGCCCGATAACATACTCATCAAGAATTGCTTTTAATTCTTTTGGGGGCATAATTTTGAAATCTTCTTCTGGTTGTGAATCTATTTCCTCGGGCAAATGAGGTTCATTGCCAAAAAGTAAGCTATAAGAGGCAATAATGCAGTTTTTGCAGATGCAGACATTATTCCCTGTAATGAGAGGATTTTTGGGTGATTCTTTGGATTTGCAAAAATTACAGATTCGCTCGCTCATAGACTTTTCCTTATAAATGGGATTCCTCTTGTGGATTGCAAAATAAAGTTACACATTTTCATAACATTTTCATCAGTGGGGGTTTCATCTAAAATTTCTTGTGCTATCTCTCGGATAGGGCGATTCCCTAAAAACAAACGCTTATAGGCATTATGAATCTTATCAACTTGATGGTGTTCGAAATTTTTTCTTAAGCGATGGAGATTGAGACCTCGGATTACAGCACGATTTCCCTCTGCCATACAAAAAGGGGGAATATCTTGAGAAAGGGCACTAGCCCCCGCAATCATAGCATAATCGCCGATTTTTACAAATTGGTGAATTGGAGTTAGACCGCCGATATTAATATAATCTCCCATAATGATATGCCCTCCAAGTGTCGCACCATTAGCCAAAATACAATTATTGCCGATGATGCAGTCGTGGGCAACATGGACATAAGCCATTAAGAGATTGTTGCTGCCTATGATAGTTTTACTCCCTCCGCCTTCTGTTCCGGGATTTATCATTGTAAATTCTCGGATTTTATTATTATCACCAAAAATGAGTTTGTTTGGTTCGCCATGGTACTTAAGATCTTGCGGATTTGTCCCTAGTGTTGCATTAGGATAAATTTCATTGTTTTTGCCTAAAGTTGTATTGCCAAGAATGGTAACATGATTATAAATTTTTGTATTATCTCCGATTTTAACATTTTTGCCAATTACACAATAATGCCCAATTTCAACATTTTCACCTATGGTTGCCCCTTCTTCTACAATAGCACTAGGAGCGATAATGGCACTTTTTGCAATACTCACTTAATTTCCCTTTTCTTTGGTTTTATCGACAATCATTGCTTTGAGTTCAGCTTCTGCGACAAGCTTTTCATTGACATAAGCATAGCCTTGCAATACCCAAATGCCACCTTTTTGTTTTACTACTTCTAGTTTATAGACTAAAGTATCTCCGGGTGTAACGGGATTTCTAAACTTGGCTTTATCAATACTCATAAAATAAACAATTTTATCGCCATTGTTGCTAGAATCTTCTCCAAACATACTAATAAAAGCTAGCACTCCCCCTGCTTGAGCCATTCCCTCAATGATATAAACTCCCGGATAAATGGGCTGTATCGGAAAGTGTCCATTGAAAATTTCTTCATTAATGGTAATGTTTTTGTATGCTTCAATGCTTTGATTGGGGGTAATAGCTGTGATTCTATCCACTAATAATAAAGGGTAGCGGTGAGGTAGAATCTCGCGTATTTTTTGCACATCATAAATCATAAAAATTCCTTTTATTGTTGAATGGGTATTGTAACATATATTTGAAGGTTTTTCTCATAATGCCATTTTGCCCGGATTTAAAATATTATTTGGATCAAAGGCTTTTTTGATTGTCCTAAATAGCTCCATTTCTTCTTGTGTAAAGGCAAGTTCCATAAAGGGTGCTTTAGAAAGCCCAATGCCATGTTCTCCACTCAAAGTGCCTCCAAGTTCGACGGTAATTTTAAAAATCTCTTCGATAGCCTTATGTCCCTTTTCTACTTCTTCTGGTTTAGAGCCATCTACCATTACATTTGTATGCACATTGCCATCGCCTGTATGCCCAAAGCATGGGATTACAACGCTATATTTTTTGGAGACTTCTTGGATTCTTTCAAGTAATTCTGGAAGTTTTGAGCGAGGGACAGTAATATCTTCATTGAGTTTTTTGCTACCATAAATTGTAATACTTGGGCTAGCATTTTTCCTTGCAAACCAAAGATTTGCTGCTTCTTGTTCGTTATTTGCTTGGATAAAATCACTCGCACCATTTTCATAAAATTTTTCTTTTATTTTTAACATCTGAAAATCTATCTCTTCGGGTAGATTTCCATCAACTTCTGTAATAAGAATCGCACCTGCTTGGATTGGCAAACCTTTGTGGAATTTTTCTTCTACTGCTCTTATGCTAAGATTGTCTAAAAACTCCATAGCAACCGGCGTTATACCGCTTGCCATTGTTTTATACACGGCATTCATTGCCGATTGAATACTTGGAAAAACTCCCATTGCGCTTTGTTTGTATTTTGGTTTGCTTAGTAATTTTAGAGTAATTTCTGTAATCACTGCCAAAGTCCCTTCACTAGCAATAAGAATCCCGGCAATATTGTATCCTGCGACATCTTTGATAGTTTTTTTGCCTGCACGGATTATATCTCCATTAGGCAAAACCGCACGCAATGCCATTACAAAATCTTTGGTGATTCCATATTTTGCTGCACGCATTCCACCGGCATTTTCGCTGACATTACCGCCTAAGGTTGAGTAATGTTCGCTTGCAGGATCGGGTGGATAAAATAAACCTACAGCTTCCACCGCTTTTTGGAGTTGCATATTAACAACTCCGGGTTGCACTCTAGCAACCATATTTTCCATATCGATTTCTAAAATCTTGTTCATATGTTTTTCAAGTGCCAAAACAACACCACCATTAACCGCTAAAGCTCCGCCAGTAAATCCACTTCCAGCACCACGAGGAACAATGGGAATCTTATGGGTATTGCAGTATTTTAGAATTTGGCTGACTTCTTGTTCGTTATGGGGAAAAACAACACATTCGGGATACTTTCTTTCTTTGGTTGCATCATAGCAATATGCACTTAAATGTGCTTTATCATCATAGCAATCTTCGCTACCGACAATTTTTCTTAAATCTTGAATATTTTGTTCAGTCATTTAGAGGAAATCCTTAGAAAATATCTTTAATGCTTTGTGTAAAATAATTTGTGATTCTACCAAAGAAAGTCGCATCTTCATCTTTGATTTCTCCCTTGAGTAGAGCATCAAAATAAATATAATAATCCTGAGTTCTCTTGTCATTGATAAGATAGGAAAACCATTCTTGATTTGTAGAGCCAATCCGCGAGAAGAAAGGCAACATTCTCTCTTCAATAGGTGCTCTTCCTGTGATATAGTCTTTTTTGATAAGGCTGAAAGTTTGGCAATCTAATGCCTGTCCTTCATTGAGATTGACGATATAAACAACTCCTGTGGCATATTGAGCGCATATTTTTCTAAAGTCTCCTTTAACTGGAGCTGTATGCCCTATATCCATTAAATAAGCTGCAAATAAATCTGGGTGCAACCAAGTAACATCGGGGTAAGCGTTTCTTACTTTTTCATAAATATCTTGTGTTGGTGCAATCAAAAAGGCTCTGTCATTAAAGCTTCTAAAAACCACTTCATCATTTTTTTGGGGTTTTAATAGCGGAGTTGGAAATGCAGATTGCTCTAATCCTACAAAAGGTTCAAAAGCGATTTTGGCTCGATTATCTTTGACTTCTACTACAGCTGCCATTGCGACAATTCCGGAATGTTCTTTGTCAAACCAACGAATAATCTCTCCACTTTCGCCAACCTTTAAATCAAAAGCCGGAACATAGGCAAAATGCTCCGAATCTGTATCTAACTCTATAATAGGGACAATAAGTTTATTACCAAAAGGTGAGGCAAATGCTATGGAACTAAAAAATAAAATGCAAATAAAAAGCTTAAGTTTTAGATATTTCATTTTGTGGAAAACCTTTTCTCTCTTTTTCTCTAACAAGAATTGATAGAGCCTTTAAAGATTTATATTGTTTAAAACTACAAGATTTAATTATACATTAAAATTTCTTAAAATTTTGGCATACTTTGCAAAATTTTAAGTTTAGATTGCTACTTGGCGTTCTTAAACATAGTTTGATTTTTGGATAAATATAAAATAAAAAATTGTGTTTTTTGGTAACAAAAATTAAAGTTTTTTTATTAAAAAATAACTTTATGTTATAAAATTAAGTTTATAGCAATAATTTTTTTGATAGTATTTCGTCCGTTTTGCAAAAACATTATGTTTTGCAATCCGAGTTTTGAAAATTTGTAGAAGGAGAAAAATATGGAGTTTTTAGAACTTCTTATGGTTTTAATTGCAATGATTTTAATCATTAAAAAACCAGAAAAAGAAAAATTGGCTTTTAATCTTGTAATGATTTCGTGGGTAATTATGATTGTGCTTTATGTATCGCATAAGGCGGGTGGAATCCTTACTAATATGAATCTGTAAAAGGCTTGTAAAATGAATGAAAATGCAAAAGTAAAGAATTTTTACACATTAATGTGTTTAGCGGGCTTATTGATTGTTTTATTGCCTGTTGGTATTGCAAATGTTGTGTTTGGATATATGTTAGGTGATAGTCCTTGTACTTTATGTTGGGGACAAAGAGAGGCGATGATTTACATTGGGGTTATGGCTTTATTTATCGTTCGCTATGGTATGAAAGGTAAATATATAGCTGCAATTTTGATTATGGCTGCATTTGGATTGTATCAATCTTTTGCACAATATGGAATGCACGCAATGCGTGATTTGGACCAAGGATTTGGTTTAGCAGTATTTGGACTCCATACTTATTTTTGGGCAGAAGTTGTATTCTGGGCAGTTGTATTGTTGCTTGGTGTGATTTTTGCGTTTGCTCCAAAATTTGGTGAATTTGATGTGGAAATGGCTGGAAAAAAATTTAGAGAATGGACTAAGCTTTCTTTTGCTTCTGTGGTAATTGTAACTTTGATTATTGCTTCTAATGTTTTCCAAGCTTTTGTAAGCACTGGTATTCCGCCATATGCAGGACAAGGAGATCCAGTAAGATTTAGTTTAAATCCTAAATATATCATTTGGAGTACAGATTATTGGAATGGCAAATTTAGTAGTTTTTCATTCTTAGGGCCAAGAGATGTGAAAGCTCCTGATTATGCTTTTGCTCCAGCAAGTTCAAAACTTGGAATCACATTTGATAATAATAGTGCTAATGCACCTTTAAAAGTAGATAAAACTCTCAAAATTACAGGAGAGCAAAAAATCGATTTTGCACAACCTATTAATACTTTAAGTTATATACGCGGCGAATATCTTGTAAGCTCTAAATACGATGTAGCTGTAATGGATGATAATTTTGCGGTAAAATCTAGTTTCAAACTCGATCCTTATTTCTCTGCGACTATTGATCCAATTATTGGAATTATTCCTTATATGGAAGATAAGTATCTTTTGATGGGGTCTAATAAATCTTTCTTGAGATTTAAACAAAATCCAAATGCTGATGATGCTAAACAATATGCAGACTTTATCGAAGGTGCGGATAAATTTGAAGGACAAGGAGAAGGTTTAGGAAGAGGGCGTTTGGATACTGTGAGGTCTAAATTCTTCCATGTAGCAAGTATGGCAACAGATGGAAAATATTTCTATTTGGCTACAACTCCAAACAATAAAAATGCTAAAACTTTTGTAATTAGCAAATATTTATTGAGCGATAGAACATTATCAGGAGAATTTACTCCACAAGCAGAACTTAAAGAGGGTAAAACTTTGGGTGATCTTTATGTAACTTCTATGGTTTATCACAATGGTGAGCTTTATGCACTAAGTAAAAATCATAATGTAATTGTTGTGATTGATCCAAAGTCAGAAAAAGTTACTCAAACTATTAGTTATCCAGAAACTATTAAAAATGCAAGAAGTTTGCTTATCGATGAAGCAGGAAATATGAAGATTCAAAGCTATCAAGATGGAGCAAATATCCTTTATACATTGCAATAATTTTAAATTAAAGAATCCTTTATGGGGATTCTTTAAGAATGTTTTTTGTTTTTAGCTACTTAAAATTCTTTCTATCATAATCTTCGCAAATCCTTTGTAAATATCGTTTTGGTCAATTTATTAAAATTAAAAATAATTTTGCTATACTTAGAGTTTGATTATAATCCAAAAAAGAGAAATTTATGCAGCTTAAAATTTATGATAGTGTCCAGAAAGAAAAAGTAGATTTTATCCCTATTAATCCTCCAGAAGTGCGGCTTTATGTGTGTGGTCCAACGGTGTATGATGATTCTCATTTGGGGCATGCAAGAAGTGCGATTGTTTTTGATTTATTAAGAAGAGTTTTGAGGGAAAATGGCTATAAAGTGTATTTTGCAAAAAATTTTACAGATATTGATGACAAAATTATCAATAAATCGCTCCAAACAGGTTTAAGCATCACAGAGATTACAAAAACTTATATACAAAAATACCTTGATGAAATGGAAGCTTTGGGAGTTGAGAGAGCGGATATTGAGCCAAAAGCAACAGAGAGTTTAGAGAGCATTTGTGAAATGATTCAAGAATTGCTTGACAAAGGGTTTGCATACCAAACGCCTAATGGAGATATTTATCTTTCTGTTGCTAAAGATTCTAAATATGGCTCTTTAAGTGGGAGAGTTGCTGAGTTGGAATTGCAAAGTAGAATCCACAATAGCGAGCAAAAAAGAGATTCCAAAGATTTTGCGTTGTGGAAAAGTTATAAGGGAATAGGGGATATTGGCTATGAATCGCCTTTTGGCAAAGGGCGTCCGGGGTGGCATATTGAATGTTCGGCTATGATTAAAAAGCATTTGGCATATAGTGGGCAGTATGCTATTGATATTCATGGAGGTGGGGCGGATTTGCTTTTCCCTCACCATGAAAATGAGGCTTCACAAACGCGTTGTGCAGAAAATCAAACTATCGCAAAGTATTGGATTCACAATGGTTTTGTAACTATTAATGGTGAAAAAATGGCAAAGTCTTTGGGGAATAGCTTTTTTATTAAAGATGCTCTCAAAAACTATGATGGAGAGATTTTGCGATTTTATCTGTTGGGGACGCATTATCGTGCAGGGTTGAATTTTGCTGAAGAAGATTTATTGAGTGCTAAAAAGCGGTTGGATAGAATCTACCGCATAAAAAAGCGTATTTATCCTATACAAGAAGCAGATGAAAGCCAGTGCAATGAATTTAAAGAAGCCATTTTGGAAGCTTTAAATGATGATTTAAACATTTCAAAAGCTTTAAGTGTGGTTGATGAATTTATCAATAAAGCTAATGAGTTTTTAGATAAAAAACAAAAAGATAAAATCTCAAGCATAGCTGGATTTTTGGCTATATTAGAGCGGCTTTTGGGTGTGGGGGGCAAGAATCCTTTTGAGTATTTTCAACTTGGTGTGAGTGAAGAGCAAAAGCAAGAAATAGAGAATCTTATCGCACAAAGAACAGAAGCTAAGAAGCAAAAAGATTTTGCAAAAGCAGATGAGATTCGTGAAAGATTGCATTCTATGGGAATTGAGATTATGGATTTGCCAACAAAAAGCGTATGGGAGAAAGTGTAAGGGTGGATAAAATAAGCTTTATTGGTATTTTTGGGATAGCCTTAGTTGGAGGATTTGGACACTGCATAGGAATGTGTGGTGGGATTGTGTTGGCATATTGTGGGAAATTGGGAGCGAGTTTTCAAAACAATAAAATCCATCTATTATTCTATCACTTGCTTTATAATCTTGGGCGTATTAGCACTTATACAGTGCTTGGTGTGATTGTTGGAATTTTGGGAAGCATGTTTGTTATGGATGGTTTTTTGCGTGGCTGTCTTTTTGTCTTTGCGGGTATAGCAATGGTGCTAGCAGGATTATCTCTTTTTGGTAAAATTAAATTTCTTACATATTTAGAACATTCTTTGCAAAATACTCAATGGTATCAAAAGAGTTTTCGGAAATTTTTGGATATTAAGAATCCTTGGAGTTTATATTTACTTGGGGTTTTAAATGGTTTATTGCCCTGTGGTTTTGTGTATGCTTTTTTGTTTGCAGCAGCAGGGTTTGCAAATCCGCTTATAGGGGGAGCTGTAATGGCGGTTTTTGGACTTGGCACTATCCCTGCATTAGTGCTTGTTGCTTTGTTGGCAAATACTTTATTTTCTAAACAATTATTTAGAAAAATAGCAATGAATCTTGCTGCTTTGGCTATTATTATTTTTGGGGTATTGATGATTCAAAAGGGTATAAAATTTCTACAAAATCCAGAAATGGGTGGTAAAATGCATATGCAAATCTCTATTGAACAAGGGAATGAAAATTAGAAATATTAAATGTGTGAAATTTATAAATTATAACATTATAATAAAAGTGAAAAAATTTAGTCTATTATTAAGGCAAAATTGCATACTATACAAAAAAGAAGTTTGAAGGTTGAATTAAAGATGAATCTCTCAAAAACAATCCGACATTTTTTCTCAACTATAATTATCGGGGTTGAAATTGATCATAAGAATTGCAAAATTGTTGTGCAATTTTATAAAGGTAATAAAAAATTTCAGACACAAACTAAGATATTTAAAACAATCCCGGGGGAGTTGTCCGCTCAAGCAGTAAGATATATCAAAAAGATTCGCACAAAAAATCCTTTTACCTACATTGCAACACAATCTTCTTCTATCGTGCAAGGTGCTATTAGCACCAGCAATAAAGAGGAGTTTGCTAAGTATGGCATTAATATCAATGAGGTTGTAAGCAAAAGTTTTTATAATAATTGGTCAGTTTATATCGCAAAAGATGGTATTGCAGAGACACAAAAACGATTTTTAAAAACGGGTGTAGATTTCATTGTTTCGCCTTTTTTGGTGCTTTATTCTTTGGCAAAAAGGATTCCTCAAGAGGATTGTAGGCTTTATATTCTTTTTCAACGCTCTAATATGACTATGATTGTAAAAAAACAAAATGAAGAAGTTTTGTTTGGCGGATATTATGTTTTAGAAAGTGAGATTGATTCGGAATTAAAGATTGTTAAAAATACATTGAGTGAAGATGAAGATGAGATACAAAAAATAAATATTCAGGATAATATTCAAGATGAGTTAAATGAAATAGAAGAAGTTGATGTGGCAAATGAACACAGCGATAATGAATTAATCGAAATACTTAAAAGCGAAAATGAAGAAATGGGAGATGAGGCAAAAGAGGAGAATTTAGAAGATTCTTCTGATGAAGATTTGGATGATTTTTCACGCGTGAGTATGGCATCTAAATTTATTCAATCTGCTATTAATGAATTTTATAATAATGAAATTTATGAGAGTGAGTTTATTAGAGAAATTGTGATATTTAATCCTTGTGATATACAAGAAGAAACATTAAAACAAATACAAAATTTTACAATGTTGGAAGTTCAAATCACGCCTTGTAATGTTGCAGAAATACTAGCAGAATTAGGCTTTGAATCTTATTGTTTCTTTGAGGCAAAGGGAGAAGTATAATGAATTATAGTTTTATTTCGCCAAGCAAGAAAACATTATTAAAAAAAGTTTCTCGCATTTGGTGGGGTTATATTTTTTTGACACTTTTTATTTTTGTTGGCTTTGTTGTGATGTTGAAGATTCAAGGGTATTTTATGCAAAATGGTGCGATTCAAGCCATCAATGAACAAAAAACAACTTTAGAAGAAATAAAGAATATTCAACAATTTTTAGTCAAAGAAGAGGAAATTGTGCATTTTGGAGAATTTATTGCCAAACAGAATCTGATGCTAAAAGATAGCATTATTAATCTTTTTGAAATGATACCAGAGCAAATCACACTTAACAAAATTCAAATGGAGCAGTATCAACTTACTCTTTATGGGACAACGCCATCAAAACAGATTTATACTTTTTTGTTAGAAGTTCCATTGAGATCTATTTTTAATCAAAGTAGAGCCGATTTTTATTTGCTTTCTAATGGTTGGTATAACTTTGTTTCTGTTAGCAAGCTTAATCAAGAGGAGAAAACTCAATGAAGGCTTTTTTTGCACAGATTGATTGGGTAAGGAATACTTTCTTTTTTGTATTTTATTTTTTTTTGGTGGCGGGGGTTTTTGTCGGATTTGTAAAACCTCAGTTGGATATTTTTAGAAACACTAATGCAAATTATCGTAAAGAGCTTTTTACGCTCGAACAAATACAAAAACAACGCGATTTAGAAAAGCAATCTTTGGCAGAATATCAAAAAAATAATGCAGAGATTCTTGAGGGATTTAAATACCAAATCACTCAACAAGAAATCGAAGAAAAATTGCGAATTATTTTCGATACAGCAGGGATTGTAGCAGATGGAGAGCCAATTTTGGAAGGGGATTATTGGAAGCAGCGTTATGTAATTAGTGGAAAGGTTAAAGATATTCAAGCACTTAAAAAAGCACTTGAAATAGCTCAAAATTTTAAAGCTATTATGCGTTTAAATTTTCCAATTCATATCGAAAAAGAGGGCAAAATGCTGGTGTTTTCTTTTCGATTAGATGTTTATTATCTCAATAAAACTTAATTTAAGGAGAACTTATGCGAAGTGATGTGATTAAAAAAGGCTACCAAAGAGCCCCGCACCGAAGTTTATTGCGTGCGACAGGGCTAAAAGATTCTGATTTTAACAAGCCCTTTATAGGTGTGGCAAATAGCTATATAGACATTATCCCCGGGCATTTTTACCTAAACAAATATGCTGAGATTATCAAAGATGAGATACGCAAAGCCGGGGGCGTGCCATTTGAGTTTAATACCATTGGCGTGGATGATGGGATTGCTATGGGGCATAATGGTATGCTTTATTCTCTGCCTAGTCGTGAGCTGATAGCCGATTGTATCGAAACGGTGATGAATGCCCATAGTCTTGATGCGATGATTTGTATCCCAAACTGCGATAAAATCGTGCCCGGTATGCTTATGGGGGCGCTGCGTGTGAATGTGCCGACAATCTTTGTGAGTGGTGGTCCGATGATGGCAGGGAGGCTAGATGATGGCAGTGTGCTGGATTTGAACTCTGCCTTTGAAGCGGTGGGGGCGTATGAAAGCGGCAAAATAGATGAGAAGCGACTGCATGAGATAGAGTGCAATGCCTGTCCGGGTGGTGGGAGCTGTAGCGGTATGTTTACTGCAAACTCGATGAATACGCTTTGTGAAGCTATGGGCGTGGCACTGCCCGGTAACGGCACGATACCGGCGTTGAGTAAAGAGCGTGAAGAGCTACTTAGAACGGCGGCTAGGCGGATCGTGGAGATTGCACTAGATTCTGAAGCAAGTGAGCGGTTTAGATTCAGAAATATCCTCAATGCCAAGGCGGTGCATAATGCCTTTGTCGTGGATATGGCAATGGGTGGCAGCACAAACACCGTGCTGCATATGCTTGCTATTGCTAAGGAAGCGAGCGTGGATTTTGACCTAGAATCCATTAATGCCATCGCTGCTAAGGTAGCCCATATCGCTAAAATCGCCCCGGCACTTAGTAGTGTGCATATGGAGGATATTAATAGAGCGGGGGGAGTGAGTGCAGTGATGAATGAAGTAGCTAAAAGAAATTCGTCTTTGGGTAATCATTCGGCAGATTTGCAAGGTTTGGGGGCAGTCATTACCGATGGGGTAACTCCTACCCCCGCACCTTGCAAAAACTCCCAAAGCACCACCACAAATACTAGAATTTGTGGGGAGAGCGTTTCAGAATCTATTCTGTATCTAGATGCGCTGACAATCACCGGCGAGACTTTGGGTGAGAGAATCAAGGGAGCAAAAATCACAGATACCAATATTATCCACACCAACGAAAATGCCTATTCGCAAGTAGGAGGCTTAAAGATTCTCTTTGGCAATCTAGCCCTTGAAGGAGCGGTGCTAAAGGTTGCAGCAGTAGCAGAATCTATGAAAGAATTTAAGGGCAAAGCGATTTGCTTTAACTCTCAAAGTGAGGCGATTAAAGGTATCGCAGGGGGTAAGGTAAAGGCAGGGAGTGTCGTAGTGATCCGCTATGAAGGACCAAAGGGGGGACCGGGAATGCAAGAAATGCTAAGTCCCACAAGTCTCATAATGGGCATGGGCTTAGGGGAGAGCGTGGCACTCATCACTGATGGGCGATTTAGCGGGGCGACGCGTGGGGCGTGTATCGGGCATGTGAGTCCAGAAGCCGCAGAGGGAGGCTTAATCGCACTCATAGAAGATGGCGACGAGATAGAGATTTCAGTCTCAAAGGGGATCTTGGAGCTCTGTGTGGATTCTAAGGTTTTAGAATCTAGGCGGGCAAAATGGCTAGAGCAAGGCGTAGCACAGAAAATCATGCAAGATAAAAATATCACAAGCAAATGGCTCAAACGCTACTCTTTACTTGTCTCTAACGCCGCTAATGGTGCGGTGCTAAAAACGGAGCTGTGAGGGGGTAAAAAGCATATTATAGTTTGCTTAATAGCATACGATTTGGGATTAGATTCTGTGAGGTGTTTTTGGTCATTGAATGTTTGAAGGAATAGATGAGAAGTGCATATGAGTGACAGAGAAATATTTAAAGAATTTCAAGAAAAATGGCCATTAGAAAGCGTTCGCAAGATGAGCTTAGAGGAATATACAGGCAATAAAAAAGATGAATTTACCTATTGGCTTGAGCATTGGACAAAAAATAAAACTGAATTTGGTCATATTGGCGGACCTGCTGGAGGTCTAGCTAATCTAAAGTCAGGTATTTGTTTTTGTGGTGGCAAAGAATACAAAACAAAAAAGCAGGTTTGCTACTCTAAAGACAAAAACTATGTTTGGTTAAAACGGATATACGATAAAGACAATGACCCACAAAAAGCCTTTGAGGTTATCAAGAAAAAAATCATAGCCATTATAGAAGCTTCCGAGGAAGGCGACCTAGACACGATAGAAAGCATTAATCTAATCCCAGACTACGATTCATACAAATGGGCAATAGCTTTTTATTATCAAGATCCAAATAAGATAAAGATTATAGATATTTTTAATAAGAGTGTATTAAAAAGAATTGCCAAAAATAAACTAAAGGATGCAAATCTTGCAGTAAGTGAGATTTATAAAAAAATTTTAAAGGATAAAACATATACGCTTGAGGAAATGATGCAGGAACTTTCTGAACCTTTATGGGAAGAATATGGAAAACGCACATCTAAAGTAGAAACCAACACACCGCAAGGAGATTCTATGCCAAATGAGCCAAACAACCAAAGAAATATCCCGCTAAATCAAATCCTCTATGGACCGCCCGGTACAGGAAAAACTTACACTACAATTAACAAGGCTTTGGAGATTCTTGCAAACTATGGAGAAATTGAGAAAATTCCAGATAACAGACAAAAGCAAAAAGAAATATTTGACACATTTGTGACAAAAGGACAAATCGAGTTTGTAACCTTCCACCAAAGCTATGGTTATGAGGAGTTTGTCGAGGGGATAAAGCCTGATTTAGATTCCCAAAGTGCAGAATCTAGCAATGTGCGTTATATTATCAAAGATGGAATATTTAAGCAATTATGCAATCAAGCATTAGAAAATTACCAAAATTCTCAAAAAACAAAGCAGCAAATAAGAAAAGATATGGGGCTTGAGGAACTTTTAGATAAATATGCAGAATTTATACAGCAGCAGTTAGATGAAGGGCAAACGCTAGATTTCACAGGCTCTAAACTTACTAAAAGCGTGATGAATATCAAAAGAGTACAAAGGTTTAAAGATGGAAAAATTCGCTCTATTGTGATAGGTAGCCCTCATTCAGAGAGCACACAAAATCTTTCAAAAGATATTATTGCAAAATATTATGAAAATTTTAAAAAAGAGGTGTTGCAAGATTGGAGAGAGATAAAACCTACTTACGAATCACAAGCTACACATCACGGCAATGCACTCTATTATTTCACACTTTTTGAAAAACTAAAAAACTTTGAGAATAAGGAATATCAAGAGTTAAAATCACAAGATTCTCAAGTAGATTCTATAAAGCTCAAGCCCTATATTCTCATTATCGATGAAATCAATCGTGGGAATATCGCTAAGATTTTGGGTGAGCTTATCACGCTTATCGAGCCTAGCAAGCGTATAGGAAAAAGCGAGGGATTACAACTTACATTGCCTTATAGCGGAGAATCTTTTGGCGTGCCAAGCAACCTTTATATTATCGGTACGATGAATACTGCTGATAGGAGTATCGCCCTGCTAGATACGGCGTTGCGTAGGCGGTTTGAGTTTGTGGAGATGATGCCAGATTCTGAATACTTAAAAGATAAAAAAATTAGCGATAGCGGAAATACTATTGAGTTAGATAGACTATTAGAATCTATGAATAATCGCATAGAGTTTTTGCTTGATAGAGAGCATACAATCGGGCATAGCTATTTTATGGGCGTTGAGAGTATAGAGGATTTGCATGAAGTGTTTAAAAACAAAATTATTCCGCTATTGCAGGAGTATTTTTATGATGATTATGCCAAGATCATCGCGGTGCTAAATGATAATGGAATGATAAAAGAAAAAAATAAATCACAATTTAGCGATTTATTTGATGGTAAATTTAGTGAGTTAGATTCTGAAAAAGTGGTGTATGAGATTATAAAATCTAGTAAGTGGAGGGCGTGGCAGTTTGAGAAAATATATAATAATGCAACTCAAGTACCTAAAGATTCTCAAAACACAGAATCTAACCAAGACTAATTAAAAAGTAGAGTTTATGCCAAGCTTACCCACTCTTCATATTGCCGAATATGAGAGTTTCACACAAGATGATATAAAAATTTGCCTTGATAAGTTTTGTAGGTCTAAGAATAAAAGTTTAAATTTTATAGAATCTAAAGCCCAAAAAATCTTTGCAGAACTGCAGGAGTTTGCCAAACAAAAGAATAATGGAAGTTTTTTGCGTTTTTGGGGAAGCAACACACTCAAAGCCCAAAATTATGTCGGGCTTATCCAAACCAAAAGTGGCTTTTGTGTGGAGATATTACCAAAAACTTTTGATAAAGATTTTGGTGGAGACAATTTGTGTGATTATCATAAAGGCAATACGAACAAAGCTCCAAAAATAAAGTTTGGTAAGCAAAAATTTGCTACAAAGGTTGAAGAATGTCTAAAACACATTACCTCAAATCCCAAAGCAATAGCAGAAAACAAAGAATCCAAAAACCAAAATGCCCAACAAGATAGGCCACAATGCTCCATTTGCCAGTCTAAGCAGATTTTGCTTAACTGCCTTGCCACGCTTAAAGACTCTCCTTTTAGACAAAGTCATATTGCTTCCTTGCAAAGCCTAAACCTCCCTCTACTAGAGGTTTTTATCCAAATGTTTCTTGCTGAGCTAGAGCGACTTATCCACAGAGGGCTTAAAAGCGATTATAGAGAAATCGCACAAAATAGGGCATTTCTCAAAGGCAAATTGCTTTTCAATGAGCAAATCAAGCATAACCTTATCCACAAAGAGCGGTTTTTCACCCAAAGCGATGAATACAGCCTAAACTCTGCACTAAATCGCCTCATCAAACGCACATTAGAGTTTTTACGCATTCTTTCTCTAAGCTCCAAAACACGCACCAAGCTAGATTCTCTCTACTTTATTTTTGAAGAGATTATGCCAAGTAGCCACATAGAGCGTGATTTTGCTAAATGCAAAAATATGCGCCGCTTCAAAGAATACGAGCTAGTGCTTTTGTGGTGTGCGATTTTCTTACGCCAAAGGAGCTTTAGTGCATACAGCGGGAGTGAGAGGGCTTTTGCCCTGCTATTTCCTATGGAGAGACTTTTTGAATCCTTTGTGGGGCATTGGTTGGGGCGCAGCATAGAGCATCACGAAATAAAGCTTCAAGAGCAACGATATCATTTTATGCAGGATTTCCAAAAAGTGGATATATTCCAACTCAAGCCTGATGTGATAATGCGAAGCGAAAGTGAGATTCTTATCCTTGATACCAAATGGAAGATTCCAGATTCTACTAATGATGAAAAGCGATATGGTATCGCCCAAAGTGATGTGTATCAAATGTGGGCGTATGCGAGCAAATATGCTCTAGAATCCACTCTCCAAAATACAAAATCTAAGCTAGATTCTAAAGGGATAAAATCTCAAAAAGCCCCAGAAATTACAGAGTTAGAATCTAGCACAGATTGTAAAAAGATAGAAGCAAACAAACCCAAACAGCTTAAAGTATGGCTTATCTATCCGCTTTGTGAGAGGACAAAAGCATTGCAAGAAAAATGGCAAAAACCTACGCAAGAACAGCCTAGGCAATGGTATTTCAAAGCAAGCATACCGCATAATAAAAGCCATAAAACATATGAAGAAAATCAAGAAAATGAGGCAATTTCCCTATTTGTCGCCTTTTTTCCGCTTACAGATTAGTATTGATTATAATCCCCATCAATTTAGCAGAGTAAGATATAAAAGCCAAAAAGCTATAAAATCCACAAAGACTTTATGGATATTATAAGAAAAGATTAAGAATATAAAGAGGCTAAATTAAAGATTGGAAGTTTATCTCCCTAAGCTAATTAGAACCAAAAACCATTGTTGCAGGCTTGTGTTATTGAAATAAATGAATGGTTTGTTTCTATTTAAAAAAATATTAATGCTTTTATTGATAAAATAATAATTATTTTCAATATTAAAGGTTAGAAATGGAAATTCTTAAAGAAACTATTGATTATGCGATTTTTGGTATTTTAGGAATTATGGGATTTATTGCGTTGTGGCTGACAATTGAGCGGGTTATATTTTTTTCTAAAGTTAAGTTGAGTGATTATCCCACTCAAGAATCTTTTGATGATTCAATTACAAAAAATCTTACTACCCTTTATATTATTTATTCTAATGCACCTTATGTTGGGCTTTTGGGGACTGTGATTGGGATTATGATTACTTTTTATGATATGGGGTTGAGCGGAAATATTGATACAAAAGAAATTATGACTGGTTTATCTCTTGCACTAAAGGCAACGGCTTTGGGGCTTGCAGTGGCGATTCCTACTTTGATTGCTTATAACGCACTTTATAGGAAGATTACTCTTCTTAGCAATCTTTATAAAACAAGGCAAAACAATGATTAAGATTCCTAAAAATGAATCTTTAAATATTGTTCCTTTTATTGATATTATGCTTGTGCTTTTGGCGATTGTATTGAGTGTTTCGACATTCATCGCACAGGGCAAGATTCAAATAGAGTTGCCACAAAGTGCAAATCAAGAGCAACAAAAAGATGAAAAAAAGGTAAAAGTTCTCATCAATAAAGAGAATCAAATTTATTTGGATGATAGTTTGGTTGGCTTAGAAGAATTGAAAGTGAAGCTAGAGAGTTTGGAGGCTAAAACTATGGTGGAATTACATAGCGATAAAGATGCAAAATTTGAGACTTTTATCCAAATTGTTGATATTTTAAAAGGAAAAGGGCATGAAAACTTCAGTATTGCAACACAACAACAATAATTCTACATTGCATTCTTTTTTGATTGCAAGTGGAATTTATGCGATATTATTTTTTGGAATTTTTTATTCTGCTAAAAACTTTCTTCCTAAAGATGTGGGATTGCAGACTCGGGCTATTGCGATTTCCCTTTCTCATTTTTCTCCCTCCACAAAAGAGCCTCTCCCAACACCAAAAGAAGAGGTAACCCCTAAGCCAACTCCAATAGAAAAGCCAAAACCTATCCAAAAACCATTACCCAAACCAAAGCCTATTGCTAAGCCTATTAAGCAAGTAGAATCTGTGCAACCTACACCTATTAAACCAACAGAAAATGTAGAAAATACAAAAGAAATGGCAACTGAAGCTAAAAATGCCTTAGCAACTCCAAAGCAAATGGGAAATGTTCCAGAAACATTGACTTTTGGGAAAGTGAATGATCCTTTTTTGATTTCAGTAAAGCAGGCAATTGATAAGAATTTGGAATATCCAAGAAAAGCTAGAATGCTAAGAATGACGGGTATTGTAATGGTGGAATTTACTTTATTAAAAGAAGGTGGGTTAGAAAATGTTAGGATTATTGAATCTTCTCAGCATCAATTGCTGGATAAATCCGCTATTAAAACTATCATGAGAGCTACTAATGACTTTCCAATCCCAAAAAATAATGTAATCATTCAAATACCCATTCAGTATCTTCTTACCTAAGGATAAAATTAATTAGCTGCAATATAATTTTTGATTTGCTCTTTGATATTTGGTGCAATGGATAATTCAAGTTGCAAAATAGAAAGGGGCAAACCAAACTCTTCTAATTTTACCGCATCTTTTTGAGTTACCAAAAGTGAAGTTGCATTGAGCGTGGCATAAGATTCTAAAATTTTTGTTTTATCAAAATAGGAATGATCTTTTAAGATAATTTTTCCAACCACATTAGGAAGGTAAGAATCTAATCTTGAAGGATTTGCAATTGCAGTTAGAAGCAACATTCTTTCTGTGGGATAAAGGAGTTCTACTTTTCTATTATAATCAATTCCTTCTTGTGCTATTATGTCTGCTTCTTTGTAGGCTTTTTTGGATTCTCTATAACCGCCACTTGGGATACAAAAATTAAAATAGGGTTCTAATTTTGGTTTTAATAAGATATTGAGTTTTTTGAAATTAAAGCGGAATCCATCGTCTAAGAAAATGACTTTCGCACCCATTTTTTTTGCCTCTAAGATAGCTTTTTTGCGATTTTCACTAACAATAACAGAGGCATTTTTTAGTATTTTTGCAAGCATAATTGCTTCATCACCTGCTGTTTTTGGAGTTTCTAGGATTTCGCCCTTTTGGCTAACTATTTTTAGCCCTTTGCTTTTTCTGCCATATCCTCTTAGTATCACAAAGCAATCTTCATAATCTTTTGCGATTTCTATGATAAAAGGACTTTTTCCACTTCCCCCTAAGACAAGGTTTCCAACACTAATAATAGGAATATTAAAATCTTCAAAATGCGCTATTTTGCGTTTTGTGGTAGCTATAATGCAATAAATTATACTAAAGGGTAATAAACAAAAAGAAAGCATTTTTTGTAAAGGGCTAGGTGCAAGAAAATAACGTTCTAATGTTTTCATAACTATACCCTTTGGTTTGCAAGTCTTAAAACTTCTTTGCAAACATAATCAATATCTTCTTTTTTCATTGCGCTATAAATCGGTAAGCTTAATATTTGTTGATAGTTTTTAAGTGCAATTGGAAAATCACTTATTTTGAGCTTGTATTTGGTTTTGTAGTAGGTCAAAAGATGAAGAGGGACAAAATGTAAGGCGGTTTCAATGCCACTTTCTTTGAGTTCTTTGGCAAAGTGATCGCGATTTTTATCGATTTTGATAATAAAGTGAAAAAAAATGTGTTCGTTTTTGATAATCGGCATAGAAATATGCGGAGCATTTTTTAAACTTTGCATATAGTAATCCGCAATTTCTTTGCGTTTTTGGATAATATGTTCAATGCGTCTTAGCTGGCTAAGGCAGAGTGCGGCATCTAAAAAACTAAGATTATATTTATTGCCAATGCCTATGACATCATAAAGATATTGTGGGCGGATGCTTGTAACCTTTTCACTAACGATTCCATGGTATCTTAATAGGGCTGCTTTTGAAGCTATTTCTTCATCTTGAGTGGTAAGGAATCCTGCTTGTGCGACTGGATTATGAGAATCAAGAACAATGCTAAAAATTGTTGCAAAGCTTTTTTGATTGCCGATTTTGACGCCATTGTGTGTTAGTCCAAGCGCCATTGTGGCATCTTCAATGACTTTGATATTGTATTTATCAGCTAGTTGATAAAATGGCTCCATTTCACAAACTTGTCCTGCAATATGGCTAACAATAATTGCACGCAATTTTTTGGTATTGTTTTTTTCTAAGGCTTCTTTGCATTTTTCATAAGAAATTTCAAAAGTATCTTCTTGAATATCCACAAAAATAGGCTCCGCATCAAAATGTCGTATCATTTCTGGAAAACTTGGGTGACAATTGATGGAGCAAAGTATTTTATCGCCGCGTTTAATATCCATTGCAAAGAGACAAAGATGGAAAGCAGCAGTGCCACTAATAGCAGAAACAGCGTATTTTGTGCCAATGTATTTTTTAAACTCTTCTTCTAACTCAGAAATGATATTGTGGCTTGGGTATTCTAATACATTAGCAATAATATTTTTTTCGCTTTCTGTAATATCGGGGATAAAATAGGGAATTTTTAGCATTTATAATCCTTCTAAAGAAGCAATTTCGGGCATTTTTCTCTTGAATTCCATTAATTGCATTCTTTGCAAAACAAATTCTATAGCAGTTTTAGGTAAATTTTTTTCTAACATTTCTTTTTTAGAAAGCCCTTTTTCTAATGATAACATAATTTCATCAAGAATGGCATAAGAAAAGCCAAGTTCTTTTTCATCGCTTTGTCCTTCATATAAATCAGCACTTGGAGCTTTATTTTGGATACTTTGTGGGATTTGAAGAATCTTAGCGATTTTGAAAATTTCTGTTTTATAAAGATTTCCAATAGGATTAATTGCGCAGGCTAAATCACCAAAAATTGTTCCATATCCTAGAAGAATCTCGCTTTTATTGCTTGTGCCAATGACTAAAGATTGATTAGCAAAAGCATAATCATAGAGATAAATCATACGGATTCTTGCACATAAATTCCCAATTCTTGATGGATTATCTTGTAAGCCTTCTAAGGTTTGCAAAAAAGCTTTTTGTGGTTTTTCTAGGGGGCAAATGGAATAGGGGATTTTAAAAGATTCGCATAATTCAAGAGCATCTTGAATGCTATTAGTTGAAGATTGCAAGGAAGGCATTAAGATTCCATGAATATTATCACCAAATGCTTGTTTGCATAAAACCGCAACAACCGCAGAATCTATCCCGCCACTCAATCCAAACACAACTGATTTGAAGCCTTTTTCTTTGACTTTTTTTTGGAGGAAATCTACTAGAGTTTCAATGATTTTTTGGTAATTACGCATAAATCTCCATCTATTCTTAGAATCTAAAATTGAAGTTAAGATTTTATCTAAAAAATTATTATTTTATAGTTATCTTAAAATAATCTATCATCTTAAGAAGGCTTATCATTGCTTGATAGTCTTTGGAGGTTTTTTGGCTGTAATGTAATAAATGCAACCCAAAAATGCTATAAGACCCCCTATATACCCAATGAAACTGACATTAAGCTTATCCACTACAATCCCGCCAATAAACGCTCCGCTGCCTATTCCGATGTTATAAATTCCAGAAAACATAGACATAGCAATAGAGGTGGCTTTTGGAACTAGATGAATGATTTTGGATTGAAAAGTGAGATTGAAAATTGTAATACACAATCCCCAAAAAATACAAGCAACAATCATTAAAAACGGATTATAAGAAGCAAGATGTAGGATAAATAAGCTAAAAGTAATACCAAAAATTGCAAAGTATGTGAATCCTAAAGTGTGATTATCGTGGTATTTTGTAAATAAGAAGCTACCCAAAAAGCCTACTGCACCAAATGCTACCAAAATAAGAGTGATATCTGTTTTGTCAAAATTTGCACTTTTAGCTAAGAAAGGCTCAATATAGCTATATCCTGTGAAATGTGCGGTAGTTAGGAGGATTGTAAGGAGATAAATCCCTAAAAGATGAGGAGTTTTTAGAATCTGTGGCAAAGAGCGGATAGAGATAGCACCTGTGCTTGGCATTGTAGGGAAAACTCTCCAAATTACAAGCATAACAAGAAAGGCAATTGCTCCAATTACCAAAAAAGTTGTTCTCCAACCCAAATACAATCCTATAACTCGTCCTAAGGGCAATCCTGCAATAAATGCAATGGCAGTTCCTGTAACAACAAAGCTCAATGCTAAGGATTGTTTGCCTTCTGGTGCAGCACGCACAGCCATAGGAGTAGCAATAGACCAAAAAAGCGCATGAGAAAAGGCTACTCCAATCCTTGAAACAATAAGCATTGCATAGCTATTTGCCATACCAGATAGAATATGGCTAATGACAAATAAAGCCATCACGCAAAGAAGCAATCTTTTTAATTCTACTTTTGAAAAAGTAAGCATTAAAGGAAGAGAGGCTAGAGCAACAACCCAAGCATACATTGAAATAAGGAAGCCAACTTTTGCTTCACTCATTTGAAAATCTTGTGCAATTAGGCTCAAAAGCCCGATGGGAACAAATTCTGAAGTATTAAGGATAAAAGCACCAAGACTAATTGCAATGACGCCAAGCCAAGTGTTTAATGAAGTGTTTTTCATTGTTTTGCCTTCAAAAGTGATTAGAAAATAAAATTGCGAATTTTATCAGAAAAGATTCTATTTAACTTTAAAGTTTTGTAACAAAAAGTGTTAGGCAATAAAAAATAAAACTTTTCATCTTTAATAAAAGTTACAAAATTTTAATCGTATAATTGCAAAAAATAAACATTTTGAGGTTTGATCAATGACACAAGAGGAATTAGACGCATTATTAAATGAAAATATATTAGATGAGGCAGATGAACAAGAAGCAAAAGCAGAAGCCAAAGAAGAGGTGCCAGAAGAACAATTTGAGGATAAACATGGGAAAATTGATGAAAGCAAAGGGATAAAGGCAGCAGATTTTCGAATCGATTCAGATGCGAGTTGGCCACCACCACCACCAACAGTAGAACATAAAGTGGTGCATCAATTAGATGATGTTACAAGAGATTCGGAAGTCAAAGCAACAGAAACTTTTGACAAATTAGAGCTTATTAGCAATGCAGGAATGGATATAGAAGAAGGATTAGCAAAGATTGAAAACTTTATTAATTCACAAGAAGATATGTTGCAAAAACTTCATTCAAAGTTTCCTAATTTTCATACCTTTTCGCAAAAATTAGAAGAGATTGCAGAGGTTAGAGGAGTGGTAGGTAAAATCACTAATGCAGTGCAGGATGTGAGCAATGCTTCATTAGAAGCAATGGATATTATGCAATACCAAGACATTCATCGCCAAAAGATTGAACGCGTTATCAATGTAATGCGCGCACTTTCAAGATATATGAGTTCTTTATTTGAGGGCAAAATTGATGATACAAAGCGAGTAAGCTCAGCGGTGCATATCCAAGGGGATAAAACAGAAAATGTGGTGAATGAAGAAGATATTGAAGCATTGATTGCAAGTTTTGGAAAATAATTTTAATGAATAAGGAACTAAAGAAACCAGAACTTCTTTCACCAGCGGGGAATCTTAGGAAATTAAAAATAGCTTTAGAATATGGGGCGGATGCAGTTTATGGTGGAGTAAGCCATTTTTCCTTGCGGAATCGCTCTGGTAAAGAGTTTGATTTTGAGAGTTTCAAAGAAGGGATAGAATACACACACAATAGAGGCAAGAAAATCTATGTAACCATCAATGGTTTTCCTTTTAATTCGCAAATCAAGCTTTTAGAGAAGCATATTCAAAAAATGGCAGAATTAAATCCCGATGGGTTTATTGTCGCTGCACCCGGGGTTGTGAAGTTGGCACAAGAAATTGCCCCACAAATTCCTATTCATTTATCCACGCAAGCTAATGTTTTGAATGTATTAGATGCAAAAGTTTTCTATGAAATGGGAGTAAAAAGAATAGTTGCTGCAAGAGAATTAAGCTTGAGGGATGCTATTGAAATTAAAAAAGCTTTGCCAGATTTAGAGTTAGAGATTTTTGTGCATGGGAGTATGTGTTTTGCGTTTTCTGGACGCTGTTTGATTTCTGCTTTGCAAAGTGGGCGTGTCCCAAATCGAGGCAGTTGTGCAAATGATTGTCGATTTGATTATGAATATTATGTGCGTAATCCTGATAATGGCGTAATGATGAGACTTGTAGAAGAAGAAGGCATAGGGACGCATATTTTTAATTCCAAAGATCTAAAGCTCATAGAGCATCTTCCAATGATATTAGAAAGCGGGGTGATTGATTCTTTGAAAATTGAAGGAAGGACAAAATCTAGTTATTATGCCGGAATTACTGCCTTAGCTTATAGGGGGGCAATTGATGGGTATTTTAAGGGAGATTTTAGATTGCAAGAGTATGAAAAAGAGCTTGAAACGCTAAAAAATAGAGGCTTTAGTGATGGATATTTGATACATCGTCCCTATGAAAAAAACAATACACAAAATCATTTTACAGCTATTAGCGAGGGAAGTTATCAAGTCAATGCTGAAGTAAGTGAAGATGGGAAGTTTGCACTTTGTCGGCATACTATTAGAGTGGGAGAATCCAAAGAAATTGTAAGTTCGCATAACAAAGAAATCAATGAAGGTAAAAACGAATTGGGTGAGATTTACACTAATGGAGATAAAAAGTTTATGCGGTTTGATAAAATTTTGCTTGAAAATGGCAAGGAATTAGAATCTATTCATAGCGGGAATGAAAATAGGATTGTGCTTCCACTCTCACTCCCGCCTTTTAGCTTCCTGCGTCAAAAAATTTAACTTTTTTTGAAAATTTTATAAAGTGGGCAATATCCATAGACTGCACTTAATAGTGGAAGTAGTGAGATAAGCCACCACCAGCTTTGGCATACAAAGCCAAAGATGAAATAAAGTATCATTGCTATGATTAATCGAATAGTTTTATCTAAGTTGCTCATTTTTTCTCCTTTTTAAGCTCTTGCGTGAATCATTCCGCTCATTACCATTGGTTTCATAAGATAAATTTTTACAAACCAATTTAACCAACTTTCTCTTGTTGCCCCAAAGCAAGGTAAGCTTGGTGCTGCGCCTTTATAGTCAAACTCTACCATAACGGCTTTTCCATATCTTGTTAATAAAGGGCAAGCGGTGTAACCATCAAACTTTGCCTTTAGAGGTTCTCCGTTGAGATGTGCAATGAGATTCTCTGCAATTACAGGGTATTGTTTGCGGATACTAGCACCTGTTTTTCCTTTTGGGATTCCTGCACAATCGCCGATGGCAAATATATGCGGATATTTTTTGTGTTGCAATGTGTATTGATCTACATCAACCCAGTGTCCAGCAACATCCCCTTTTGTAATAGCAAGTCCAGAATCGCTTATAAAACTTGAAGTTGTCATTCTTGGAATCATAAATAAATAATCAAAAGGTTTTTGGATTCTCTCTTTTGCTATTTTGGAGATTCCATTTTCAGTGTAAGGCATCATTTTTTCAAAAGTGGCAATATTGTTATTTGTGTCAATTTCTACTAAATTATGTTGTTTGGAATATGGCATATTTCGCCCTATAAAAAATTGCTCTATCATTGCTGCGTGTATAGGACTAGAAAGCATAGAATTTCCACCTGCATAAAGGTGCATTTCAACTTTATCTCTCAAGCCTTGTTTGGTTAATCTATCTTCTAATAAAAAATAAATTTTTTTATTTGCACCACCACATTTGATAGGAGTATTTGGCTCTGCAAAGAGGACTTTACCGCCACTTTTTTCAATTTTATTAAACATTTCTTGAGCTTTTAGTGCGCCATCTGCAGTGTATATGGTTGTAATATTCGTATTTTTATCATTGATGATATTTTCATCAAGCCCTTTGACTTTTTCAAATTCATAGGTGGTTCCAGTGGCGATGATGAGATAATCATAGTTGTATATTTGATTGCTTGTAGTTGTTAATGTCTTGTTATCGGGATTTACAAGGGAAATGTTTTCTTTAATCCACTTTACTTTGCTATCAAGCAATTCTTCTTTTTTGTATAAAGTATCTTGCTTGTTGTATATTCCACCTGCAATGAGTGTAAAACCGGGCTGATAGTATAAAATGGGGTCTGCATCAAAGATTGTAATTTTGGCATTAGGTAAGTCTTTGATGAGTTTTGCAGAGAGTGAAATGCCTCCAAGCCCAGCACCAATGATTGCAATATTTGGAGCTAAAGTAGATTTAGCTTGAGCGGCTGTTGGCATTAGAGTTGATGTTCCAAGTGCTATTCCGCTTACCCCCATTATTTTCAACAAATCACGACGACTTATTTTTTTGTCTTGCATAATTTTACTCCATAATAAATTGATATGGAATAATTATAATATATAAGCTTTTTGAAAAGAGGTGATAAAGTCACAAAAAGTAAATTATTTTTTAATCTAAATGGCGTTTGAAGCGATAAGATATAGAGAAGTAGCAAAGGTAATTTGAATAGAAATTGTGAAAAATATAAACACTCTAAAGAAGAACTTTAGAGTGTTAGTAGAGTAAAGTTTGTTGGAGGGAATTTAAGAGTTTTATGTCTTTGCCAAAGCTTTTTTGGTAGATAATGTAATTTGCTAAGACTTTTTTCCCATATTTTCTTGTTTCTTCATAGGGTATCATTTCCATACTATACCAAGGATCTAGTGGATTTGATTTTTTAAAAAGTTGATTTTTTGCAAGTAATCTTCTAGTAAATCCCGGACCGCCATTGTAAGCATAAGAAACAAACAAGGGGTGCTTAAATTCTTTGATAAGTGGGCGTGTAAAATATTCCGCATAAGGGATATTGATTGCAGGATCAAACATATCTAGGTAGCTAATTTTGTTTTCTTCTTTAAATTTTTTTGCAAGTGCTGTTACATTAAAGGGCATAAGCTGCATTACCCCTAATGCATAGGAAGTAGAAATAGCCGTAGGAATAAATAGGCTTTCTTGTCGTCCTAATGCGTATAAAAGAGCTTTTGTGTCATTGGAATAAGGGCTAAGAATTTCAGCAAAGGGTTTGAGAAAGTATTCTTTATCTTTTTGTTTGTTGAGCCAAACAAAATGGGGTTTTGTATCAGAGTGATAGACTTTTTGGAGAATAGGTTGAGATGGATTTTTTTGATAAGAATCTTTGATAATTTCCCATTCAAAAGGGTTTTTTGTATTCCATTTTGCAAGAGTGGTTGGTGTTTTTATATCATAGAGTATCTCAAATTGTGGAGTGTTGTTTGTGATTTCTAGACTTGCTAGAGTATAAATATCAGCAGATTTTGATTGGGATAGTTTGTGGAGATAATTGATATCTTTGCTAGCAAGATAAGCCCAAAAGATTCCGCGATTTTTTTCAAAAGTGTATTTTGCGACTTGGCTAGAATGCAAAAAATATTGCAATGAATCTTGGGCATTGTTGTATTTGATAGCATTTATTCCCAAATAAAAAGCACTTTCATCATCTAAAAATTGTAGAATCTCTTTGGGTGAAATTTGAGTTAAAGAATAATTTAGGTGTTGCATATTGGGATTGATAATTACTTGACGCAAGAATCTCATAAAGGCAATGTTATTTTGTGAAATATATTGGATAAGTGTAGCTTTTGGTATGGGGGCATTGAGCTTTTGTTTTAGTTCTTGTGAAACATTGAAATAGAAACTTGCAAAAGTTTTGGAATCGGTTTTTATGAGATTTAAAAAGGGATCTTTAGAGGCTAGGATTCTAAGGTGAGTTGATAACATTTTATCTTGTTTTTCAAGTTTTTTAGAGAGGTTTAAAAGAGTTTTTTTATCAAGCGTTTGAGATTGTTTGAGTGTTAGACCAAAGGCAATACATTGTGTATCTTGTTTGAGGAGTTTGGGTAATGGCATTTGTTGGCAGATAGTTTTACGCGATAGGGTTTTATTATCTCCCTTTTTATAGTATAAACTAAAAATTTTTGCATTTTCTCTTGAGGTGAGTTTGTAAGCTTGAGTAGCCTCTTTTGGGGTGATATTTTGCTGTAAAAAAAGCCAAATATAAAAATCGCGTGAAATTCCTTTAGGTTGATTTTTTAAATATTCTAATGTAATATCTTTTGCATTTGCGACAAGGCAAAATAATAGAGTGAGTAAGGCAATAATAAGTTTCATTTTTTATCCTAAAAGCTATGGGCAAAACTAAAGAGTAGTTTAACAAAAAATAGATTGATAAATTGTAATGCCAAAATGACAATTATTGGAGCAATATCAATTCCTCCGATAATTGTTGGCATAAAACGACGAATCTTAGCATAAATGGGCTCTGTTAGTTTATAAAGGATTTGAACTATCGGGTTATAAGGGTCTGGACGCACCCAAGAAATCAGTGCTGCAATAATAACCACCCAAATATAAATGTTAATAACCATATTCAAAATATGTGCAATGGCTTCAATCAATGTGCTAATAACCATATTATTTCCTTATAATATCTTTTAGATAAAATCGTAGAAATGGGAATAAATCGCTTAACTCTGGACCATGCTCGGCACCTGTTAGGAGAAATCTTAGGGGCTTGAAGAAAGATTTGCCTTTGAGATTTGAAGCACTCATGGCGAGATTTTTGAATTCTTCATAGCTTTTTTGGGAGCAATCTTGTGTGGCAAGTATCTCCAAAAGAGAGTTTTGTAGAATCTCTAATTCTTTTTGGAAATCTGCCATTGTAACTTCATTGAGGAGCAAGGATTTTTTGACAAAAATTTTATCAATTTTATCTCGCAATTCATTGAGAGTGCTTGCTTCTTGCAAATAGAGTTTCGCTAAAGCACCAATGCTAGAATCTTTATAGCCCAAAAGTGCTGCTAAATCTTGTTCGTTAAGTAGCTTGAAATGCTCTCGATTGAGGAAGCGGAGTTTGTTAATATCAAATTTAGCCGGTGCTTTTGCAATATTTTCAATTTTAAACCACTGGATTGAATCTTTGAGTGTAAAGACTTCACAAGGGGTTTTGTTGCCCATTAAAATGAGATAATTTGCAATCGCTTGTGGCAAATAACCTTCATTGAGCAACCATTGGACGCTAGAAGCATTATCGCGTTTGCTCATTTTTTTGCCTTCTTCATTAAGTAAAATAGGCAAATGAGCAAACTCTATGTTTTTTTGATAGTTTAGGGCTTGGTGAATTAACATTTGCTTGGGCGTGTTGCTTACATGGTCTTCCCCACGCACAATAAAATCAATATCATAAAGCATATCATCAACTGCACAAGCGAAGTTGTAAGTTGGGATTCCATCATCTTTTAAGATGACAAAGCTATCTAATTCATTGGGGGCAAATTCTATTTTTCCTTTGATTTTGTCAGTAAATTCCATAGGAGTTTTAGAGCCTTTTAAACGAATTGTGGGCTTTGGATTGGAATCTTTTTGTAATTCTGCCCACGAATCATCATACCTAAAGGCTTTGTGTTCATTTTTGGCTTCTTCCCTTTTTTGCTCCAAAAATTCTTTGGTGCAATAGCAGTAAAAAGCTTTATTTTGAGAAATTAGATAATCAGCTAGTTGGCGATGTCTTGGGAAATTCTCACTTTGATAAACAAGCATATCCCATTTAATCCCAAAAAGAGTAAGTAAAAACATAATATCTTTGTCTTTGCCTTCAATGTTTCTTGCAATATCAGTATCTTCAATGCGTAGAAGAAATTTTTCATTTCTTTGGAGGGATAAAATATAATTGAAAATAGCTGCACGTAGATTCCCTATGTGCATATCTCCTGTTGGGCTTGGTGCGAATCTAAGCATATAGAACCTTGAAATAAAAATAGAATAAATGGGAATTTTACCATAAAGAAACTTGAAAATTTTCATAATTTTAGAATTTGGATAATGAGATTGGTGCTATAATGCTAAAAATAATTATTGAGGTTTTTTGAGATGTTTTTTAGTAAATATTCTGCAAGTGGGAATGATTTTATTTTGATGCATACTTTTAGATACAATGAGGATTCTTATAGCAACTTGGCAAAGCAAATTTGTCATCGTCAAGAAGGTATTGGGGCAGATGGATTGATTGTTTTGAAGCCTCATAGGGAATATGATTTTGAATGGGAATTTTATAATGCAGATGGCAGTGTAGCTGAAATGTGCGGAAATGGAAGCAGGGCAGCTGGTATGTATGCTAGAGATTTGGGTTTGGCTGGGAATAGTCAGAAATTTTTGAGTAAGGCAGGGGTGATTGGAGTTGAGATAGAAGGGGATTGGGCTGAAAGTGCATTGAGTAAAGCAGAGGTTTTAAAGCAGGATATTTGCGAATTTGGTAAGAATTGGTGGTTAATAAATACAGGCGTGCCTCATTTAGTTTGTGAGGATTTAGAGATTATGGGGTTGAATAAAGAAGATTTGAGATTTTTAAGGCATAAATATAATGCAAATATCAATATAGCTTCTTGTAGAGAAGATAGAGTGTTGGCAAGAACTTTTGAGCGAGGAGTTGAAGATGAAACTCTAGCTTGTGGGACAGGAATGGCAGCGATGTTTTATTATTTGTTATTAGCTAATAAAGTCAAGAATCCTTGTCTTTTTAATCCTGCAAGCAAAGAGGATTTGTATCTAAGGGAGGAAAATGGCAAATTATATCTCAAAGGGAAAGTGAGAAAAATTTGTGATTTTATTTATCCTTAATGACAAATTTTTCATTTTCTAGGGTGATAGGAAAGATTTCTTTGGTTTTGAGATTTACCAAAAAACATTCATCGCCATTTTCTAATTCATATCTTTCTTTGGGATAGAGTGAAAGTCGTCTTTGGACTTCCTCTAAATCCTCACACAATGCACTAAAGCCAAACATTATAAGTTTATAATCAAAATCTTCCATTAGAGTGATTTTATCCTTGCTACTCCACTATCAATAGCCGCTTGTGCTACGGCATTGGAAATAAAATCTTTTAATCTTGTATCAAAGGGTGAAGGGATAATGTATTCTTTGCCAAACTCAAATTTTCTTTTATGGATTTTTTCTAATTCTGCTTTTAAATCATCGGGTATTTCTGCTTGAGCGAGTTGTGCTAAAGCATTTGCTGCGGCAAGTTTCATTTCTTCATTAATTGCTTTTGCTCGAGCTTTTAATGCTCCTCTAAAAATATATGGAAATCCTAAGACATTATTGATTTGGTTTGGGTAATCACTTCTGCCAGTTGCTATAATTGCATCAGGACGAACTTCTTTGATGACTTCAGGGCTAATTTCTGGAATAGGATTGCTCATTACAAAAATCATAGGATTCTTATTCATTCCTTCAATATCTTTAGCTTCTAAAATATTTCCTTTGGATAATCCAAGCAATACATCTGCACCTTCTAAGGCTTCTTTGAAGCTATTAATTTCTTTATCTACAATAAAATCTTTTTTGAAGCCATTTAAATTATCTTTTCTGTGGGTGGTAATTGCCCCTTTGCTATCAAACATAATAATTTCTTTTACGCCAAGCTTTTTGGCAATTTTCGCACAAGCAATTGCCGCACCACCTGCACCTAGGACCACTACTTTTAAATCATTGATTTTTTTATTTGTAATTTTAGCCCCATTGATGATTCCAGCAGCTGAAATAATAGCTGTCCCATGTTGGTCATCGTGCATAATTGGAATATCCAAAGATTCTTTGAGCTGTTTTTCGATATAAAAGCATTCAGGTGCTTTAATATCTTCTAGGTTAATCCCTCCAAAAGTTGGCGCAATGGCTTTTATGATTTCTACAAATTTATCTGGATCTTTTTCATTGACTTCTATATCAAAAGCATTGATATTTGCAAACTTTTTAAACAAGACCGCCTTGCCTTCCATTACAGGTTTTCCGGCTAATGCACCAATATCACCCAAACCCAAAACAGCAGTCCCATTTGAAATAACCGCCACAAGATTGCCTTTAGAAGTGTATTCATAAGCCATATTAGGATCTTTTTGAATTTCTTTGCAAGGCACTGCAACTCCGGGTGAGTAAGCAAGGGATAAATCATGTTCATTTTCTACGCGAGTTCTGGGTATAACTTCGAGTTTTCCACCTTTGTGATAAGGGAGTGAATCGGGATAAGTTTGTTTTAAATCTTCCATAGCTTGGACCTTCTTAAATGAGTAAAATTTGTAGAGGATTTAATCAAAAATAAAATAAAAGAAAACTTAATTTAGTAAAGATAAAGTTATAAAATTTTATTTTGTGGAATGAATGAGTGGGGAGGAAATATTGCCAGAGATTGTGTATTTGTTTTCACCTTTGCGGTTGGTAAGTGTGAAATCTCCATTTAATTTTTTGTTGTTTAGATTGGTAACAATTTTTTGGGATTGAATTTTGAGTGCATTGCTTTGGAGTTGAATCCTGCTTTGTATGGTTTTATCTTGGAGGATGGTATTGTAAATGTAACCACTAAAATTTTCTTTTGCAATATTTTGTTGTGTTTTGGACTGAAATTCTCTTAAAAGCGGTGAATCTTGGAAAGTGAGTTTGTGAATATCAAAGTTGATATTGCTAATTTGAAGATTAAAGTCGTTATTGAGGCTGAAATTTCCTATCCCATTAAAATAATGTGGAATTTTATCAAAAAGCGTGTAAATTTGGCTAGAAGGTATTTGATTGATTCGCAAGATAAAATTTTGAGGTGTAAGTAGAAGGGAGAAGGGATTTTCTGAGTTTTCATAAATAATATTTCCTTTTAAATCAAAAGAATCTTTTGTGTAGTTTCCGCTAGATTTTAGTGAGCCTTGGAGGGCGGTTTTATTCTGAAAAGAAAGGTTTTGGAGTTTGCTAACTTCAAATTCTGTGGGAAAATTGAAATCAAAAGGATGAAGCGTAAAATGTCCTTGTTGTGTTTTAAGAAGAATAAGATTAGATTGAAGTGTGTAATCCAAAAGCCCGCTTCCATTGGCGAGTTCTATTTTTGAATCAAAGATAAAATGAGTAGAGGGGAAGCCTATTTGGGTTTTTTCTTCTAAAAGAGGGCTATTGATGAATAGATTTTGGCTTTTTAGGGTAATGATGCCTGAGATTCCATGAGAAAAATCTCTCAAATCCATATTTAAGTCAATATTGCCTTCAAAATAGGGATTTTTATTGAAAAGCAAAAAGAGAGAATGCGCCTTGAGATTTTTAGAGGAAATTTTGAGTGTTTTGGGTTTAAGGTTTTGTAGGTTTAAGTTGTAATTTAGTGGAGAGTTGGAAAGCTGTATTTCCCCATCTAAAAGCATATTTTTAAAATCGCCCTTAGCGATTCCTTTTGCACTAAAGGCACCATTAAGTGGAAGTTTAAAAAAGGGTGAAAGGGGAGAGAGATTTGCAAGTTCAATATTAAAATCAGTATTAGTTGCAAGAGATTGGATATTGGTTGTTCCATTAAGAGTGATGTCTCCTAGAGTGGAGTAAATTTTAAGTTGATGGGTGAAAGTATTTTGTGCAATAGAGGATTGGAGTTCCCCCATAAAATTAGTTTGAGGGATTCTAAGATTGAAATCTGATAAGAAGGCTTCTTGGTTTAATTCCCCACCTTCAATATTAATATTGAGAGTGCCATCAAACTTTTCTTCATTTTTGGAGAGATTGGTTGTGAGGTTGATAATCCCATCTCCATATTGTTTTTCTTCAAGCATTTCTAATAAATAAGCCAAAGAGCCGTTTTTAAGGTCAAGCTTAAGGTGCTGGAGATTGAGATAATGGAAATATGCCATTATATCACTTTGAGAATCTATCAAATTGCTTGAGGCTTGGAGAATGTAATTGTCAAAGTCTCCTGCAAATTTTCCTTCAATCCATTGATTTTCTTTGAAGTATAGAGTATGCTGATTGAAATGTGTTGCAAAGCCTTTTGAATGTGCGAAAAATTCCCCCTTTAATGTGCGTAAAAAAAGCGAATATTCGCCTTGTGCAAATAATTCTAAATTCCCATCTTTAGCACTAAATTCTAAAGAGAAATGGCTAGGAGTGAGCTTAAAAGAGTTGCTTTTCCATTGCATTTGTGTATGCGTTTGGAGAGTTGCTAAAAGAGCTTTGGCTAAAAAATAATTTCCAAATGGAGAAAAAATAAAGCCCAGCAAAGTTAAAATGACAATAGCAACAGCACAAAAACTAAGAAAAATTTTGGAAGAAAATAGTTTTTTCATGTGAAAAATTTTAATGAAAGTATGGTTAAAAATACTTTAACAAAGGTAAAATAATACTTGTTTAATGCAAAATAGAGTAGAATTTACAAATTGTATGTTATCCAAAAATCAAAAAGGATTATAATGGACTATAAAGAAACATTGGAATTGCCAAATACTTCCTTTCCTATGAGGGGTAATCTCCCGCAAAATGAACCAAAGACTTATCAAAAATGGAAAGAAAATGCAATCTATGATCGCATTTTGGAGAATCGTAAAAATGCAAGTGAGAGTTTTAATTTGCATGATGGACCACCTTATGCAAATGGACATTTGCATATTGGGCATGCTTTAAATAAAATTTTAAAAGATATCATTGTTAAATTCCACTATTTTCAAGGCAAAAAGGTTTTTTATACGCCCGGTTGGGATTGTCATGGGTTGCCAATAGAACAGCAAGTGGAGAAAAAACTCGGAAAAGAAAAAAAGGATTCTTTGCCCAAAACAAAAATCCGCGAACTTTGTAGAAAACATGCACAAGAATTTGTTGAGATTCAAAAGAATGAGTTTTTGGAACTCGGAGTAATAGGGGATTTTGATAATCCTTATAAAACAATGGAATTTGCTTTTGAAGCAGAGATTTATAAAGCTTTGTGTGAAGTGGCTAAAAAAGGTTTATTAAAAGAACGCAGTAAGCCTGTATATTGGAGTTGGGCTTGTCAAACCGCTTTGGCAGAGGCAGAAGTGGAATATGAAGAAAAAGAAAGCGATTCTGTTTTTGTGGCATTTGCTTTGCAAGATAGCGCTTTAGAAGCAATTGGAGCAAGGGAAGTTGGGCTAGAGCAAGCTTATTGTGTGATTTGGACGACTACACCATGGACTTTGCCAGCAAATAGTGGAATTGCACTCAATCCAAATGAAGATTATGCACTCACAAGTGATGGGAAAATAATCCTCGCTTCAGAGGTAGAAAAGCTAGCAGCTTTGGGGGTTGTAGAAAATAAAATTTTAAAAGTATTTAAAGCATCAATTTTAGAAAATACATTTGCTACTAATCCTCTAAATGGAAGAGATTCAAAGATTATTTTGGGAGAACATGTAGCAGTGGGTGATGGAAGTGGCTGTGTGCATACGGCACCCGGACATGGAGAAGATGATTATTTTGTGGGTTTAAAATATGATTTGCCAATGCTAATGCCTGTTGATGATAATGGTTGCTATGATGAGACTTTGGTAAGAGAAAAATTATTTTTTAATCCTGATGAGTTTGTTGGAAAATTTGTTTTTGAAACGCACCCAAGAATCTTTGAACTTTTGGGTAAAAATCTTTTGTTGCATACCATAATTAGACATTCTTATCCACATTGTTGGCGTTCTCACAAGCCGATTATCTTCCGTGCGACTAAGCAATGGTTTATTGTCATGGATGAACCTTTTAGCAAGGAAGGAAAAACTTTGCGTGAGGTGGCATTAGAGGAGATTGATAAAACAAGATTTTTCCCAGAACATGGCAAAAATAGAATCCGCTCTATGATTGAAAATCGTCCAGATTGGTGTATTTCAAGGCAAAGGGATTGGGGTGTGCCTATTGCATTTTTTAGGGATAAACGCAGTGGAGAAGTGCTTTTGGATTCGGAAATTTTGGATTTTGTAGCCGAGATTTTTGAAAAAGAAGGTTGTGATGTATGGTGGAGCAAGGAAATTAAAGATTTATTGCCTCAAAAATACCAAAAAGATTCGGAGCATTTTGAGAAGATTCATCATATTTTAGATGTTTGGTTTGATAGTGGAAGCACTTGGAAAGCGGTGCTAAAAAGCGAGAATTATCGTAGTGGAAGTTATCCTGCAGATATGTATTTAGAGGGGAGTGATCAACATAGGGGTTGGTTTCATAGCTCTTTGCTTGTAAGCTGTGCTGTGAATGAAAAGGCGCCTTATAAAAGCATTTTAACTCATGGTTTTACAATGGATGAAAATGGTGAGAAAATGAGTAAATCCAAAGGAAATGTGATTGTCCCAAAAGAAGTATTAAAGGAATTTGGAAGTGAGATTTTAAGGCTTTGGGTGGCAATGAGTGATTACCAAAATGATCAAAGAATCTCCCAAAATATTTTAAAGCAAGTGGGAGAGAATTATCGTAAAATTCGCAATACAATACGCTTTTTATTGGCAAATACTAATGGTTTAGATGAACTTCAAGTAGAGAATTTTAATCAGATTGATTTGTGGATACTTAAGCAAGCAAGAGAATGTTTTAATGAAGTCAATAGGCTTTTTGGGGAATATGAGTTTTCTAAAGCGATTCAAGAATTAACTTATTTTTTGAATGTAGAGCTTAGTGGCATTTATTTGGATATTTGTAAGGATAATTTATACTGCAATGCCCTAACTTCCAAAGAACGCAAAGCAAGTCAGAGTGTAATGGCACTTATTACAGGAAGACTTTTTGGTATTTTAGCACCGATTTTCACTTATACTATCAATGAAGCATTGGAGCATACTCAAAGCAAAGCGGTATTAGAATCTTGTGGCATTTCTAAGTGTGGTGATGTTTTTGAGATTCTTTATACTCCATTGCCGAGTTTTGAAAATCCTAAATTTGACTTTGAGAAACTACTTGCTTTGCGAAGTGTATTTTTAGAACAAATTGATGGGCTTAAAAAGGATTCTGTGATTAAATCAACTTTGGAAGTGGATTTGGCAGTCCCACAAGCAATGTTAGAATTTGAAGAATTGAATCTTTGGCTTATGGTAAGTCAAATAAGAAGTGAAGTCAAAGGGGAAGTTTTGGCTAGTTTTGTATTTGAGGGAATGGAATATAAGATTTTAAAAGCACAAGGCTTTAAATGCCCTAGATGCTGGCAATATATTTCGCAAGAAGTGGATGAGCCTTGCAAAAGGTGCAAAGAAGTGTTGGAGGGGCAATAGTGTTTGAGAATTTTTTTGATTTGTCTAAGCCTGTTGGAGCCGATGAAACTTGGGTGAGTATTTTTGTCGTCGTGTTTTTGATGTGGATGGGATATAAGTTTCTTAAAAAACAAGCAAAAAAGCACTAAAATGCTTTATCTTGCAGGGGAGTAGAAGAAAGTAGGGATATTTAAGAAAATATTAAATAACAAAACTATATAATTCTACTTCCGTTTTTAAATGGCTCGATAGCTCAGTCGGTAGAGCAGGAGACTGAAAATCTCCGTGTCGGTGGTTCGATTCCGCCTCGAGCCACCACTTTTTATGCTACATAAACTTTTGTTTCAAATATGATGATGTAAAAATCCCTAAATATCGCTACTCAAAGCTTTAGAATCTAACACAATACCAAATGGAATTAAAAATTGAAAAATGCAAGAAAGATTCTATGTAAAATTGCTCAGTGAAAATTGCCTATACTTTTTATCATGAAAGCAATTTGTGATAGATAAGAGAGAAATAAAACACTTCACTTTGTTGTTTAAGAGTTAATTTCCCCTCACACTTTTTGGGTAAATATCAACTATGAAATGTTTTATCTCTATATTTATTGATGAGGTTGTTGTAATTTTATTGATTTCTTTTTTTGATTGTTTTTTGTAATACCAAATGCTTTTGAAAAATACGCTTTTTTTCCTCTAATTCCTTTTTTAATAATTCATTAGATTTTTGCACATTATAGCCCCAAAGAGTAATTTTCTAGCATGTGAAAATTGATAATACTTTGGCTATAATTATGGTTAAACTCCACAAAAGGTAATGAATCTAAACTATGCAAAAATTTGTTTTAAACTCATCTTACAAACCAGCAGGGGACCAGCCACAAGCCATAGAAAAGCTAAGTGGTTTTATCAAAGGTGGTTCTCAATACCAGACCTTAATTGGTGTTACAGGCAGTGGGAAAACTTTTTCTATGGCACATATTATTCAAGAGTTGCAAATGCCAACTTTGATTATGACGCACAATAAAACTCTTGCCGCACAGCTTTTTAGTGAGTTTAAAGGATTTTTTCCAAAAAATCATGTGGAATATTTTATTTCTCACTTTGATTATTATCAACCAGAAGCGTATATCCCTCGTCAAGATTTATTTATTGAAAAAGATTCCAGCATTAATGATGAGTTAGAGAGATTGAGATTATCTGCGACTACTTCGCTTTTGGCTTATGATGATACGATTGTGGTAGCATCAGTGTCTGCAAACTATGGTTTGGGGAATCCCAAAGAATACTTGGAGATGATAGAAAAGTTTGAAGTAGGCGAGAGTTATCATCAAAAATCTATGCTTTTGCGATTGGTGGAAATGGGTTATAAACGCAATGATTCATTCTTTGATAGAGGGGATTTTAGGGTAAATGGAGAAGTGGTTGATATTTATCCAGCTTATAGTGAAGATGAAGTGGTGAGATTGGAATTTTTTGGTGATGAATTGGAGAAAATTACAATCCTAGATAGCATTGACAAAAAACCTATAAGAAATTTAGAATCTTTTGTATTATATGCTGCAAATCCTTTTATTGTTGGGGCTGATAGGCTAAAGATAGCAATCAAAAGTATTGAAAAAGAGCTTGCAGAGCGACTGGATTTTTTTAAAAAAGAAAATAAAATGGTGGAATATGAGAGACTTAAATCTCGCACAGAGTTTGATTTGGAAATGATAGAATCAACGGGAATTTGCAAGGGGATAGAAAATTATGCAAGGCATTTAACAGGCAAAAAACCCGGTGAGACACCTTATTCTTTGTTGGATTATTTTGCCCAAAAAAACAAGCCTTATTTATTGATTGTAGATGAATCGCATGTGAGTTTGCCACAATTTGGCGGAATGTATGCAGGCGATAGAAGTCGCAAAGAAGTGCTTGTGGAGTATGGATTCCGCTTGCCTAGTGCATTGGATAACCGCCCTTTGAAATATGAGGAATTTATCCATAAAGCCCCACATTTCCTTTTTGTTTCTGCTACGCCTGCACAAAAAGAGTTAGAGTTAAGCAAGAATCATATTGCAGAGCAATTAATTCGACCAACGGGCTTGCTAGACCCTATTTATGAAGTTTTGAGTGTAGAAAATCAAGTGGAAGTGCTGTATGATGAGGCTAAAAAAGTCATTGCAAGGGGCGAGAAGGTGCTAGTAACGGCACTTACTAAAAAAATGGCAGAGGAATTGACGCGGTATTATAGTGATTTGGGGTTGAAAGTGCGGTATATGCATTCAGAAATTGATGCAATTGAGCGTAATCAAATCATCAGAGGACTTAGAGTAGGGGAATTTGATATTTTGGTGGGAATTAATCTTTTGCGTGAAGGGCTTGATTTGCCCGAAGTTTCTTTGGTGGCGATTTTGGATGCGGACAAAGAGGGATTTTTGCGTAGTGAGACGAGTTTGATTCAAACAATGGGAAGAGCTGCTAGAAATGTCAATGGCAGGGTTTTGCTCTTTGCAGACAAAATTACCCCTTCGCTTAAAAAGGCGATGGAAGTTACAGATTATCGTAGGGCAAAACAAGAAGCCTTTAACAAAGCTCATAATATCACGCCACAAAGTGTTTCAAGAAAACTTGATGAAAATCTAAAAAATCAAGATTTGGGAATGCTTTATGAAAAGGCTAAAAAGAAAGAAAAAATGCCAAAAATAGAGAGAGAAAAGCTAGTAAAAGAACTCACCAAAAAAATGCATGAAGCTGCTAAAAGATTGGATTTTGAGGAAGCAGCAAGATTAAGAGATGAAATAGCAAAAATGCGGAGTCTATAAGAGTTTAAGAAAGAATTTATTATGATTTTGCAATCTATTTTTTAAGGATTTTTATGGTTCAAATTACTGGACTTTCTATGCAATATGCGACAAAAAAGCTTTTTGAAAATGTCAATTTGAAGCTTGATAAGGGCAAAAGATATGGGTTAATTGGGGCAAATGGCGCAGGAAAATCTACTTTTTTAAAGATATTAAGTGGCGAGATTGAGCCTACAAGTGGGGATATTTCTTTTAATCCTAATGCAAGACTTGGAGTTTTGGGGCAAAATCAGTTTGCTTTTGAAGATTTTAGTATCAAAGATTGTGTGCTTTATGGAAATAAGCGCTTGTATGATGCAATCAAAGAAAAAGAAAAGCTTTATGAAGCAGGCGATTTTAGCGATGAGGTCAATGAGCGTCTAGGGGAGCTAGAGATAATTTGTGCAGAAGAGGATCCTACTTATGAATATGATGTGCAAATTGAGAAGATTTTGGAGGATTTGGGGTTTTCTGCTACGATTCATAATGAATTGATGAGCACTCTTACAGGGGGAGATAAGTTTAAAGTGCTTTTGGCTCAAGTGTTGTTCCCTAAACCGGATATTTTGTTTTTAGATGAACCGACAAACAACTTGGATTTGCGTGCAATTAGTTATCTTGAAGAGCAGTTGAAGCGGCATGAAGGGACACTTGTAGTTATTTCGCATGATAGGCATTTTTTAAATAGCGTTTGCACGCATATATTGGATTTAGATTTTAGAAGTGTGAGGGAATTTAGCGGGAATTATGATGATTGGTATATTGCTTCAACTTTGATTGCCAAACAGCAAGAAGCCGAACGCAATAAAAAACTCAAAGAAAAAGAAGAATTAGAATCTTTTATTGCGAGATTTTCTGCTAATGCTTCTAAGGCAAAACAAGCCACAAGCCGACAAAAGCAACTTGAAAAGCTTGATATTCAAGCCCTAGAAGTTTCAAGTCGCAGAGATCCTAGCATTGTGTTTAGGGTAAATCGAACCATTGGCAATGAGGCTTTAAATATCATAAAATTAAATTTTAGTTATGGGGATTTGTGTGTTTTAAAAGATTTGACTTTGGATATTTTGCCCGGAGATAAAATCGCATTAATTGGACGCAATGGGATTGGAAAAACTACATTTTGTGAGCTAATTTGTGAGAATCTAAAACCTCAAAGTGGCGCTATTAAATGGGGTGCAACAATTGAGAGAGGGTATTTTCCTCAAAATACAACTGAAATCATCAAAGGTGAAGAGAGCCTTTATGAATATTTGCGTGGGTTTGATAAAAAGAAAGAAACAACAGAAATACGCAATGCCTTGGGTAGAATGCTTTTTAGTGGAGAGGAGCAAGAAAAAAGTGTGGGGTCACTAAGCGGTGGAGAAAAACACAGAATAATGCTAAGCAAACTTATGTTAGAGGGTGGAAATTTTTTGGTGCTTGATGAACCAACGAATCATTTAGATTTAGAAGCAATTATTGCACTAGGGGAAGCACTTTATAAATATAGTGGGAATGTGATTTGTGTAAGTCATGATAGGGAATTAATCGATGCATTTGCAAATCGAATCATAGAGTTTAAAGAAGATAATGAAGTGGTAGATTTTCGCGGAAGCTATGAGGAATATCTTGTCTCACAAAATTTAGAATAGGGAATATTATGGATTTATTGTGTAAGGCATTAGAAGAATCTTTTGTAAAATATGCAAATAATATCGCCCTAGAGGTAGAGGGGGCAAAAATTACTTATCAAGAATTAGGTTTTCAATCTAAGATTCTCGCATCTTTGATTCTTAATATGCGTGGGGGGGGG
>JFBN01307378.1_pt1 | contig 50801 bp, 49 predicted proteins | sample 768741 | NCBI WGS metagenome assembly JFBN01 (sample SAMN01983846, study PRJNA193217) | chicken gut metagenome | biome: terrestrial biome; isolation source: ceca of Broiler chicken | host: Gallus gallus | place: United Kingdom: England | collected 2010-09-07
AAGCTACCGTGAAAATCTCTAATGCAGACAAAAATTCAGCATGAATAGCAAATTGCAGTGTCAACAGCTCAATTTAAGTTCCTGCTGGAATTGGAAGGCACGAGCCGAATTCTAACGTTTCAAGCCGTTGTACTGTCTGTTTTTAGTGAAGGGTTACGAAGGCTCGCCCAGTGCAGCGGTAGCGAAACGTTAAAGGTTTTTTTACAGGCTCTTATTACTTTAGTAATTAGAGCCTGTTATACCTTTAGGTGATTTTTGGGTACTTTTTCTTTGATATGCAAAGAAAAAGTACCTGGCGCAATTACATTGCGCCAAACTGAAATAACTTTGTTGATAAATACCTTTCTCCTGTATCCGGCAGAAGAACTACAATATTCTTTCCGACATTCTCTGCTCTTTTGGCCACTTGCGTTGCCGCCCAGAGCGCTGCACCGGAGGAAATTCCTGTGAGTAGTCCTTCCGTCCGGGTGAGCTGTCGGCTCACTGCATACGTCACCTCGTTCGGCACGGCGATTATTTCATCGTAAACAGTCGTATCCAGCGTATCCGGCACGAAACCGGCGCCTATTCCCTGAATTTCATGCGCACCGGCTTTGCCTGTGGAAAGCACTGCCGATGTTGCCGGTTCAACGCCGATGACTTTTATCTGCGGATTTTGCTCTTTCAAATATTTTCCTGTACCGCTGATTGTCCCGCCTGTGCCGATACCAGCTATGAAAATATCCACCGTGCCGTCCGTGTCGCGCCAGATTTCCGGCCCTGTCGTTTCGTAATGCGCCTGTCTATTCACCAAATTCGTAAACTGTCCCGGAATGAAACTGTGCGGTATCTGCCCTGCCAGCTCTTGCGCTTTGTCAATAGCACCCTTCATGCCTTTTGCACCATCAGTCAGCACCAGCTGCGCTCCGTAGATTTCCATCAGCTTGCGCCGTTCCACGCTCATTGTCTCCGGCATGGTGATAATAATTTTATATCCCTTCGACGCCGCCACCGCGCAAAGACCGATACCCGTATTGCCGCTCGTCGGCTCGATAATCACCGAATTCGGCTGCAAAACGCCTTTGGCTTCCGCATCTTCAATCATCGCTTTCGCAATTCTATCTTTGGCACTGCCGGCAGGATTGAAATATTCCAGCTTCACCAAAATATTCGCCTGCAAATCATTTGCCTTCATATAATTGCTGACTTGAACAAGCGGCGTATTGCCTACAAGTTCCATGAAATTCTTATAAACTTTCATCAAAATCGCCTCTTTAGTTTACATCTTTATATTCATAGTAAATAAATATGGATTAATTATATATTACATCAGTTTTTCTGTCAACAACTATATTTTTATTTTTTCCGCTAAAAAAAGTGCCCGGCACAATAAATGCGCCAGGCAGTCAACTGTCTTATACCCACTCAAATTTAATTTTGCTATCCGGTTTTAAATATTTTAGCAAAATCATATCACACTCAAGCACTTTGCCGATAATATTAACAGATTTATCAAGCTCCTGCCCTTTCATCACTATCTGCAATTCTCCCGCATAACGGCCGCTGTTCATATTATCAAGCGTAATCATGCCACATTTGCGCTTCGCTGTATATTCAGGATAAATCTTTTCACCTCGGCAAAGCACTCTGCCCTCTTGCAAGCGCAGCGCCATTTCGGCTCCGTCGGCGCGCACAGTGAATATATTTTCCGTCAGCATATTTTTAACGAACTGATTTTGCGTAAGACATTTTACGTTCAGCGTTGTATAATCAGTCGTCAAATCCGCCAAAATTTTCATCTCTTTTTCCGTCGGCAGACTATCGCCGATGAATACGCTGTCCGTTTCCAGCATTATCAGATGCTGCGCCGCTGAACTTACCGGTTTATAGCGGTGTGCTTCCAGCGTCGGCAGTCCTTTTTTGATTGGCGAGCGCGCTCTGTTGTAACTCGGTACGAATGCCGCCGTCTGCACGCCGTACGCATGCAACAGTTTATTCTGTTTTTGCAGAAATGCTTCGCTCAGTCCCGTTCCTGCACGCGGATAAAAATTATGCAGTGCGTCAATACACTGAAAATCCGTCTGATAAAATTGCAGATTGTCCAGAAATTCCTTCGTCAGCGTGGAAGCATTGAACTGCACTTTTATCCGTTTGCTCAGCGCGGCAATTTCTTTTTCGCTGTAGCCGAAATCGAGGCGTACGGTGCTTATGCCGAACTGCTGTAAAGCTTCCGTATCGAGCTTTGCCAAGTTCAGCAAAGACAGTGTATGCGGCGAAACATCGGAAATAACTTCCATATTATATATACGCGCCTTTTGCAGTACCGTCTGCAATTCACTTTGCAGCGCCGCCGTATCCGTTTCCGGAATATGCAGTGAGGTGAAAATACGCTTTATACCGCATTTATGCGCCGTCTCGATTAATTGCAGATTTTCCTCCGGCGTGTTGTCTAGCCCCAAATAAAGCGAAATTCCGTTTTGCATGCTCATTCCTCCGCAGGGTCGCTGAAGCCGATAAGCCATGCGGCGATAAATCCGGCAATATATGCCGTTACCAGTCCCAGCAAGTAATAAATTATTTTGTCCGTACTGGCGGCGAGCGGCAGACCGGAAAGACCGATGGATGTCGCCCCCACTATGAAAAAAGCCTGCACCGCGCCGCCGCATGCACCCCCGATACAGGCGGCGATGAACGGACGGCCGAGCGGCAGCGTCACCCCGTAGATGAGCGGTTCGCCGATACCCATGAAACCGACGGGCAGAGCGGAAGCTATCGTCTGTTTCAGCTTTTTATTTTTCGTTTTGAGATAAACAGCCAGCGATGCTCCGACCTGTCCTGCTCCCGCCATCGCCAGTATCGGCAGAAGTATCGTCACGCCGTATTGATTTAAAAGTTCGGCATGAATCGGCGTAAGTCCCTGATGCAGTCCCGTCATGACGAGCGGCAGAAATACCCCGCCGATGACAAAACCGGCCGCCGCTCCGCCTGCGGAAATCGCCTGCGTTACGGCGATACCGATATTTTCCGCTACAATTCCGCCAAGCGGCTGCAAAATGAACAGTGCGGGAAAAGTCGCGATTAAAATTACAAGCAGCGGTGTCAGAAATAAATCAAGTATTTTCGGTACGATTTTATGCAGTTTTATTTCCAGCCACGAAGAAAACGCCACCACCATGAGCACGGCGATAATTCCGCCGCGGCCGGCGAGTAAATCCACATTGAACAGGCTGATATTATTGAGCAGAGGATGCGTTATAATCACCGCCATTGTGCCACCGAGCATCGGCGAAGCGCCGCACTCCTTCGCCGTATTCACGCCTACAAAAATATTCAGCCCCCAAAATACGGCATTGCCCGCAATCTGCAAAATCTGCACCGCCGGATAATTTACGATAGCCGGGTCAATTTTTACGACGATATTCAAAAGCCCCGTAATCAGACCGCAGGCGATAAATGCCGGAATGAGCGGCATAAATATATTGGAAATCTTTTTTAGCAGCAGTTTAAACGGCGTAGCATTTTTGCGCCGTATCTGCTGATGAACTTTTTCCGCCTGACCGATTTGCATTTTCATTTCCTGTTTATCCGTATTTTGCGGCTGTCCGCCTTCCAGCAGCTTTTTAAATTCCTGCGCCACCTCGTTTACCTTGCCCGGCCCTAAAATAATCTGCAGTTCCGTACCGTTCAGATTAACACCCAGTACGTTATCTATTTTTTTCAGTTTATCGAGCGGTGCATTTTCCAAATCGCCCAGATGAAGTCTGAGCCGCGTCATGCAGTTATGCGCTTCTATTATATTGTACGGCTGCAATAATCTGTATATTTCCGCCGCCGTTTCCTGTAAATTCATCTTTCACCTCATCTGTCGGCATTTGCCAAAGCTTTGGCAATAAAGCCGTTATTTTCCGCCAGTAAAGCTTCCGCTTTCTGTAAATCACACTCCAACAGCACCATTAAAATCGCCGGTTTGGCTCTGCCGCCCGTTTTCGCCAAAACATCCCGCGCCTGTTCATAGGTGCAGTCCGCCGCTTCCATCACAATGCGGCGGGCGCGCTCTTCCAGCTTCTGATTGGTGGCTTTTACGTCCACCATCAGATTGCTGTACACCTTGCCGAGTTTTATCATGGTGCACGTTGACAGCATATTCAGTATCATTTTCTGCGCCGTACCGGCTTTCATGCGCGTACTGCCCGTTATCGCTTCCGGTCCCGTCAGCGCTTCTATCGCAATATGCGCTTTGGCACTGATGAGCGCATTTTTCGTGCAGCTTACCGCCACTGTCAGCGCACCGATTTTATCGGCATATTCCAGCCCGCCGATGACATACGGCGTTCTGCCGCTTGCCGCAATGCCGACCACGCAGTCCTGCGCCGTGAGCTTTTTCGCTTTTAAATCTTCCTGCGCCAACGCCTGAGAATCTTCCGCCCCTTCCTGCGCCTTAAAGATAGCCGGATAATCGCCCGCGATTATGCCCTGCACCATCTCCGGGTCAGTGCTGTACGTCGGCGGACATTCCACCGCGTCCAGAATGCCCAGCCTGCCGGACGTTCCCGCGCCGATATAAAACAGACGGCCGCCGCGTTCCAGCCTTGCCGCAATTTCATCCACGGCGCGCGCTATCTGCGGCAGTACGTTTCTGACTGCCACAGCCGCTTTTTTATCCTCTTCATTTATAAGCATGCACATTTCCAGCGAGGATACCTTATCTATATCCAAAGTGTACGGATTGCGTCTCTCCGTCAGTAAATTACTCAAATCCATCTTATCAACTCCTAAAACAATATTCGTTGTGCTAGTAAAACATCGTGCCTATAACCAGCAGTATAATAGTTTATATTCGCTGCCTGTTATCACTTAACCTCACTAAATATAAACTATTATACTGCTTTTAAAAAATCAACCGGCACAACAGGTAAAACAATATGTCTTTTATTATAGAGAAATTTTAATCTTTTTTAAATAGAATTCTAAGCAAAATTTAATCTTCAGCTGGTATATTATTAATATAGAGCAGTGAAAATCACATAGAAACTCATAAAAACCATGTTAAAGGATGTGTTAATATGTTAAAATTAATTACAGGAAGATTTCAACGGATTGTAAGCGTTCTGGCGCTGGCATGTTTTCTGTGCAGTCCGCTCGGCTATGTAGCGACTGCTCCGACGGCAAGTGCAGCTTCTTACGGCTATGACTCCAGACACGACGACTATAGAGACAGGGACTATCGGCACGATAGAGATAAAAGACACGACAAAGATGACGATGATGAAGATTATACTAAGGGCAATATCGTGACGGCTGTACTCGTCGGCGGCGTAATCGGTGCTATCATTGCCAAAAACACCTGATAAATTACAAAACAAATTGTATCAATTATTTTTATCACAGCAGTATAATATTTTATATTCAATGTAAGTATTATGCTGCTCATACATATTTATATAACAATCAGAGGGAGGTTTTAATATGTTATTTACGAAAAAAACAAAAAAAGCTATCGGCATTGCCGCGCTGACCTGTTTCCTTTCCCTACCTGTAAGCTACACTTTGGATGTAAGCACAGCTTCAGCCGCCGCTTTCGATAAGCAGAACAAAATCGAACAGCGCCATGACAGAAACGATAGATGGGATAAAGACGATAAGGACAAAAAACCGCCAATTCGTCACGATAAAGATGACAAAAGAGATAAAAAAGATATTAAAGATAAAGACAAAATAGCGCCGCCTCCGCCGCGCGGTGACAATAATCGCAACGACAAAAATGATAAAAATCCGCCACCGCCAAAACCGAACGGAGACCACCGCTACGATAAAAATAATAAAAACAGCAAAAATCCGCCGCCTCCTCCGCCGCGCCATGACCGCGACGATGACCGCTGGGACAAAGATGACGGCAAAGACTACGATAAAGGCGATATCGCCACAGCTGTTGTAGTCGGCGGCGTTGTCGGCGCCATCATCGCCAACAATACGTAAAGCATAACATTTTTATAATATTCATAAAGGAGGGTTTATGATGTTATTTACCAAAAAAGCCAAAAAGACTATCGGTATCTTTGCTCTTACCTGTTTTCTGGCAACACCTATCAGCTACACCGTGAGCGTAAGCTCGGCAGCTGCCGCGGCGCTGGACAATCAGACACAGTTTGAACAGCGCCACAATCCGCCTGGTCCGCGAGGCGACAGGGACAAAAAGGACGTTAAACGTCCGGCTCCGCCGAGAAATGACCGAAAAGACAAAGACCGCCCGGCTCCGCCACGTCATGACCGCGATAACGACCGCTGGAACAAGGATAAGAAAAATCCGCCACCACCTCCGCCGCGCCATGACCGCGACAACGACCGCTGGGACAGAGACCGCGATAAAAATCCGCCGCCTCCGCCACCGCGTCATGACCGCGACGACCGCTGGGACAGAGATGACGACAAAGATTTTGACAGAGGCGACATCACCACTGCCGTACTCGTCGGCGGTGTAATCGGTGCCATTATTGCCAAAAATACCTGATTAATGTTCATTTTTCTTTTGAAGTCAAAAGAAAAACGAACCAAAAAGAAAAACTTTTTACGTTTCGCTATCGCTGCACTGGGCGAGCCTTCGTAGCCCTTCGCTAAAAACAGTCGATACAACGGCTCGAAACGTTTGGAATTTGGCTCGTGCCTTCTAATTCCAGCAGGAACTAAAATTGAGCTGTTGACACTGTAATTTGCTAATCATACTGAAATTTTGTCTGCGTTGGAGATTTTCACGGTAGCTTTAGCTATTAAGAAAACAATTTTTTAGTTCTGTTTTTAGTTCAAATGTTTGAGCGTAAGCGAGTTTTTGAACGTTAGAAATAAAAAATTGTTTTCTTAAAGTGAAAATCTCTTAGCAGGGCACGAATTTAAAAGTTTCTTTTTCGGCAACTTTTCTTTGTGCCAGCAAAGAAAAATTGCCTGGCACAATATGAAAATAAATTAATAAATATTTCTTTTTTACTTATATTGTGCCAAACAGGAATATGTTAAAAAAAAAGAACTATCGCTTAAACACATGCGATAGTTCTTTTTTATTTAAAAGGTATATTCCATTCCCATTAGCACTGTTCTGCCGTATGCTGGAACGTCGCCTGGCTCAATTAAAGAGCCGAGTTTTTCGTATGACTCGTTGGTTATATTGTACAATTTCAAATACGTTGACCAGTCGTCGCTGATTTTATAATTGAGGTTGGCATCCCATACGTAGTAACTGCCGCTGTAATAGTTGCCGCTTCTGCCCGTTCCTGCTGTCAGCATTAGGTTGTTCGTCCATCTGTCATCATGGTACGTAAGGATGGCTTTATAACTGTTCGGCGCAACGGCGTTCACATCAACCTGATTGCCCAACCCATCGCCTTTGTCGGTGTGCGTATCGGTATAGGCGTATGACAGCGACGCTTTGTATTTATCACTGAATTCGTGGTCAATTGCCAGCTGGAAGCCGCGTTTTTTCTGATTTTCAAAGTTATCCGCACGGTAAACCTTGCCGTCATAATACCAGCCGATAGGGTCGTCAATGTCGGCGATAAACGCATTGAAATTCAAATTCGTCTTGTCGGACAGCTTATAACGGACACCGAGACTGCCTTTTCGGCCCGTTTCCGGACGCAAGTCGCGGTTGCCCTGCACGTATTGATTGTCGTAGTAGAGTTCATCCAAAGACGGCACGGCGTAAATCTGCTGGAGCGAGCCGTAGAACGTCGTTTTGTCGTCGGCCGTATAATCAAATGCACCGTTTGCCACGTACTTGCCACCGAACTTGCTGTTATCGTTGTACAGTGATGTTCCCGTCAGCGTCAGTTTGTCGAAGCGGCGTACACTTTGCAGATAAACGGACGTGTTGGAGATATCTTCATTATAGTTGCCGCTTAAATTATACGGATTACTTATATCCGTACTGATATTATCTACGGAAGTCTTGCGGTACATAAGACCTGCCGTTACCGTATGGTCCTTGCTGATACGCCAGCCATCGTGCCAGTCGAAGCCGTCCACCGTATTTTCCCAACGGCTGTAGGATTTTTCGTCCTCATGGTCGCCGAACCAGCCCGGAATGTATGTATCACCCTGTGTATAGTTATGATAATACGTGATATAGCCAGGTGCTACCGTATCTTCCTTGTAATTGTAGGTCAGTGCAAAATGGTTAATCAGCTTTTCATAATTGTAATCCTGCGGATATTTACGTGAAAACCATGTCCCCGTATCGTTGCTCAAATGACCGTAATCGAACGTGAGCGATGTATTGTCCGTAAGCTGTTTGTCGATACGATAGACCATTTCACGGCGGTTGTTGTCGGAGTTCGGCATTTCATGCGTATCGCCGTCCGTACCTTTATACTTGTGATAATCGACATTGTCGAAGCCGCCGGCCGCCATCCAGCTCCAGTCATCAAGACTGCCGCCCGTTACGGCTTTCACCTTCCATGCACCGTGTCCGCCTGCCGCCACATCGACGGTCGTTTCGCGCTTATCGCCCTTTTTCGTGACGATATTGATGATACCGCCCGGTGTATCGTAGTTTATCGCATATGAGCCTGCCGTGCCGTGAATTATTTCAATCTGTTCCACATTCATTATGGAAGGCAGTAAATCCAAATCGTAGGAAGCGCGTCCGCTCATGATGCCTTTGTCCATATTAACGCGCCTGCCGTCGACAAGTACTGCCACTCTGTCGTCGCCGTCAATGCGCACGACGAGATGGGACGTATTGAGTGAGCCGGGATTTACGAACACACCGCTGGCGTAAGACAACGCTTCCGCCAGATTTTTGTAGTGGTTGGCGTGGATTTCTTCACTCGTGATAATCGTCGTATACGCCGGTGTCGGAATTAAATTCGTATTCTGCACAACGGAATGTGCATTGATTTTTTCCGAAACGGCATTATCTTCATCAACAGCCTGCGCACTGGCAAGGTTCGGCAGAGCCATACCCGCCAGACATGCGGTCAAAATCAGTTTTTTCCTGTTCAAAATAAAATCTCCTTTTAATAAAGTTTCTTCTATTATAGCAGAAAATGCTGTAGCTGAAAAAATCTATTTTGCCGCCGGTTTATGCGAAGTTATGCCGGCAAAATAATTTTTATAGTAAATATAAATAATAAACAGCGACAGTTTTATACTTTTAATGTAAATGACAAGGCTCTGACAGATAATCTGCCTGATTGTAATCAGCGCGTCTTTCAGATAATTATAACCAATCGCCACGCTTATGAGCAGCAGCCGCACGGCGAAGCGTCTTTCACTTTTCTGCATGTAGTCGTACAGTTTTATCAGCGACTGATTGACCAGTCGGCCGATTAAAGCGCCAAGCTGCGAGGAAATCAGGCTCAGTACGGCGATAATTATCAAACTCACATTAAAACCGATTACGTACACGGCGCCGATACCGAGCAGCGGTATTACCATAAAAAACAGAATTTTTACGAACAGCAGGCTGAAAACCATCATTAATATATTTCTCACGATACGCTTCAGGATAATCGTATGTGCCCTGATAAACAGCCGCAGTTTGCGCCAGGAATTTCGCGGCGGCCACAGACTTTTTACGAATACGCGCAAATCCTTAAACCGTTCCCGCAAGTAATCGAGCAGTTTCAGCATGAACTGGCGCAAATCCATCGGTATGTCGCGCACGATATTGATTAAATTATACGGATTGACATTCGTCAGAAACGTATTCATCATACGCAGCACGTCGCTGACCGACGGCAGCATGTGATTAAAATTAAACGCCATCTTGCGCACGGAGGAAACTATCTCCTTAAACGAATTAAGTGATAAATTTAAATTAAACATATTTTGCAACAAATGATTGAGCGGCAGCGGTATAACCGTCAAAAACAGACAGATGATAATCCCCAGCGACCGGAAAAACAGTATAGTAAACAGATAGCGCAGAAAAACGAGCGGACGCCGCCGGAATGCCCGCCAGCGAATGCGCAGATAAAACTTTACTCTCTCTCGGAATGTTTTCTTTCTCATAGTTATATCCTATCTATTAATAGCAAACAATATACATCCACTATTTATTATGCCGTATAGACGCAAAAAAGACAATATTTATTTGCCCAATAAACATTGTCTTTTTCTTTTGTTTTGACTTGAAATCAGTCCAGTATTTCCTTTATCGCTTCCGTGCAGAGCTGCACAGCTTTGTCCAGCGTCTGTCTTTCAATGTTGAGCGGCGGGTTGAAGTACAGTACATCGCCGAGCGAACGGAGCAGCAGACCCTTTGTCAGTGCTTTTTTATAAATCTGATAGCCGACGCGCGCTTTTGCATCAAACGCTTCTTTCGTGTCTTTATCCTTAACGAGTTCAATCGCGTTGATTAAGCCGATATGACGGATTTCACCCGTGTATTTATAATCACCCAGCGCATTTTGCAGACTGTCATGCAGATAAACGGCCGTTTCGTTGGCTTTCGCCAGAACATTGTCTTCGCGCAGAATTTTCTGCACCGCCAGCGCCGCACTGCAGCCGAGCGGATTGCCGCTGTAAGTATGACTGTGCATGAACGCTTTTCCTTCATTATAATCGGCATAGAACGCGTCATAAATTTTCTGCGTCGTAATCGTTATCGCCATCGGCATATAGCCGCCTGTAAGCCCCTTCGATATCGTCATGATATCCGGGCTGACTCCTGCATAATCAAAAGCGAACATTTTGCCCGTTCTGCCGAAACCCGTCGCAATTTCATCGGCAATAAGGAGCACATCGTATTCATCGCACAGCTGACGCAGTTTTTTCAGATACAACGGCGGATAAATTCTCATGCCGGCACTACCCTGCACGAGCGGTTCCACGATAACGGCGGCCAGCTCTTTGCCATGCCGGGCAAAATCGTCTTCGGCAAACTTGAAGCATTCGCATTTGCAGCTTTCCCTATTCTGACCGAACGGACAGCGGTAACAGTCCGGCGCCTGCGTATGCACCGTTTTCATCAGCATAGGTTTATAAATCTTGGCGTATAAATCCATGCTGCCGACCGACAACGCACCGATAGTTTCGCCGTGATATCCTTCCGATAGGCACATAAACCGCTGTTTTTCCGGATGACCCGTCTGATAGTGATACTGAAACGCCATCTTCAGCGCACATTCCACCGAAGCCGAGCCGTTATCGCTGAAATTGAATTTGCACAAACCCTTCGGCACGATTTTTATAAGTTCTCTGCACAGTTCAATCGCCGGTTTATGCGACAGATTGGCAAAAATAACGTGTTCCAGACTGTCGAGCTGATTTTTTATCGCCGCATTGATTTTCGGATTGGCATGACCCAGTAGATTACACCACCACGAACTTATGATATCTATATATTCTTTGCCGTCGATATCGTACAGATACGAGCCCTTACCGTGGTCAATCACTATCGGCTTCAATTCCTCATAATCTTTCATCTGGGAGCAAGGGTGCCAGATGTATTTCAAATCTTCCTCAATCCAGTTAATATTATTCACTGCCAATCCCCCTATTCATACAAACGGCGCAGAATTTCCACGTCGATATCGATATCCGTATCGTTCGGTGCGACTTTTGCCAGCACTTTTTTTCCTGTCATTTCCTCTATCATTTTGATATTATCATCCTGCATAACGGTTCCCGTATAATTGTTCAAAATAATTCCCTGCAGTTTCAAACCGTGATGCTGCATATACTCATACGTCAGCACGACAGAATTTATCGTGCCTAGCCCCGCATCGGCAATGAGCAGTACCGGCAGATTGAGCCACTTTATAATATCTTCCAGAAAATACTTCGCTTTATCATCATAACGTATCGGGCAGATAATACCGCCGCTGCCTTCCACCGTTACATAGTTGTATTTTGCCTGAACCTTCTTGTAATCGCTGATAACGACATCTTTTTCTACGGGATTGCCTTCTATTTTAGCTGCTAAATGCGGTGATACGGCATTTTTATACAGATACGACAGCAGACTTTTTTCCTCCTGACCGATTTGCGCAATTTTGTTGACAAATCCGGCATCACTGTCTGCAATGCAGTCCGCGCCGCTCAACGCCGCTTTATAGTAACCGGCGTTAAAACCCGCCTGACGCATTTTTTTCACGATAAGCGCCGTAACGTACGTCTTGCCTACATCCGTCCCCGTTGCTGAAATAAATAAACCCTTACTCATGCAAAACATCTCTTTTCTTCCAATTATTTTCGAACTACCGGTATCAATTTTCTGCCCAATACAGCGGCGACAATGCACAAAACAATATCGCCCGGCACTGCCAGCACAAAGCAGTACAAAAACAGCGGCCAGATGCCGATAGGTGTATTCAAGTAAAATTCATTTATGGCATAAACATATATCATGCCGAACAGATACACGATAAGCAGATTGATAAAATTTGCCGTAAGCAGCCGCACCAAAGACGGTCTGGCGATTTTTTCCGTCAATATACCGACAATGTAACTGCCGACAGCAAAGCCGATTAAATAGCCGAAAGTCGGCTGCAAAACGTACGACGGCCCGCCGCCCTGCGTAAACACGGGAATACCGATAAGACCGACAGCCACATAGACAATAACCGCCGTAAAACCCAGACGAGCGCCGAGCAAAAGACCGGCAAGCGTCGTAAATAATAATTGCAACGTAAACGGACAGACCGGCACCGGTATTTTTATAAAAGCCCCGATGGCAATAAGAGCCACGAACAGGGCGCACAAAATCATATTCTTCACATTCAGCAGTTTTTTCTCTGCATACATCAAAATCACCTCAGATATAAATGACCTTGAAGTTATTAAACCATAAGTTTTGTATATTGTCAACCTATAAGTATTTTTAGTTTACATTTACACCATCGTAAATCATATTGCCATTAACAATTAAACAGGTTAGAATATTTTTAAGAGGTGAGTACCATGAACAACGAAGAACAGATACTGCATTTACTGACAAACCTAAACACACGTTTTGACAGTCTTGAAACCCGCATAGGCAACATTGAACAGCGGCTTGATAATATCGAACAGCGGCTCGATAGCCTTGAAATCCGTATGGATAAAGTCGAACAACGACTTGATAATCTTGAAACGGATGTCAGCGAAATCAAGGCGGATGTCAAAGAATTACAGAATAAACAAAATCTGCTGATTAAAAACTTCGATAATAACGTTAATGAACTGCGCAAAAGCTTCGCCAGCGTCAACAATTGTGCCAATGAACTCAACCGCAAAATTGACGATTTGCAGGACGGCTTCAACGTGCTTAATGACCGTCAATTCATAACAGAAAAAACTGTTGCCCGTTTAAAAATAGTCAATAAGGTCGGCTGAAATAAAAATGACTGTACTATAAAGCATTGTTCTCTTTACAGTACAGTCATTTTTTATATTAACTTAAATATCCTTTACCGGGACAGGGCCGCGCGACATGGCGAGCGTACCGGTGCGGGCGATTTCAATAATGCCGTAGTCTTCCAGCATTTCGCAGATTGCGTCGACTTTCGTCTGACTGCCGGTCGCTTCGATTACGAGCGTTTCACGGTTCACATCGACGATTTTGGCACGGAATATATTTACGATATTGACAATATCGTTGCGGTTTGCCGGATTAGCTTTTACTTTTATCATTACGAGCTCACGATTAATGGAATCGATATGCGTGAGATTTATAATTTTTATAACGTTGATTAATTTATTTATCTGCTTCATGACCTGTTCCACTTCATTTTCATTGTCAGCAGTAAGAACAAAGCTCATGCGCGTAACGTTTTTCTCTTCAGTATAACCTACAGATAATGTATTGATATTAAAAGAGCGGCGGCTGATTAAAGAAACGATATGGCTTAATACGCCAGGAGTATCTTCAGCTAATAAAGTTAATTGATATTTCATTGTTCTGCCTCCAATACCATTTGGTCAAGTCGTCCACCGGCCGGAACCATCGGGAATACATTTTCTTCATCAGGAATTAAAACCTCGATTAAAGCTGCGCCTTCGGATTTTACGATTTCCTTGAATTTTTCATTGAAAGCAGCTTTACTGTCAATGCGGTATCCTCTTACTCCCATTGCTTCTGCCAGTTTTACTAAATCTGTCTTACCGCGCAAAACGGAATGAGCATAGTGGCGGTTGTAGAACATGCGCTGCCATTGCGCCACCATGCCGAGCATATGGTTGTTCAAAACGATTACTTTGATGTCCAAATCGTTATCGGCGAGTGTGGCAAATTCCTGGCAGTTCATCATGATACTGCCATCACCAGTGAAAAGCACCACTTTTTTGTCCGGATTGGCAAGTTTGCTGCCGATAGCCGCCGGCAGGCCGAAGCCCATCGTGCCGAGACCGCCGGAGGTGATGAGCGTGCGTTCCTTCTGGAAATTGTAATACTGCGCCGCCCACATCTGGTGCTGGCCGACATCCGTTACGACAATCGTATTTTCATCGGAAATATCGCTTACGGCAGTAATTACTTCTTCCGGCATGATGAATTCATCGCTCTTGCGGAAAGCCAGCGGATTGTATTTCTTCACGTCAAAGATATAATCGCGCCACGGCTGATAAATATTTTTCAGTTTGTTGCTGATTACGGAAAGTTTAGCGGCAAAAAGCGGCAGCGACCAGCGCAAATCGCCGACAACAGGATAATCAACGAGTACGTTTTTATTGATTTCCGCACTGTCGATATCGAAATGAGCCACTTTGGCATTCGGCGCAAAATCGGATGTCTTGCTCGTAACGCGGTCGTCAAAGCGCGCGCCGATACCGATTAACAAATCGCTTTCCATCACGGCCGTATTAGCTGTATATGTGCCGTGCATACCTACCATGCCGAGGGACTCCGGCATATCGCACGGCAAAGAGCCTCTGCCCATAAGACTTTCCACGACAGGAATGCCCGTCGCTTTGGCAATCTGACGGATATACGGTGCCGTATCGGATAAAATTACACCGCCGCCGACGAAGATTACCGGTTTTTCCGCTTCCTGCATGGCTTCGATTAATTTATCAATATCCTGCGTGTTGCCTTCCGTCTGCGGATGGTAGCCCAGCAGGTTCACCGTATCCGGATAAACAAAATCTATTTCCGCTTCAAATACGTCTTTGGCTATATCTATAACGACAGGACCCGGTCTGCCGGTGGAGGCAATGTAGAAAGCTTCCTTAAAAATACGCGGCAGGTCCTCAACTTTTTTTATAAGATAATTATGCTTGGTAACCGGGGCGGTAATACCGCAGACATCAGCTTCCTGGAAAGCATCGCGTCCGATAAGATGCGTCGCCACCTGTCCCGTAATACACACAAGCGGAATTGAGTCGATATTGGCTGTAGCGATACCGGTAACAAGGTTGGCAGCACCCGGGCCAGATGTGGCAAAGCATACGCCGACTTTGCCGGTAGAACGGGCATAGCCGTCAGCCGCATGGACAGCACCCTGTTCGTGTCTTGTCAGAATATGACGGAATTTATTTTGATACAGAGCATCGTACAGTGTCAGCACAGCTCCGCCCGGATAACCAAAAACAAGGTCAACATTTTCTTTTTTCAGACATTCAATAATTGCCTGAGCACCGTTCATTCTCATATGTCCTCCTTCATGCTATATAAATACTTTTATTCGTTGTGCTAGTAAAACAGCTAGCCTGAGCCAGCAGTATAATAAGTTACTTTTCTAAACTTTTATAAATTGTTAGAATTTTTTATGGTGAAAAAAAGAGACGCTTAGCAGCATCTCTTTTTTTGCTTATATAACCGCCGCAAATATCAGTTGTTGATAAGTTTGTCAGAATCATTCCAGCTGTAGAGTTTGCGAAGTTCTGCACCGACTTTTTCACATTCATGTTCAGCAGCTTTTTTGCGCATAGCAAGGAAGTGTGCATTGCCAGTGAGGTTTTCCGTAAGCCAGTTTTTAGCAAATGTACCGTCCTGAATATCGCTGAGAACCTGTTTCATAGCTTTCTTCGTATCTTCAGTGATGATTTTCGGTCCAGTGATATAATCGCCGAATTCAGCAGTATTGGAAATGGAATAGCGCATTCCAGCAAAACCGCTTTCATAAATGAGGTCAACGATAAGTTTCATTTCATGGATACATTCGAAATAAGCATTGCGCGGGTCGTAGCCTGCTTCAACGAGTGTTTCAAAACCTGCCTGCATCAAAGCGCAAACGCCGCCGCAGAGAACAGCCTGTTCACCGAAGAGGTCAGTTTCCGTTTCAGTTCTAAATGTAGTTTCCAAAACGCCGGCTCTGGAGCAGCCAAGACCGTTTGCATAAGCAAGTGCAAGGTCCAAAGCATTGCCCGTAGCGTCCTGATATACGGCAACAAGGCAAGGTGTACCGCGGCCTCTTAAATATTCGCTTCTTACAGTATGGCCCGGAGCTTTCGGAGCAATCATCGTAACATCGACATCTTTCGGCGGAACAATCTGATTGAAGTGAATTGCAAAGCCGTGAGCGAACATGAGCATTTTGCCTGCTGTCAAGTTCGGTTCGATAGATTCTTTGTACATTTTAGCCTGTTTTTCATCGTTGATTAAAATCATGATGATATCTGCCTGAGCAGCAGCTTCAGCGGCTGTGAAAACCTGAAGACCCTGTGCTTCAGCTTTTGCCCAGGATTTACTACCTTTATAAAGACCTACGATTACATCGCAGCCGGATTCTTTTAAGTTTAACGCATGTGCATGACCTTGGCTACCGTAGCCGATGACAGCGATTTTTTTGCCTTTCAGTAAGTTGAGATTGCAATCTTCCTGATAATAAATTTTTGCCATGATAAAAAAACTCTCCTTTATGTATACCTTAGTATACGTATGATTAATGCAAACATTCATTTGATAAATATAATAAAAAATCCGTCCCCTGCTAACTAAGGGACGGACTATTATAAGCCGTGGTACCACCCAAATTTTGTCAATAGATGACAACACTCAGACTACATTCATATTTTTATACTTCAAATTTAAATACAAATGTATTTTTCCGATAACGAGGAAAAAGCGTTTTAATTTACTGGGCATACACCGTTCAATTAAAAACCTCCCAGATGATGTTCATTATAGTATCACACCGATTTACACCAGCCATCGGCTCTCTGTAGCTTTTTACTATGAATTACTTGTCTGTTCACAGGATTTATTATATCCAATTTCATGTTTACAACTTTACGTTATGTATACCTTAAACTATTCAATATAATTTGTCAAGTGTTTTTTTATAAACAAACTTGACCGAAACGGCTTCAAAGCAGTAAATACAATAAATGCGGCAAATTGCAAAATCTATGTGAAACAAGCCGCGGTGAACAGATTTTCAATTTTTGCGGATAGTGTTATAATTATTCCAAAAATAAATATTACCTGCTGCACCGGTAAAATATAAAGTTTACCAATTGTGCTAGAAAAACATCTAGTCTGTAACCAGCAGTATAATACTTTATATTCGCTGCCTGTTGTCACTTAACCTCACTAAATATAAAGTATTATACTGCTTTGGAAAATCAGTTAGCACAATAAAAATTAACCGGCGCAACAGGTAAATATTGATTTAAGAAAGGTTTGAAGCAATGGATAACGTAAAAACAATTCAACCTCTGCAAAAAGGATTATCCGGTGAAATCTTAATCCCGGGCGATAAATCCGTCTCGCACCGCAGCGTGATGTTTGCCGGACTTTGCGATAGTGAAGTGAAAATAACCAATTTTCTGCATGCGGCTGACTGCATGTCGACTGTCAACTGTATGCGCTCCCTCGGCGTAAATGTGCAGGAAATTGATGAAAATACGCTGATTGTCAAAGGCAACGGTCTGCACGGCCTGAAAGAACCGCAGGGCATTATCGACGCCGGCAATTCCGGTACGACGCTCCGTCTGATGATGGGCATACTGGCTGGTCAGAAATTCCTGACGACATTTACGGGCGACGCTTCGCTCAGCCGCCGTCCAATGGGCAGAGTGATAAATCCGCTGTCGCAGATGGGCGCAAATATCGTCGGCCGCCAGAATAACAAACTGCTGCCGATTACGGTAATTCCGCCGCAGGAAAATCTGCACGGCATTTCCTACCAGATGCCGATGGCCAGCGCGCAGGTGAAATCAGCAATCCTGCTTGCCGGTATGAATGCCGACGGTGAAACGACCGTAACGGAACCGTACACCTCACGCGACCATACGGAACGAATGCTCACCGGCTTCGGCGTGAAATTAAAAAAATCCGGCACAAGCATTACGATTTCCAAAGTGGATAAAATGACGGCACCGAAAGAAATTCACGTGCCGGGCGATATTTCCTCCGCCGCATTCTGGCTGGTGGCAGCTTCCATAATCGAAGGCAGCGACGTGATTTTAAAAGATGTAGGCATAAATGAAACGCGTACTGGCATCATCGACGTTCTAAACGATATGGGCGCAGATATCGAACTTCTCAATGTACGCGACGAAGTAGAACCTCTGGCTGATATTCGCGTCCGCTCGGCGCAGCTGCACGGCACGACATTCGGTGCAGACATCATGCCGCGCTTAATTGATGAAATTCCGATTATCGCCGTTGCCGCCATGTTTGCTGAAGGAACAACGGTCATCACAGGAGCAGGCGAACTGCGCGTGAAGGAAACGGACCGTTTGCAAGTTATTACGGATGAATTCAACAAAGTCTGCCCGTGCATTGAAGGCAAAGAAGACGGCATGGTCATCACCGGCGGTCAGGCCAATAATTTAAAATTTGCCCGCTGCAATTCGCATGACGACCACAGAATTGCCATGGCACTTGCCGTTTTAGGCGCTGCCGGAGCCGGTATCGAAATTGAAAACAGCGACTGCGTCAATATTTCCTATCCTACATTTTATAAAATCCTCGCTCAATTTGAATAATACAGGTGATAATATGACAAAATCAGTAATTGCTATTGACGGACCGGCAGGAGCCGGAAAATCGACCATTGCTAAAATGGCGGCCCAAAAGCTCGGTTACATCTATATTGACACGGGCGCAATGTACCGCGCCGTAGCCTGGAGAGTTCTGCAGGAATACACGCCGCCCGTTTCCACCGAGCAGATTATTTCCGTACTGGATGACATCGATATAAAACTGTCTTACGATGAAAATAAAAATATGCGCGTGGAAACAAACGGCACGGACGTATCTGCCGCTATCCGCACACCGGAAGTGACAGCACTCGTATCGCAGGTAGCGGCTGTAAGTGAAGTCCGCACCAAAATGGTGGAATTGCAGCGCGCTATGGCCAAATGCGGCAAAGTGCTCATGGACGGCAGAGATATCGGCACATGCGTACTGCCAAACGCTGACCTGAAAATATTTCTGACGGCTTCCGTAGAGGAAAGAGCCAACCGCCGCGCCAGACAGATGAAAGAAAAAGGCTACGACATCGATGTTGAGGAAATAAAAAAAGACATCATCGCCCGGGACGAAGCCGATATGAACAGAGAGATTTCGCCGCTGAAAAAAGCAGACGACGCGCTTCTTCTGGATACGACGGAAATGACGATTGAAGAAGTTCTGGCAGCTATTGTGAAAATGGCTCAGGACTAATTGAATTGATGGGAACGATTGATTATGCTGTATAAAATATTAAAGTTGATGTTCATTTTTATCTATTCGGTTATTTTCCCGACAAAAGTCACAGGCGCGGAAAACGTGCCGAAAAGCGGCGCCGTCATTCTGGCATCCAACCATTTGAGCAACTGGGACCCGCCGCTTGTAGGAACATTCATTCCGCGCCATTTGGCATACATGGCCAAAGAGGAATTATTCCACGTACCGATATTGAAAAACATACTCGTAAACGTGCATACATTCCCGGTGCGCCGCGGCGCTTCCGACAGAGCAGCGATAAAGACGGCGCTCACAATGCTCAAAGCAGGCGAATGTATCTGCATGTTTCCTGAAGGGACACGCAGCCGCGACGGCAAACTGCATAAAGGCGCGCCGGGCGTGGCGCTCATTGCGGCAAAATCAAAAGCCGTCGTCGTGCCGGTGGCGATTGAGGGAACATTCCGCCTCAGACCGTTCCGCCGCCTGAAAGTTTCATACGGAAAACCGCTGCGTTTCGAAGCGGAAAAAGCCGATAAAGAAAATTTACAGGAATTTACTGAAAAAATAATGCAAGAAATTGCTTCTATGTTAAAAATACAGTAGAATATAGACAGTAATATATGGTATACTAAATCATAGGCTTAGTAATATAATTTTTGATGGTGATTAATTTTGGAAGTAATTTTAGCTGACGATTATGGATTTTGCTACGGTGTAAAACGGGCGATAAAAACGGCGCTCAGCAACGTCGATTTATCCCGCAGGGTTTGCACACTGGGGCCGATAATTCATAATCCGCAAATGGTAAAATCTTTGGCTGATAAAGGAATCGGTGTTGTTGAAACAGTTGAAGATATGGATTGTGGAAAAATTATAATACGTTCTCACGGTGTCGGTCCGAGCGTGTATGAAAAAATACAGGCGAAAGGGCTGGAGCTTGCAGATGCTACTTGTCCACATGTAAAAAAAGCTCAAATGTCGGCTAAAACATTGGCTGATGAAGGCTTCAAAGTTATTATTATAGGCGAAAAAGACCATCCTGAAGTAAAAAGCATCAAGGAATGGGCCGGTGAAAACTCCCTTGTACTGTGCACGGAGGAAGAAGCGCAGGCTGTAGATTTCATGCCGCGTATGGGAATTGTGGCGCAGACAACGTTTTCAGCAGACAGCTTCAATAAAATCGTAAGCATTTTGTTGAACAAATCCTATGATATCAGGATATTACGAACGATTTGTACGGCTACCGACAAACGTCAGTCCGCGGCCATCAAACTGGCACGGCAGGTGGATTTGATGATTGTCATCGGCGGTCGTAACAGTGCTAACACAACAAGATTAGCGCAGATTTGTGCCGAGCATTGCGCAGTGCATCATATCGAAACCGCCGATGAACTGCAAAATGACTGGTTCAATAATATTAAAAAAATTGGTATTACAGCCGGAGCGTCCACGCCTGACTGGATTATCAAGGAGGTATATGAAAAGTGCAAGACATGGCAAGCTTATTAGAAGAAGAATCTATGAAGGAATTTAATCCACATGAAGTTATAAAGGGTACTGTGGTTTTGGTCAACCGTGATGAAGCGTATGTAGATATCGGTTATAAGACAGAAATTCCTATTACGAAAAAAGAACTGGCATATCCGGAACCGGATAGCGCTGAAGACGTTGTAAAAGTCGGCGACGAAATCGACGTATACGTTGTGGCTCTCGGCGGCGAAAACGGCGTTATTTTATCCAAAACACGTGCTGACAGACTCGTTGCTTGGCAGCAGGTAGAAAAAATCAAAGAAGACGACGAAACTATTGAAGTTGAAATTCAGCAGGTAGTAAAAGGCGGTCTTTTAACTTCCGCCTGCGGACTGCGCGGTTTCATTCCGGCTTCTCAGGTTGCGCTTCATTTCGTAAAAGATTTGAGCGAATTCGTCGGCCAGAAAGTGGCTGTAAAAATCATTGAAGTAGATGCGAAAAAACAGCGCCTCGTTCTTTCCCGCCGCGTTGTTCTGGAACAGGAACGCGCTCAGAAACGCGAAGAAGCACTCGCTAGCATCGTTGTAGGCGAAAAACGTCAGGGCACAGTTAAACGCATTGTTGATTACGGCGCATTCATCGACATCGGCGGTGTTGACGGATTGGCGCACATTTCCGACCTTTCCTGGGAACATGTGAAAAACCCGGCTGACGTTCTTTCCGTAGGTCAGGAAGTGGAAGTTCTCGTTAAAGCTTACGACCCGGAAACGCAGCGTATCTCTTTAAGCATTAAAGATACGGTTCGCGACCCGTGGTTTGATAAAGCCGAAAAATATCCTGTAGGCTCTTATGTAAAAGGCAAAATTGTTAAATTGACCGACTTCGGTGCATTCATGGAAATCGAACCGGGCTTTGACGGTCTTATCCGCATGCGCGAACTTTCCCCGAAACACATCACGAAAGCTTCTGAAGCAGTAAGTGTCGGCGATGAAGTTACGGTTAAAGTTATCCATGTAGATATGGAAAACAAAAAAATTGCCCTGAGCATTACAAAAGTTCAGCAGGACGCTGAAAAGAAAGAATATCAGGATTTTCTCGCTAAACAGTCCGCAGAAGAAAAACCTGCAACTATCGGCGACGAAGTGACTGAATAATATTTTTTAGTTTAATAAAAAACGATAAAAGAGTGGTGAAATTCATCACTCTTTTTTTCTGATTATACAATATATCTGTTATGATGGTAAAACATTAAGCCTGTACCAGCAGTATAATAGTTTATATTCGTTCGATGTTGTCACTTAACCTCACTAAATATAAATTATTATACTGCTTTAAGAAATTAACTAGCACAAAAGCACTGCTTTAGCTCATCAACCGGCACAGCAGATTTGATTTATCAATGTAATATTTATAAATGAGGTGATTTTATTGGCAAAAGGTGGCATTATTTCAGCAGTACAGGAAAATTCGCTAGCGCAGGAGCTGGAGCTCGTGCCGGGCGATAAAATAGTAGCTGTCAACGGGCAGGAACTGACGGATATTATCGACTTGAGCTTCGCCCTGGCGGATGAGGAGATAGAAATGCTCGTGGAACATGCTGATGGTGAGCAGGAAATTATCGGGTTTGAAAAAGATGTTGATGAAGAACTCGGAGCAGAATTTGAATCAGCAGTATTCGGCAAAATCCGCCAGTGCGCCAACAACTGCTATTTCTGTTTCGTTGACCAGGTGGCGTCTGACATGCGTTCGTCGCTGTACATCAAAGACGATGATTACCGGCTTTCGTTTCTTTACGGCAATTTCATAACTATGACGAATTTAAACGCACAAGATTTGGAGCGCATAAAACGGCTGCATTTGTCCCCGCTGTATGTTTCCGTGCATACGACCAATCCCGGCCTTCGGGCGCAGATGCTCCGCCAGCAAAGAGCCGGACTTATCATGAAGCAGCTCCATGCTTTGAACGAAGCGCAGGTACAGTATCATACGCAGATTGTACTGTGCCCGGAGCTCAACGACGGCGCGGAACTCGAGAAAACGATTGCGGATATTATCAACCTGCGCCCTCATGCGCTTAGTCTGGGCATCGTACCGGTCGGTCTGACGAAATTCCGCGAAAACTGCTATCCGTTGCAGACGTTCGACAAAAAAGGAGCAGAAGAAGTCATCGCGCAGGTGCGCAAATGGCAGGAAAAAATGCGCCGCGAAACGGGCAGCGCATTCGTTTATCTCAGCGACGAATTTTATATACTGGCGGAAGAAGAGCTGCCGAGTGCACAGGAGTATGACGGTTTTCCGCAGCTTGATAACGGTATCGGCCTTGTGCGCAACTTCATCGAACAATGGCAGCAGACCGAAGCGAAAACACACGGCTATGACGAGCCGCTCGCACTCGATATCGTCTGCGGCAAATCGGTAGGGCAAACGATAAAAAAACTGGTGCAGGAAATAGAGATTAAAAATCTTGACGTCAATGTTTTATCCATAGAAAACGACTTTTTCGGCCACGAAGTAACGGTAACGGGACTTCTGACCGGGCAGGATATCATAAAAAATCTGCAAAAATCGAAGCAAAACCGCTCCCGCCATGGTATAATAATTCCTTCCAGCGCTCTGCGGCAGGGAGAAGACATCTTCCTCGACGATTATTCGCTGGACGATATCAAAAAGGCCTTTCCTGACGAAACAGTGAAAGTAGCCGACGACGGCAGCGATTTGAAAAAACTTCTGACGGATTGGTATAATATAGAATGTAAACGCACCAAAGCTATTTACACATGGCAGTCAAATGCCGGTTATACAAAATAAATTTAAATTTTACGAGGTGAATAAATTGGCTAAACCTATAGTTGCTATCGTGGGACGCCCGAACGTGGGCAAATCCACTTTTTTTAATCAGATTGGTAAAAAACGCGTATCCATCGTGGAAGATTTCCCAGGCGTTACGCGCGACCGCATTTATATGGATGCGGAATGGCTCAACCATCAGTTCACAATGATTGATACGGGCGGGATTGAGCTGGAAAATGACGGCGAAGGAAAAATACTTGCTTCCATGCGCCAACAGGCGCGCCTTGCCATTGAAGAAGCGGACGTAATCGTATTCATGGTGGACGGACGCACCGGTCTTACACATGACGACGAGGAAATCGGTCATATCCTGCGCAATACGCGCAAACCGGTCATCGTAGCCGTGAACAAAATCGACAGCCCGAAACAGCATATGGACGTATTCGAATTCTATAATCTGGGACTCGGCGACCCTATCGGCATTTCCGCAGCGAACGCGCTCAATGTCGGCGACCTACTCGATGAAATCGTGAAGAACTTCCCGCAGGATTTGGATGACGATATTGAACACGATGAAATCCGCATTGCCGTAATCGGCCGCCCGAACGTGGGCAAATCCTCGCTCGTCAATGCCCTGCTCGGTCAGGAGCGCGTCATTGTCAGCGATGTGGCAGGGACGACGCGCGACGCCATTGATACGCAGTTCGTCGACGGCGATACGCATTTCACGCTGATTGATACGGCAGGAATGCGCCGCAAAGCGAAAATCGACATGCCGGTGGAACGCTACAGCGTAATGCGCTCCCTGCGCGCCGTAGACAGAGCCGATGTCGTGCTGATGGTGCTTTCCGCGCCGGAGGGCGTAACGGAACAAGACAAGAAAATCGCCGGTTATGCGCATGAATCAGGCAAAGGCTGTGTCATTGTCGTCAACAAATGGGATTTAATCGAAAAAGACGATAAAACATCTCTGCGTTTTACGGAAGATATCCGCGAAGAACTGGGCTTTTTGCAGTATGCACCGGTATTGTACGCTTCGGCACTCACCAAACAGCGCGTACACCGCGTAGTGGATTTGGTGCGCTATGTGGCTGAACAGCAAGCGATGCGCATTCAGACGAGCGTCCTGAATCAGCTCGTACTCGATGCCGTTTCCATAAATCCGCCGCCGTCGCATAAAGGCAGACAGCTCAAAATCTACTTTATGACGCAGGCCGATATCAAACCGCCGAAATTTCTCGTATTCGTCAACGACCCGGAACTCATGCACTTTTCCTATCTACGTTTCTTGGAAAACAAACTGCGCGAGTCGTTCGGATTTGAAGGCACGCCGCTTAAATTAGTCGTACGCGGTCGAAAAGAGGAAGATGAATAATGCTGTCGTATATTATAGTGATAGTTTTAAGCTACGTAATCGGCTCCATTCCGAGCGGTCTGATTTTGGGCAAAACAATCTGGCACGTCGACCTGAGAGAGCACGGCAGTAAAAATATCGGCGCGACAAATGCCTGGCGCACGCTGGGCAAACTGCCGGGCTTTACCGTTTTTGTCGCCGACCTTCTAAAAGGCATGGTCGGCGTATATCTGGGCATGCTGCTTGTGGGTACTTCCACCGCCATGATTATCGGCGGCATCATGGCGATTGTCGGCCATTCGCTGTCGCTGTTTCTGAAATTCAAAGGCGGCAAAGGCGTGGCGACGGGACTGGGCGTACTGATTATGCTTATGCCTTCCGTGTCGGCAATTGTCTTTTTGGTATGGCTCGTCGTCGTACTCATTAGTAAATATGTATCACTCGGCTCCATCATCGCGGCAGTACTTGTACCCGTCTGCGCATTCCTCACGGGACTGCCGCTCGAGTTCGTGCTGTTCGGCATTGTAGCGGCGATATTCGTTATCTACCGCCACAAATCCAATATCGTGCGCCTCATGAACGGCACGGAAAACAAGATAAAAGCGGGCAGCCGATAAATTTTGCCAAAATGTAAAATATCCTTTGCTATTCTATTTGTAAGATGATATAATGTCTACTATATAAAGAAAATTATCCATTGTACAAGTACGGAGGAATTCAATAATGACAAAAAAAGATTCAGGATATTATTTAGTAAAGGAAGATATATTGCCGTCGGCAATCAAAAAAACCATAAAGGTAAAAGAAATGCTGCGCCGCTATGACAATATGACCATAAACGAAGCTGTTTCCAAAATGGGTCTGAGCCGCAGTGCTTATTATAAATACAAAGATTTCGTGCTGCCTTTCTATGAAGCAAGCATTAACAAAATCGTTTCAGTATCTTTCATGCTGGACAATAAACAAGGTGTACTGTCTAATGTACTCAACATGATTTCCGCAGACAAAGGAAATGTGTTAACCATAAATCAGGGCATTCCTCTGCAGGGCGTAGCCGTTGCCACCGTTTCCATCGAAACGAAAAACATGGAAATCGACCTGGAGGCGCTTTTGGACAAACTGCGCATGATAAACGGCGTAAGACGTCTGGAAGTAATCGGTCAGGTTTAATATTTCAAGGTTAGAGAGGAATGATATCATGGTAAAGAAGATAAAATTGGGACTGCTCGGCGGCGGAACGGTCGGCACGGGCGTAGTAAAAGTTTTGCAGGACAACTATCACGACATCAAAGAAAAAATCGGCTGCGATATTGAAGTAACGAAAGTTCTCGTGCGCAATCCCGATAAACATAAGGCACTGGCTGAAAAAGTCCAGCTGACGACAAATCCGGACGATATTCTAAACGACAAGGAAATAGATATCGTAGTGGAACTTTTGGGCGGCATTCATCCGGCGCGCGAATACATGCTTCAGGCTATGAACAACGGCAAGCACGTCGTTACCGCTAATAAAGATGTCGTAGCTCAGTTCGGCAAGGACGTATTCGACGCAGCGGAAAAAAACGACGTCGATTTCATGTTTGAAGCCAGCGTCGGCGGCGGCATCCCGATTATCACGCCGCTCAAACAAAGCCTGACTGCCAATAAAATCACGGACTTAATTGGTATCGTGAACGGCACGACGAACTACATGCTGACCAAAATGACGGAAAAAGGCATGGATTACGCCACGGCACTGCAGCGAGCGCAGGCAAAAGGATATGCCGAAGCCGACCCGACGGCCGACGTGGAAGGGCTGGACGCTGCCCGCAAAGTTGCCATTTTATCTTCTATTGCCTTTAACACCCGTATCAACCTTAATGATGTACAGGTGGAAGGCATCACGAAAATCACGCCGGAGGATATCAACTACGCTCAGGAACTTGGCTTCACCATCAAACTCTTGGCCGTAGCCAAAAATACGGAAGACGGCATTGATGTCCGTGTGCATCCGACATTCCTGCCGAAAGCGCACCCGCTCGCATCCGTGCGCAATGTGTTCAACGCCGTATTCATTCACGGCAATGCAGTCGGCGACACGATGTTCTATGGCAGAGGCGCCGGCGAAAAACCGACAGCTTCAGCAGTGCTCGCCGACATTATCGACGTTGCCCGCGACATGGGCAAAGACCGTTTCGGCCGCATTCGCTGCACCTGCTACGAAGAAAAGAAATTGTGCCCGCCGGACAAAGTACGGTCAGGTTATTATATCCGCCTGCTCGTTGAAGACAAACCGGGGGTACTCGGTGCTATTGCTACAGCTTTCGGCGAAAGCGAAATCAGCCTGTATTCCGTAATTCAAAAACGCAAAGTAGGTGAATTCTCGGAAATCGTGGCAATTACACATGATGTCAATAATAAACAGGTGGACGACGTGAAAATTCGTCTGAACAATCTCGATGTAGTGAACCAAATCAGCAATATGATACGTGTAATAATGCCTCAGGAGGACTGATTTTTTTGAGTAGCAAAACTGTAAAAGTCAAAGTACCGGGCACGACCGCCAACTGCGGACCGGGTTTTGATGTAATGGGCATTGCCTGTAGTATTTACAACGAACTGGAACTGACTTTATTAGAAGAAAACAAGTTAATCATAGAAATATACGGCGACGGCGCGGAAAACATTCCCAAAGACAGCAAAAACATGGTCTGGCGCTGTATAAAACAGCTGCTGGATAAAGCTGGTGCCAACTATAAAGGCGCCCATATAAAAATGACGAACAACGTGCCGCTCTCGCGCGGGCTGGGCAGCAGTGCCACCGCCATCGTAGCGGGACTTGTAGCGGCGAACGCCTGCCTTGACAATAAATATTCCGTACAGGAAATATTCGAGATGGCGACGAAGATTGAAGGTCATCCCGACAACGTCGCACCGGCGCTGTTCGGCGGCATTACAATCAGCGCCTTTCTTGACGGCAAACTGAAGCATATATCGTTTGTACCGGAGTTCCCGCTGAAAATGGTGGTAGCGATACCGGATTTCTATCTGTCAACAAAAAAAGCGCGCTCCGTACTGAAACAGAACGTACCGCTCAAAGACGCCATATTCAATATCGGTCATATCGCCATGATTATCGGCGCATTCAGTCAGAGCAAACCTGACATATTGAAAGGGGCATTTGACGACAGACTGCACCAGCCGTACCGCGCCGATTTAATCCCGGGCATGTACGATGTATTCGAAGCCGCCGACAAAAACGGTGCGCTCGGCACTGTTCTAAGCGGTGCAGGCCCGACTCTCATCGCCTATACGGCGGAAAACGGCGAAGCAATCGGTCAGGCGATGGTGCAGGCTTTCGCCAAACATGATGTTAAAGCAAGATATTTAGTACTCGATATCGACCGTGAAGGTGCTAAAATAATATAATAAAAAAAGATATCTCCGTTTAGACGTGGAGATATCTTTTTTTTAATATTTTCCCAAGGATTATAAAAAAATCGAATAAAAAAGTGCCGTTCGGCGCAATATATGTTAAAAAGATTTAACTTCTTAATTTATCTTCATATTGCGCCGGGCAATTTTTCTTTGAAGGCAAAGAAAAGTTGCCGAAAAAGAAACCTTTTGGTTCGTGCACTGCTAAGAGATTTTTACTTTAAGAAAATAGTTTTTTATCTCTAACGTTTAAAAACTCGCTTCGCTCAAACATTTAAACTAAAACCATATCTAAATCCTATTCTTTTTAATAGCTTACGCTACCGTGAAAATACTCTAACATGGATGAAAATTTTAGCATGAATAGCAAAATATTGTGCCAACAGCTCAAATTAAACTCTTGCCGAGAACGAAAAGCACGAGCCAAATTCCATCGTTTCGAACAGTTGTACCAACTGGATTTATAGAAGAGCTACGAAGGCTCGCCCAGTGCAGCGACAGCGAAACGTTAAAAGGGTTTTTTTACAGGCTCTTATTACTTTAGTAATTAGAGCCTGTTATACCTTTAGGTGATTTTTGGTTCGTTTTTCTTTTGACTTCAAAAGAAAAATGAACAATTAAATATACACTCCCTTCCGCAATATTCTATGTTTATTATATCATTTTAGTACAATACTTACCAAAAAAGACAATCTTCACCAAACAAAACATCAGTAAAGATTGTCTTTTTCGTTTAAACTTCTCTATCAATCAATAGAAATAAGCTCGTATTTATCATTACCCATTTTCAAATCGTGCATAGCTGCAAGCTGATGTAAACCGTGGCGGCTTTCAATGCGTTCTACTAAATCCTTATTATACGGCGAGGCGTAAACTAAATCGACGGAAGCCTGGTCGATTGCCAATATATCAGTAGAAGCCAAAATACCGATATCCGGAATAGTCGGTTCAGCGGCACTCGTTCCGGCACAGTCGCAATCAACGGACATACGGCGCATTACATTAAGAAATACAATATGTTTGCCGAAATAATCAATCGTTGCTTTAGCCGATTCCGCCATGGTTTCCATCAGCATATCCTGTTTATATGCAACATCCCATGCTTCATCCAGTTCTTTATCCAAAGGAACGCCGTGCACCATTTTTTTACCGATTTTAGCATCGGCGCAACCGATAGCGATATTTTTCATTGAACCGCCGTAGCCACCCATAGCATGACCTTTAAAATGCGTCAGGACTACCATAGCATCATAGTTTACAATATTTTTCCCCAGGGACATCTCTTTAAAATGCCTGCCGCCTCTGACCGGCAGCATGACATTACCGTATTCGTCCATAATATCCACCGGACAGAACGTCCAGCCGTTTACTTTCAATGTTTCCTTATGTCCTTCCGTTGTATAACGGTCGCCTTTATACAGTGTGTTCGTTTCAACGATATTGCTGTTCGGAATGTGCTGCCAGAAGGCTTTTGCCATATCGCGCGGAATAATATTCGGCCCGTTCTTTTCGCCTGTATGCAGTTTAATAGCAACTTTACCGTAAATTCCTTCATTGATTAAATCATATAATTTTATTAAATGAGCGGCATCAATATGTTTTGTAAAATATACTTTCGCTTTAGAACCTACGCTGTTTGTACTGTCTGTAATCTGCGTACTGCCGATAACCGGTGCCTGCGCCAAAGCCGAACCGAAGCCGCCCGCAATACTGTAAGCTGCTGCACCGATAACCGTACTTCCTGCTACTTTGAAAAAATCTCTTCTGGAAATATTTGTCATAACAACATCCCCTTATTTACTTAAAATCTTATTCAGCACAGCCTGTGCATTTTTGCCCGTATCAATGCCGACTTCACTACTCAATACATTGACAACTTCCTGCAACTGTTTTTCCGTCACACCGGCGTTCAAACTGCAATTCATATGACCGGCAAGCTGCGGATTTACATTGCCGATACCGGCTAAAGCGCTTACCGTCGCTATCTCTCTGTCTTTAGTCGACAATATGCCCCGTTCAAAAATATCACAGAACAAATGTTCCTTTAAAAATCTGCTGATAGTCGGCGAAAAATCATATATTCTTCCTTGTACCGGTCTGCCCACCAATTCCGTCTGGATTTTATCGCCGATAGCGTATCGGTCGCGGTTTGGGTCAACCGGATTTGCTTCAGCACCGATTTCGTCGACGATACCGGCGGCTTTGCGTTCATCCAATACGGCAACGAAGGTGCTCAATCCGTTTAAACTGCGCGGGAAACCGCAATAAGCATACATTTGAATTAAGACTTCCTGAATTTCATTTACGGTCAATCCTCTGTCCAGTCCCGTATTGATTGCCGTTTTTAATCTGGTCAAATCCCCCTGCGCCGTAAAAGCCGATATGGTAACAATGCTTTTCTGCTTGTCGGATAACTCATCACTCGGCGCAGCTTGTGCCGTACCGGCAAAACCGACCGTTCCCAAAACCATCATCATCATTAATAATAAATATTTTTTCAACATATTTACCCCTCTCCTTTAATCTACAGGATAATCTTCATCACTGACCGGCTCGAGCCAGACAACATCCTTGTCGCTTTTTTCCGAAATCGCCAAATGCGTCATGGCGTTTTTACTCGTTGCACCGTGCCAGTGCTTAACCCCCGCCGGACACCATACAACATCACCTGGCTGGATTAAAACAGGCTCTTTGCCCCACTCCTGCACATATCCCGTACCATTCGTAACGATAAGCGCCTGTCCTTTCGGATGAATATGCCAGTTTGTCCGTGCTCCCGGTTCAAATGTTACATAAGCGGCATATGTAGCAGAGCCCTCATGCGGAGCAAACAGACTTTCCATTCGGGCAGAACCTGTAAAATTATCCCCGTTTATGGCAACGGAAGCGTATTCGCCGTTTTTCACCACCGTCTGCTCCGCCGCTTCACTGTTTGCTGTCTGTAAACCGAAAATCAACAATCCAGCAAAAACCGTACTTAAAAATTTCTTCTTACCCATTTTTTCATCTCCTTAACAATACATCTTTTTTACTGCATAATAAGCAAAATATTTCAAGCTAAATTTTGTTTTTCCAGCCAATCGCTCATCAAATCGGCAATTACTTCGTTATTCAAATCCGACATCAGAAAATGCGTATTGCCGTAAATGCCGATATCCGGCAGATGAACAAGTTCCGCCTTGCCGCCGTGTTTGTTTACGGCTTCGACGAATTTTTGCGCCATAGCCATTTCACTGCGCCATTTATCCGGTCCGATAACGTTCGTCTGTTTGCTGGCGATATTATCACCATAATACAGAATAATCGGCATTTGCGTCAATTTCTTGAATTTTTCAAGCGGTACTTCCTCCGCCTGCGCTGCCACCGGTGCATATGTCGTCGGTATCGGTTCAGGCAGTTCATTTTCCGGAAATACGAACGGTGTACCGCCCGGCTCAAATGCAACAATAGCTTTTACATTTTTTGTATGAAACGGTGTACGCCAGCCAATACTGCCGCCCATGGAATGCGTTACGAGAATACTTTCACCGACTTTATCAAAAAGCTGTGCCAGTACTTTTGCACACAGATTATCGTCAAGCTTACCCGTATACGGTGTCCAACTGCGCTGAAACTGATTTAAAGTTTCCGCATCGTTTGCTACCTGCACATTTGGAAACAATTCCGGAAAAACTCCCAATCGGCACAGCATGAATAAAGTCTTATCCGCATAAAACGGGTTCTGTGCATACGGATTTTGCGCGTCGGCTGCTTCAGTGGAAAGACCGGCCTCGCCAATTCGCGGCTGGTCAATTAAATATACGCTGTACCCTTTACGCAGGAATATATTCTGAAAACCGTCGCGTCCGTCCGGTGTCGTTTCCCATGTACGCTTGGACTGTGCTCCGCCATGCTGAAATATTATCGGAAATTTTCTGGCATTGACCGGTTTCTGATAAAATACGTAAGCGTGGTCGCCGTAAGCCGTCTGTCCTTCCGGTTCAAGAAAACGCTGCATGGAAAATTCACCGTCATGTGTAACGGTAGTTCCGCCGATAGCAAAACTGCCCTGTGTTTCAAGTGTAATCATTGTAAAATCCTCCTTCGATTTATTCTAAGCCTGCCAGCATGAATACAAGCGGCATGGTAAATACGGAAACAAGTGTTGTAAGCGCAATCCCTTTTACGGATACGGGATACGCCTCTTTATTGTACAGAGCCGCCAAGAGCGCAATTACATTGCCCGACGGTGTAGCCAGTGCCGCCATACATACCGCCAAAAGCAGATTATTATGCACGAACTGTCCCAGGATAAATACGATTACAACCGGTATCACAATCATTTTGATTATAGTAAACAGAATTATTTTCCTGTCCATAAAAATTTCCGACCACCGAATATCCATTAAAAACGACCCCATCAGCATCATAGCAAGCGGTGCCGTTGTAGCACCCACCATATGAATGGATGAGGTGATGAAATACGGCAGACGGATATCGGCAAGATAAATAATAATCGACAGAAAACATGCTATCATACCGTTATTGAGCAGACTTTTCAGGCTGAATTTCTGATTCGGGTCTTTCTTTCCACGGATAGTCTGAATAGCATAAGAGAAAAACAGCAGATTAAACGGTATTAAAAATACCGTCATATAAATAAGCGCGCTTTTGCCGTAAAGACCGTCAATCATCGGTACACCCATAAAGCCGATATTGGTAAAAACGACCATTACATTGATAATGCCGCGCTGATTTTTCGGATAACGCAGGATAATCGGCAACAGATATGCGCCAATCATTGCCAGTACAAGTAAACCGCAGGCAGCTCCTACGGCTATAAGCAAATCCGTCCCCTGAATACGCTCGCCTTCGCTCACGGCACCGGACAGAATGATGGCAGGATATGCTATATTGACGACAATGGACGATATCTGCGACTGATTGTCTTTTGTCAGCATATTCTTTTTGCGGGCGTACATACCGATGCCCATCATTATGAAAAAAATTAGCATTTGCTGCAATACAGGCATTCTATCAGTCCTTCTTTCTATATTTCTCTTTAAAGAGCCTACTTAATTTTTACTTATTGCATCAGTTGATTTTTTAGCAGTAGAATACTTTATATTTAGTGAGGTTAAGTGATAACATCGAGCGAATACAAAGTATTCTACTGCTGATATAGGCTAGATATTTTACTGGCACGATTAATTTTTAAACGTTTTTACCTGCTTCATAACTTATGTTCATTGCCGGCGAAGTTTTTATCGCTCCTTTTTCATACGCTCCTGCGCCGAAAATAACTTTTTTCACAACAGAGCCCGGTACACAGTCCGTGAAACCGTATAAGCCGTTAAGCGCACGTTTTATAAAGGCTTCTTCTTCCGCTGCCGTAATGATGAAATAATATTCTTTATTATTCACTTTGCCCGAATAATAGCACGGCAGTGTGCGGTCGATAAAAGTTTTCATCTGTCCGTTGATTGCATAGAAATAAACAGGTGAAGCCAAAACGATTACATCCGCCTGTGCCATTTTATCGATAATTTCCGCTACATCGTCATTTTGGAAGCAGTCGCCTGTTTTTTTGCAGGCATAGCAGGCAAGGCAGTAATTGATTTTTTTATCGCGCAGATAAATTTTTTCCGCCGTGTTTCCCGCTTCTTCACAGCCTTTGATGAACTGGTCGCATAAAATATCGGAATTACCGCCTTTACGCGGACTTCCTGCAATAACTAAAACTGATTTTCCCATAATGTATCTCTCCCAATATAAAATTTGTTTTCAACGGATAAAATTTGTGAATTGCACCTGTTCCTGCTCCGGCATGGATATTCCCATTTTCATGGCAATGTCTCTGCATTTTAAAAAATACGCCATATTTTTACCCAGAATACGCATTGTCTGCATACCTTCGATATCCATTTCCACCTCAGACGGTTTCGTTCCGTGTACGATAGTCCAGTAGCGCGATGAGATTATCGGCATCTGCATCAGTGCAAAATACTTATTAATCTGGTCCCATGTAGCCGTTGTTCCGGCGCGCCGTGCCGAAATAACGCTTGCCGCCGGTTTGAGCAGAAAGCGATTGCCGCCGCCGCACAGGTCGGCATAAAATACTCTGTCCATAAAAGACGTCATGCCGCCGCAGACTCCGCCCCAGTGAACGGGAGTACCGAATACAAAACCGTCGTAATCTCCGGCAATATCCAGAAATTCATTTACCGTATCATTGAATACGCATTTATTTTTTGTATCACAGGAATGACAGCCGGTGCAGCCTGCAATCGGTTTTACACCAATCCAGAAAATATCCGTATCGATTTCATTCTGATTCAGGGCTCTGCCAACTTCGCACAGAGCCGTATGCGTACAGCCATTTTTATGCGGGCTGCCGTTTACGAGTAAAACTTTCAATTAAAGCACCTTCTATCTATCCAATCCTTTTTCATGTAGCCATTCTTCCGTTATATCGGCAATTTGCACATTGTTCAAATCGGCAAACGGAAAATGCGTATTGCCTTTTATACCGATTTCCGGCAGATGAACGACCGTTGCATCACCGCCGTGGCGGTTTACCGTATCGGCCCACATGCGCGCCATTTCAAGACGTACGCGCCAGCTGTCCTTATTCCATTCATCTGTCGGTTCAGTCGCTATATTATCACCGTAATAAATAACGATAGGAATTTTCGTCAGTTTCATAAAGTCATCGAGCGGAACAGCTTCTCCGGCAAGAGCACCGAACGGGCTGCTTGTTGCCAAAGGCTCCGGCACTTCACCTTCCGGGAATACAAAACCGCTGCCCGGTTCGTAGGCGATAACGGCTTTTACTTTGTCCGTCTTCATCGCCGTATACCAGCCCGGACCGCCGCCCTGCGAATGCGTAACGAGAATACCTTCTCCCGATTTATCGAAAATTTTCGCCATAGCATCGCTGATAACGTTCGCATCATATGCTCCCGTATTCGGTGTTACCTGGCGGTAGAACTGATTTAAACTTTCCTCTCCTTGCGGGAACTGACTGTTTTTATAAAAATCAGGATATCTGCCCAGACGGAAATTATCGAACCACATCTGGTCATCCGGCGTAGCTGCAACACTGCCGGAAACCGTACCTCTGCCCGCTTTACCGCGACGCGGCTGGTCAACGAGATATACACTGTAGCCACGACTGAGAAAAATATTCTGAAAGCCGTCACGTCCGTCCGGTGTTGTTTCCCAGGTTTTGGCCGACTGACCTGCACCGTGCAGGAATACGAGCGGATATTTATGTGCATTTACCGGTTTTTGATAAAATACGTACGCATGGTCGCCGTGCAGTGTCTGACCTGCCGGATTTGTCGGGTCGTAAAAATTATATTCTCCTTCATTTTGCACTACGCTGCCGCCGGCAAAGAAACTGCCCTGGTCGGCAATCGTTACCGGTTTATCCATGGCAAAAGCGGAAGTTGTGCATACACTGACTGCCAGTAAAACAGCCGTCGTCAATTTTTTAAACTGCATATTCATTCTCCTTTATTTTTGTACAACTTTAGTGCCGCCGTAAACGGCAGATATTGTCATTTCATCGAGTGCTTTGTCTATCTTTGCCACTTCTTCAGCCGTAAGTTCTATATCGGCGGCGCCGAGATTTTCCAGCAGTCTGTCTGCTTTTCTCGTTCCCGGAATTGGTACAATGGCAGGATTTCTGCAAATCATCCATGCAAGTGAAATCTGCGCCGGCGTTGCCTGTTTTGCCTGCGCCATATCTCCAATCATCTGCAATAATGCGCGGTTGGCTTCATACGCTTCCGGCTGGAACTGCGGCATAACGGCTCTGTAATCGCCTTTTTCCGTAAATTTGCTGTCTGCCGTGTATTTACCGGACAGAAAGCCGTTGGCCAGCGGACTGAAAGCGACAAAACCGATATTCAGTTCTTTCAATACCAGAAAGAGCTTTTCATAATCGCGGTACATCATATGGTAGCGGTTTTGGATTGCCGTCAACGGACAAACGGCATCAGCTCTGCGGATTGTTTCTTCTGTTGCTTCCGACAAGCCCCAGTGCAGAATTTTTCCCTCTTTGATTAAATCCGCCATAACACCTGCCACTTCTTCAATCGGTACGTTTTTGTCCAAACGGTGCTGATAATATAAATCTATATGGTCCGTTTGCAGTCTTTTGAGCGAACCTTCCACCGATTGGCGGATGACCTCCGGTCTGCTGTCCGGTATCAACGGCAAAGGAGCCTGATTACTGCTGCGGTCAAAAGTAATACCGAATTTCGTTGCGATGACAACTTTATCGCGGTACGGCTTCAGTGCTTCGCCGACAAGCGTTTCATTAACATGCGGGTCGTCTGCCGTGCCGTATATTTCCGCCGTATCGAAAAAAGTACAGCCGTTTTCCACAGCTTTGCGGATAAGCTTTATCGCTGCCTCTTTGTCGAGCGGCTCGCCGTAAGCGTGACTGAGTCCCATACAGCCCATTCCCACGGCGGAGACGTTCAAATCTTTACCTAAAAACGTATATTTCATGGAAATACATCCCTTCTGTCTTTATAACGTATAGTGCCGGTTTTTATATAATGCCTGTTGTGTTAGTAAAATATCGAGCCTTTAAGCCAGCAGTATAATAGTTTATATTCGTTCGATGTTGTCACTTAACCTCACTAAATATAAACAATTATACTGCTTTAAGAAATCAACTAGCACAATAGGTATATAATCTAATATTGTATCAGCGAGGCTATCTCAAAATTCATGTTTCACCGGCACTATACGCTACTTTTAGTATAAATGCAGTGTGCAATTTGCAGAAGTTTCTTTTGGTTCAGCAGTTTCAACCTCAAAGTTATAAAAAAAACAAGCCATAAAACATTTCTGTCTTACGGCTTGTTTTCATCAGCTCTAATATCTATTATCGCCTTTAACAATAGTTGCACGTGCTCCGCTGGTCTGGGAGAATGCAGTATGCCGAACGGAATTTTATAATCCCATTCCACCGGAATTATTTTTATCAGCGGATGTGTATTGACCCAGTTGGGAATTACAGTCAGTATACCGTTGTTATTCTCGCACTGATTGAAAACATCCAGATTATAAAACGGAAAATCCACGATGTTTATTTCACTGTGATGTTCCTGTATATCATAGCGCAGTTTATCTACGTACCAGTTCCAGCCTTCTGCTATAATCATCAGATTTTCACCGGACAAATCGCTCAATGTCAGTATTTTTCTGTCCGCCAGTCTGTGATAAATAGATACACCGCAGCAAATCGGCGGCCTGCACAGCTCGAGCGCTTCACATTTGCGGCTGCGCAGAAATTCTTCATCAAATACGCCGGCTACTAAATCAATATGTTCGCCCAGATTTTTTAAAATTTCCCGTGCATTTTCCGGTGTATTGGAAAACGGCACCAGCTGAAATTTTATCTGCGGATATTTAACATGGATTTTCTCCCAGATTTTTAATAAAAATTGCGCCGGTGTCATCGGTGAAACGCCGATGCGAACAGTGCCTTCCGTCTGCTGCATTGCTTTTTGCGCGCGCAGTACCGCTTCCTTGCTGTAACTAATAATGTATTTGGCGTCTTTATATAAAGCTTCACCGGCTCTTGTCAGCGTCAGTCCGCGGTGCGTGCGGATAAACAGCTGTAAATTTAAATCATTTTCCAACAAATTAATCTGCTTAATCACGGCTGTCGGCGATATATACATCTGCTCGGCCGCTTTGGAAAAACTGCCTGCATCAGCTACTTTAACGAATGTTTCTATTTGCGGATTGTACATTATTATTCACACTCACCTTTACTATTTTTGCGCCCTTTTATGACTGAGATAAATTGATGAACCGATTACGAGCACCCCGCCGATTATCGACAGATTGTGCATGACTTCACCGAAAAATACATAGCCCCAAAGAGCATTGAAAAATACGCCCAGATACATAACGAAACTTACAAGCACCTGATTGGCGAACTCATACGCCTGCGTCATGAAATTCTGCGCAATTAGCGAAGTAAACGCTATGCCTAAAAGCAAAATCCATTCATAATGCGTCGGCATATGGCAATTATTGTACATCATGGCAAGACCGATAAAAATACTGCATAAAAACAGATAGAAAATAACTTCCCAGGAAGTATGCCCGCCATTTTTGAATAATTTATGAATAGTCGTATACACTACAGCACCGGTAAAGGCGGAAGCTATGGCAAACAGGGCATAGACGGAAAAAGAGCTGTATTCCCACGGACGCAAAATCAGACACGTTCCCGCCACGATAATGATTAACGGCAGCACCGTATGCGCCGGCAGTTTTTCCTTTAAATAAACGGCTGATATTATCAATACGAAAAACGCTGAAAGTTGCTGTAATATGGATGCGTCTCCCAAATTCATACCCGATACCGCCAGAAATATAAGACACATACTGAGCCCGCCGACAACGCCGCGGAAAATAAGCGTACCTTTGTCCTTATGCGAGAATTTTATTTTAAGTACACGCATAATCAGCAGTATCATAACGACGCTGATAACACTGCGGACAAAAATAATTTCTCCCGTGCCGACCGTACGGCTGGCCTCTTTAACCAGAACGTTCATGAAGCTGAACATCAGCGAAGCCAGCATGGCAAAAATCAATCCTCTGTTCATAATATCGCCTTCTCTTAATTATTTAACTATATAATAGAACAAAAAAGGTCATAAAGAAATATTTTCTTTACAACCTCAAATCTATATTTTTATGTACTTTGACGTACCAGCTAAATCAATCTAACGGGTACGTCAAATATTATTTATTTAAATGCCCATGATAGATGGCTATATACTCTTTTTTGTAAGTTGAACTCTATCGCAGGCAATTAAATCATTATAAATGTTTTCCGTAGAACTCTTTCAATTTATTCACAAACTGGTCCACGTATTCCGGTACATAGTAAGTCTGAATATGAGTAGCCCCGTCGACGAGGAACAATTCCTTATCTTTCGTGCCTGTAGCTTTATCGAAAGCTTCTTTGGACATATAAAGCGAATCGGCTTTACTGCCCGCCATGAGCAGCAGCGGCTGGTCGATTAATTCTATCTGGTCTGTTGCGTCCCAGCTCATGAGCTCCATCAGACTGCTCGTCGTATAGGCAAAAGTGGAATTCGGATGTCTATGCGTTCTGCCGTAGTATATCATGCCTTCGCGGTACAAATCAGTCGGTATTTTGCTGATACTTTCATCAGTCAAAGCATCAAAATCCACATTGCCGGAAATGGAAACTTCACCCGTCGTTATTTCTTTATCTCTGGCGTCGGAAGCCTGTTTCATTCTTTCGCCGATACTGTCAAGCTGGCTGTTCATGTAACCGTTGCGTCTTACTTCACCGGAATTGAACATGCTGAGCGTAGCCACCGCCTTAAACCGTTTATCCGATTTGGCGGCATTCAAAGTATAGCCGCCACCGCCGCAGATACCGAGTACGCCCATTCTGTCCTTATCCACGCCCGGATAAGTGGAGATGAAATCCGCCATGCCGTGAATGTCTTCCGTGCGGAAATACGGTTTATCCGTATGGCGCGGCTCACCTTCACTTGCTCCCTGATATGCCGCGTCCGCCGCTATCGTAATATAGCCGAGCTGTGCTAAGCGCTGCGCATACAGACCAGCTACCTGTTCCTTAACACCGCCGTTCGGGTGCGCCACTACGATTACCGGATATTTTTTATTCACATCATAGCCCGCCGGTGTATATACATTGGCCGCTATTTTTAAGCCGTTCAAATTATAATGCACAGGGTGGATATTTACCTGATCTGCAACATTTTTCGTAATCGCTCCCTGATAGACAAGTCCGTACGGATTTTCCGCCGGAGCCGCCATGCCGCTCGTACCTATACCCATTGTTAAAACCAGCCCTGCAAGCAACAATTTCTTTTTGAATTTCATATTATATACACCCTTTCAGTTAATCTAATTCACTGCTATAATTAGACTATAACCGTCGGTAGTAACTACCGGTCAAGGATTTTTTTCATAAGAAAGGATGTTTTTTATGTATACCATGAAACAAGCCTGCAAACTAACCAATCTGCCGTATGAAACACTGAAATTTTACTGCAACGAGGGGCTTATTCCCAATATTAAACGTGATAAAAACAATTACCGCGTTTTCGACGAACGCAATATCCGCTGGATAAACAATATGCAGTGCCTGAAACGCTGCGGCATGAGCATAAAGGAAATGAAGGACTACCTTAAATTATGCCTGGAAGGACAGCCGACTATTCCTGCCCGAATGGAAATGCTGGCAAAGCACAGAAAAGAGCTGCTGGCGAAAATAAACGAACTGAATGAAAATCTGGCTTACCTCGACTACAAAAACGAATTCTACCAAAATGTACTGGACGGAAAAATCCCCTATAAAAGCGATTTAATCCGCACAGATGACTGAAAAAATTATAAAAAAAGAGATTGCTGCACTAAAAAGCAACAATCTCTTTTTCTATTCACTTAAAAATTCATCCACGGCATTTCGTGCAGCGGAAAAATTAAATCCCTTGCGGTAAAGATACGCCTGACATTTCTGTCTGTCCGCCGAGCGTTTAAAATGCGCTGCCAAAAGTTTTATGCAGACACGGTATTCATAATCCGCCGTATCAATATCGCACTCTGCCTGCGCGTTTTCGATATCGGCAGAATTAAAGCCTTTTTCCTTCAACTTATATAAAATAGCCTTAATACTGCGCCTGCCCTCATTCAGATATGCCTGATACTGTCTTTGGCACAAATCGCCGTCATCAATATAATGACGCTCCGTAAGCCGCTGCATGGCTGCGGCGATTTCTGTTTCACTATAGCCGCGTCGCTTTAGTTTATCGGTGAGCTGCTTTTCACTGTAGGCACGCGCCGCCAGCAAATCAACGGCATAAACGAGTGCCGTCTTACTGTTCTGCACTTTCATTTTCCGCTACTGCTTCCGCTTTTTTATCGCCTTTGGCATTTTCCTCTTCCGGTGCAGCCGGTTTGGCAAACAGTTTTTCTCTGATTTTATTTTCAATTTCCATCGCCGTGTCCGGATGTTCTTTCAAGTACGCCTTAACGTTTTCCTTGCCCTGACCGAGACGTGTTCCCTGATAGGAGAACCACGAACCGCTCTTGTCCATGATTTCAAAAGCTACTCCCATATCAATGAGGCTGCCTTCGCGGGAAATACCTTCGCCGTACATAATGTCGAATTCAGCCTGTTTGAACGGCGGAGCAACTTTATTCTTAACGACTTTAATACGTGTGCGGCTGCCGACCGGGTCGTTGCCCTGTTTTATCGTGTCGATTTTGCGCACGTCAAGACGGACGGAAGCATAGAATTTAAGTGCACGGCCGCCCGTTGTCGTTTCCGGATTGCCGAACATCACGCCGACTTTTTCGCGGATTTGGTTGATGAAAATAGCCGTCGTGCGGGATTTGCTCAGTACGCCGGTCAGTTTGCGCATCGCCTGCGACATTAAGCGTGCCTGAAGGCCTACATGCGAGTCGCCCATATCGCCTTCGATTTCCGCTTTCGGCACGAGCGCCGCTACGGAGTCGACAACAATGATATCTATAGCGCCGCTGCGGACGAGAGCATCGGCGATTTCCAGTGCCTGTTCGCCGTTATCCGGCTGGGAAATGAGCAGATTGTCGATATCCACGCCGAGTCTTTTTGCATATACCGGGTCAAGTGCGTGTTCCGCATCGATAAAAGCAGCCACGCCGCCCATTTTCTGCGCTTCCGCCACCATATGCAGAGCGACTGTCGTTTTACCGGAGGACTCCGGCCCGAAAATCTCCACGATACGGCCGCGCGGCACACCGCCGACGCCGAGAGCCGCATCAAGCGGCAAGCAGCCTGTATGAATTACTTCAATATTCATATTGGCAGAGGCATCTCCCAGTTTCATGATGGAGCCTTTGCCGAAATCACGTTCAATCTGTTTCAAAGCATTCTGCAATGCTTCAACTTTATCCATTGATTTATCCAAAAAAATCACCTCGTTTTATAAATAGCCGATGATTAAATTATACTCTACTTTGCCGATGTTTATCAAGAATTATGTTCAGAAAACCGAACTTTTATAAAACTCGGGAAAAATCCGCCAAACCCATTGAGATTTTTTATGAAATAGTGTAAAATAATAAACAGTGTTGATTTTTTTGAGCATAATTTTTTTAACGGCCTAATCTAGCTCAGGAGCGGGAAAACCAATTCTTTGGGGTGAATTTGCCGCGTGCAGAAGAATGTCTCTATTCTAACCCGTCAGCTAATCTCGCAGGCTTTATGGAGAGGAGTCTTTTTTTTGAGTAAATTTGTTCGTATTTTAGTCCTATCTTTCTGTTTAATCTGTACAGCTTCCATTGCCAGCGCTTCTTCCTTCCGTTTGGGCGACCAAGGCAATGAGATTGCGGAAATTCAGGCGGCGCTTGCCAGCCAAGGTTATGATGTTGTTGCTGACGGTGATTTCGGTCCGGCAACACAGGCAGCCGTTCAGGCATTTCAGCAGGCGAACGGTCTTGACAATGACGGCTTGGTCGGTTCTATGACATATCAGGCATTGATGGGACGCAACATGCCGGTAGTAAGCCGCAGTTCCAACTACATTGCCAGACGCATTATCAACAATTCCTTGAATTATGTCGGCGTGCCGTATGTATTCGGTGGTACTACGCCTAGCGGTTTTGACTGCTCCGGTTTTACCCGTTACGTATTTGCCAGTGCCGGAATTTCTTTGCCGCGTACAGCAGATGTACAGTTTGAAGTAGGCGTACCGGTTTCTTACGACAACCTTCAGCCGGGCGATTTAGTATTTTTCTCTACATATACTTACGGAGCTTCTCATGTAGGCATCTATTTGGGCGATGGAAAATTCATCAACGCTTCCTCCAGCAGAGGTGTCGTAGTTGATTCGCTGAGCATGTCCTACTGGGCAAATACTTATATCGGCGCACGTAGAGTATTATAATTTATATTGCAATCAGGGGAGACACAGTCTTGTTGTCTCCTTTTTTATTTACCTAAAAGGAGGTTTGTAAATGATTATTTCCGAAAAATGCCGCCGCTACACCAATTTATCCGGCATGAGGATAAATATGCTGCAGCGTATCAATAAAGTATTGCCGTTTGTCGCCGACCTTACGTACACTCATATTGCCGTCTACGTAAAAGCCAAAGACGGCAGCAGATTTGCCGTTGTTTCCGCGATTGAACCGCATACGGCCTTCAATCCGTTCAGACAAATTCTGCTCGGCAAATTAATACCGTACATACAAGAACCGTTGATTAAAAAGTGCATGGATAATAAAAAAATCTGCCACGGACGGCGCGAGCTCGATTTCGGCCGCTTTATCGACATGTACACGTTCCCCGTTATCGACAGTAACGAAGTAATCGCTGTCATCTGCATGGAAGTAAACAGTGACGACGCGCAAAAAGACGGTTTCTCCCGCCTGATGAAAACGGCTCGGATACTGCTGAAAAATGCAAACAAAAATACCGACGCTACGTACAATATGTATAAATCCATCTCCTCGCGCGACGGTATCATCATCACTGATAAGGACGAACGCATCATCTTCGCCAATATGGCGGCTTCGCGCATTTATCACGTGCTGGGCATCAACAATCTAATCGGCTGCCATATCTTCGACCGCCAGCTGACCATGCACATCACGAAAGAAACGATTTTGAACAAATCGCCGTACGAAAAAGAAATTGAAGCGGGCAACCTCATAATAATCAAGCGGGATATCCCCGTCATGGAAGCGGGCAATCTCGTAACGCGCATAATCATTCTGTCCGACGTAACGGAACTGCGCAAAAAAGACCGCGAACTTTTGATAAAATCCGCTGTCATTCAGGAAATTCACCACCGCGTCAAGAACAATCTGCAAACGATAGCCAGTCTGCTCAGGCTGCAGGCCCGCCGCTCCCGCTCGCCGGAGGTAAAGGAGGCTTTGCGCGAGAGTATCAACCGCATATTGAGCATTTCCGTCGTGCACGAATTTCTCTCTCAACAGGGAAATGAAAATATCGACGTGGTGGAAGTCACCAGCAATATACTGACGCTGATAAAAGACACCATGCTCGATGAAAACTTCAGCCTGACAACACAGCTTCCCGCCAACAATATCATTCTGCCGTCGAAACAGGCCAGCAGTCTGGCACTCATCATCAACGAACTAATCTTAAATTCCATTGAACACGGCTTTGCCGGCAGAAGCGAAGGGCTTATCGGGCTCAATATCACGCAGAATTCCCGCGCCTACATCATAGAACTGTACGACAACGGCTGCGGTCTGCCGGAGGATTTCAACGCTCAATCGGCAAAATCGCTGGGGCTGCAGATTGTCCGCAATCTCGTCGAAGGCGATATCGGCGGCAGTTTTACCATGTACAACGATAACGGTGCTCACGCACTGATAACAATTCCATTCAAAAGCTTAACAGAGGATGAATAAAATGGCCAAATTAAATATTGTTATAGCGGATAATGAATCAATCATCCGCATGGATTTAAAGGAAATGCTGGAAGAGGCGGGACATACCGTCGTCGGCGAAAGCATCAATGGTATCAAAGCCATAGAACTTACGCGCAAATTAAAACCAGATTTAGTTATAATGGATATAAAAATGCCGGAAATGGACGGCATTACGGCGGCTAAAATAATCGCCGACGAAAAACTGGCGCCGGTAATACTGCTCACCGCCTTCAGCCAGAAGAACATCGTCGAAAAAGCCAAACATGCCGGCGTTCTCGCCTACCTCGTAAAACCGATACGCCAGGACAGCCTTTTTCCGGCAATCGAGATAGCAATGTCCCGCTTTGCGGAAATCCAGCAACTTGAACACGATTTGAACAACGTCAAAAATTCCTTGCAGATGCGCAAAACACTCGACCGCGCCAAAGGCATACTGATGGACGCCTACAATATCTCCGAAAGCGAAGCATACCGCCGCATTCAAAAATACAGCATGGCAAAGCGCAAATCCATCAAAGAAGTTGCCGAAGCCATCATTCGCGCCGCCACAAAATAAAAATCCGCACAAAAAAAGACTTCACAAATTAATGTGAAGTCTTTTTTGGTTTCGTAAAAATTATTTAGCAGCGAAGAATTTTTTAGCAACTTCTGCATCGAGGTTAAATAAAAGAACATCTTCAGCTGTAGGATTAGCAACGCCGAGAGCTTTAAGCTGTTTAACCGTACGTTTTTTGAAGAATTCTTCAGCAACAGCCGGGAATAAAGCGTAGGAAAGAACATCTTCTTCCGAAGCATTCGGGAAGCCTTTAGCAGCAAGTTCTGCTTTGTATTTTTCCATGCCCGGTTCGAGCAGGTCAGCCGGACGGCAAGTAATCATATCTTCCGGTTTGATACCGCATTTATCGAGAACTTCCTGTTTAACAGGTTCTGGCGTACGGCCAAATCGGCCGCTAGCGAGTTCTTTGAATTCTTTCGGAACCATTTTATAACGTTCGCCGGTCATAACGTTGAACGTAGCCATTGTACCGACAATCTGGCTGGAAGGAGTTACGAGCGGAGGATAGCCGAGGTCAGCACGAACGCGCGGCATTTCATCAAGCAGTTCCTGATATTTATCTTCCATGCCTGCTTCTTTCAGCTGGTTAACGAGGTTGGACAGCATACCGCCCGGAATCTGGAAGTCAAGAACGTTAGGGTTAACATCGAAGTAACCTTTTAAGCCGAATTCATCAATGATTTCTTTTTTAACGCCGAGGAAATGTTTAGCGATAGGAGTCATAGCTTTACGGTCAAGACCTGTATCGTATTCAGTTCCTTCGAGAGCAGCAACCATAGTTTCCGTGCAAGGCTGGGAAGTATCAAGAGCAAACGGGGAAAGTGCGCAGTCGATAACGTCAACGCCTGCTTCGATAGCTTTTAAGTAAGCCATGGAGCCGAAGCCGCTTGTGTAGTGAGTATGAAGCTGAATAGGAAGTTTAGTTGCAGCTTTTAATTTTTTAACGAGGTCATAAGCTACATACGGTTCGAGCAGACCGGACATATCTTTGATACAGATGGAGTCAACGCCCATAGCATCAAGTTTTTTAGCCAGTTCTGCGAATTCGTCAGTAGTATGAGGACCGCCTACAGTGTAAACAAGGCAGCCTTGTACTTCTACAGAATGTTCAACTTCGTTTTTAGCTTCTTTAGCTGCTTCAACAGCAGTCTGGAGGTTACGAGTATCGTTCAGAGCATCGAAGATACGGAATACACCGATACCGTGCTGAGCTGCTTTTTTAACGAAAGCACGAACAACATCATCCGGATACTGGTAGTAACCTAAGAGGTTCTGACCGCGAAGCAACATCTGAATAGGAGTTTTGAGATGAGCTTTTAATGTGTCAAGGCGTTCCCACGGATCTTCGTCAAGGAAACGAAGGCAGCTATCAAATGTAGCACCGCCCCAAGCTTCCAAAGATTTATAGCCGATAGCATCGAGAGCTTCGAGCTGCGGAAGCATCTGGGAAAGACGCATACGAGTAGCGAGTAAGGACTGATGGCCATCGCGTAATACTGTTTCAGTAATTTTTACTTTTGCCATAATAAAATAAACACTCCTTCATATATATGCAATTGGCATATTCTTTATAACATTATTATAAAGAATTTGAAGCCGAAATGATATACTTTTTATTTATTTTTTATATCAAAGCTTCCAGGCTGATGCCCCAGCCTTTATATTAATATCCTCATGTTTGATTAGAGGTATTATGACATCTTTTTTATAAGTTTTTACTTATTATACATATTAGAAATATACCGCCTAAAACGGCAATACATTACCCTCAAACACTCTAATTACAGTATAGGTATTAATAAAACTATTGTCAATGATTTTACGTGATTTTTTTAACTTATTTAATATAACTATAAATAATATTTATAGTAAAACCACTGTATATTTACTTATATAAATGATTATACAGAATTTTTATATCAATTTGCCTTAGCCGCTTTATTGAGCCACTCCGGCACATCCAATCCGTACATGGTGATAAAACAGTACACTGTAATATATACGTCGGTCAGGCTGTTGTGAATTTCGCCGAAATCGGGACAGCGGCAGTAATTGGCACACGATTTCAGACTGGGCATGTTGTTATTGCTGCTGTAAATTCTGGCAAAGGATTTCTGCAAATCGTAAAGCACCGTCTGTCTGCCGACATAAATGCGGTCTTTCTGCATAAATTTCAAATCGTTTTCTATGCCGTAGCCTACAACCATGTCCGCCCGTTTGAAAATATTCTTGATTTCACTGCGGAACGCACCTATCGTAAAGCAGTTCTGCACCATCTGCGGCGTTATATGATGTATATTTTCCGTATCCTTCCACGATTTGCATTTGCGCGGCTTGATGTATTCGTTGAATACGACACCCTTATACAGGTCAATGATACTGAACTGCAAAATCTCATCATATCGGGTATTTCCGCCGGTCATCTCCATGTCGAAAAATATTACAGACGGCTCACGGTCCACTAAGGCAATATAATCTTGTCTACGAGCCAAATTGAACACATCCTAATTTATAATTTCTTTCTTTTTCCCCATACAATATAATACTACAGAAATGATGAAAGCTATAATTAAAATAATGCTTTCAAATACGACGATGCCGCTCCAGCCGTAATCGCTGAGGAAAATACCGCCGATAGTGCCGAATGCACTGGCTCCTATATAGTAAAACAGCATATACATCGCCGAAACCTGCGCTTTATCGTTCTGGCAGCTCTGCGGCGCCCAGGCGCAAGCGTTGGAATGAACGCCGAAAAAGCCGTAGGTGAAAACGGCAAGACCGAGAATTTTCACGATAAGCGGAGAAAAACCGGTGATGATGATACCGGCGAGCTGAATAAGCATGGAAATCATAATGATGATGCCATGTCCGTAGTGGTCGGATAATGTCCCCATGACGGCGGAGCTTACCGAGCCGACGAGATAAATTACGAAGATGAAGCCGATTATAGTCTGACTCAGGTTGTACGGTTCATTCATCAATACGTACGAAATGAAATTATACGTGCAGACAAAACAGCCCATTACACAGAAAGCGATGCAGTAAATCATGATTACTTTTTTATTTTTGAGCAGGGCTAAGAAATCGCGCCAAGCGATATGAATGCGGCCGTGTTCGATTTTTTTGTTGAGAGACGGAGGCAGGAAGAACCACATCATGACGGCGCTCAGTAAATACAGTATGCCGCAGACCATCAAACCGACGCGCCAGCTGGCAAAATCGGTCAGCGTACTCGTCAGTATACGGCCGACAAGACCGCCGAGCGGCGTCGCCGCTACGTAAACGCCGATAGCTGTACCGATGATTTTCGGATTGAATTCTTCATTAATATAGGCGACCGCCAGCGACGGAAAACCGGCAAGCAGTATTCCCTGCACAAAACGCAGCAGCAATATCAATGTAAATTGCTGCATAACGGAAATGGCCAGAATAACCAACGCCGATACACCGAGTGCTATTACCATGACTTTTTTGCGCTCCAGATATTTGGATACGCTGGCAATGAGCAGCATGGAAAGTGCCATGCCGATTGTCCCGAACGACATGGACAGGCTCGCTGTCGTCGGCGACAGATTGAAATCCGCCGCCAAAATCGGGATAACCGGCTGCAGACAGTATTCCGCTCCAAATGCCGCCAGACTGCCGAAAAACATCATTACAAGCGCCAGTTTATACTCTTTTGTACCTTTGTCGATTAATCTAGCCACTGAAAAAACCTCTTTATCGTGAAAAATTTATCACGGACAGACTTTATCTATCATTATATTTAAAACTTCGACGTCCGTTGATTTCATGCCGACCTTGCCGATATGACCCACAGCGCGGATGGTCTGTTCCAGCTCATCCTTGACGATACCTTCGCCCGGCTGAAAACCTTCGCCTTTCATACTCATGGTATGCGCCAGAAGCGCCGCATCGAGCGAGGAGGATATCTTAGCTGCGCAGGAAGGTTTGGCACCGTCACATATTATACCACATGTATTGCCGAGCGTGTTAATTATCGTAGCGGAAATCTGCTTGTAATTTCCGCCAAGCATGTACGTTATCGCCGTGCCGCAGGCGTAAGACGCACTTACAGCGCCGCAGAAAGCAGACAGATTGCCGATATATTTTTTCTGATGAATTGCCAACAGATTGCTCAGCGCCAAAGCGCGGTATAATTTTTCTTCTGGAATATTATAATGACGAGCGTAGATAACGAGTGGTACGCAGGTCGTTATCCCCTGATTGCCGCTGCCGGAATTGATAACGACAGGAAGCGAACAGCCGCTCATGCGCGCTTCCGAAGCTGCCGCTGCCATAGCTCTCGCTCTTATCGGCAGACTGTCGCCGTACAATGCGAGCAGATTGCGCCCTACGTTGGCTTCATAATTGTTCTTCATGCCTTCTTCGGCTATTGCCATATTGCATTTTATCTGTCTTGCTAAAATCGGTTTAATATCTTCTATTTTCACCGTATCGGCAAATTCGATGATATCCTTTACATTAAGCAGTGCCTTGTCCGCCGGCGGTGTATTTTTCTGATGATTGATTTGATTTTCCTTATCGAGAATTACCGTATTGTCTTTGACGATTTTGACGATATTCGTATGGTACGTGGAAATTATCACCTGTGCGCTGTGCGCTTCGCTCCATACCGTAATGTCAATATACAGATTGTCCGTATCCGGCACTAAATCGCAGGTGCAGATATTTTTTTTCAGCAGTTCACGCAGATATGCTCTGTCCTCATCCGTAACACTTTCCAGCACTTCCAGCTCCATGTCGGCTCTGCCGCCGATAATACCGAGTAAAGCCGCCGTATCAATGCCTTTTAAATCACCAGAATTCGGTACGGTAACGCCTTTTACGTTCTTAATCATATTGCCGCTGCATTTTACCGCCACTTTCTGCGGAAATTCGCCGAGCACTTCGCGCGCTTTCGCTCCGGCATAAGCGATGGCTATCGGCTCCGTACAGCCCAGCGCCGGGACGAGCTGTTCTTTTAAAATATTGATGTAATTTTCGTAAATTTCTTGTCGCATAGTAGTCGCTCTCCTCTTTATTTTCTAACTATTAAAAGTATAACATACCGCTTGAAAAAAAATAAGTGAAAACTATAAAAATATAAACAAAATATATTAGAATGTACACGCTGAGAAGAAAACGAAAAGGCAACACCTTTTTCGGTATTGCCTCTGTATATCTTCTCTCTAAATTTATAAAAAACAAAATCAATACTTGTTGTGCTAGTTGATTTCTCAAAG